>Ga0316204_10004058_pt1 | contig 27345 bp, 25 predicted proteins | sample 6monrhotite_MG_2_FD_205661 | JGI IMG/M metagenome (GOLD analysis project Ga0316204, IMG submission 205661) | Microbial mat bacterial communities from mineral coupon in-situ incubated in ocean water Damariscotta River, Maine, United States -... | ecosystem: Environmental > Aquatic > Marine >...
GTCACCGTATGACCACTTCGCCTCTGTTCACTCATAGAATCAAGGATAGCACAAATGTGTAGCAGCTAAAGCCTTGCACTAAAGTGCATAGTTTTGACTAGCGTACTGAGACCAATAAAATCCGGGAAGTTGAAAAACATATAATTTCTCAAAATGACAACTTTAACCCAAACTACCCACCATCAGAAACCATTACAGTTCTAAGGTCGCATGAGATAGATGAGGAATCAGTAGAAGATATTAATTCTATATTTCCTGGTGTTAAAAAAGAGTTTATTGTGTCTATTCTGGATTTCTGTAGAGTAAGGCCTACAATATTTCTAAAACTACCAAAACAAGAACTTAGACATCCAAATACATACAGTGTAAATCCTGACCACTGGGAGGGATTTGTAGAAAAAGCTATTTTAGAATCTCCTTTGATCATTATAATTGGGGGATATACTAAAGGCCTGAGGAAAGAAATTGGATATGTAATACGAAATGGGAAATGTAACAATCTCTTGTTTCTCTTTCCACCTATCAGTGATAACGATGCCCTCAAGTTGTGGAGAAAACTAAAACCGTACCATAAAGACACTTTAACAATTATTATCCAAATTTCTAAACCTATCGATCAACCTAGACAGGCGACTACTCCGATTAAACTTTATCTGCTTAATGCTGAACCTGAAGTAAATACAGAAGAAACTGTCGAAACCCCCGTTGTCACGAAAAAAGAAGAGACTCAAGTGTCATCTGAAAATATTCAAACTAAAGCGATAAGTCTTCCCCTACAGAAAGAAAAGAACGTTATATCTAACGTTGAACAAGTACCTTCAATAAACATTGAGGAACAAGTTGTCGAACAGACCGCTGATAACAAACCAACTGCAATCGATTTAATTCAATCGAGCAAGAAGTTTGTAGAATCCGGTGAATTTTTAGATACTCCGAAATCCATGATTCCCAGAAAAAGCATTGATCTTTCTTCAGATTCTGCGGCTACAAATCAATCAACCATCTTAAATTCTTATCAACAAGCTAATGGAAGAAATAAAATCAAAATTAAGAATATATTTGGGAAAATCCAATGTTTTGAGATCCCGGAGCGGGACCTCAACGATAATTGGCAAAATATTGTCTGGTATATTGTTCGTTGCTAACAAGTTTTACCCTAACGTTGCATAAGCGCTAGCTCATCTTCCTTCCAACGCATCTCCTGATACTGTTCTCTGGTAAAACATTTCACTTCATCAACACTTTTGGGTAGCTCTTCGATAAATTTGCCATCTCTATTCGCAATATCAATGACACAGTGCATATCCCATCGAATAAGGTGATAGAGCTTTGTTAACTCGTCTTTATCTTCGATAATCGACAAAGTACTCTCTTCAATTTTATACCCTTGAACAAGAACCTCCCGCTCTACCCATTTTTCAGGACAATCTTGATATGATAAATAAGTGCCCGGTTTGTCTTGTACAACTAAAAATCTATCTTGGTCAAAATAGACTTGTTCGTGTGTACAGATATTAGTAGACGTTCTGCTAACAGAAACGCTATCTAACTCCGTTCCACTTGCTCCCTCGTCAGAATCAATTAGTTTAAAGACTAAACTATCTGGCCGCACAGTTTTTTGTACTTGTGTTGGATAAGCCCGTGAATAATAAATGGAATCAGGTATCTCACCATCAAAAATTAATTCGGCTTGCCACTCCCCTTCTCTATTCAAATGATGAATGTACTCATCTTCAAAGGAGAATGCTAAATCGGCATTTATGCTCAACGTTCTTTCTGGTGTTGCAGGAAGTGAAAACGTTTTTTCTTCGCTCACGCTTGTTTCATCTACTTCAATAATGCTTAGTCGTTTTACTTGAGGCGGATCACCAAGTGTCGAAACTGGAGATGTTCCTTGATAAGGAATAAATAGACGATTTAATGAGATATCATAGTTTGCAATTTGATCATCGTAGTTTGCTCCACTGTTATAGTGGCGATAATCCGCACCAAGAACCACACTACTAATCTCTTGACCATTTGCATCAAAATTTGTCACCGAGCCAATATAATTTCGGTTTTGAGAATCACCAAAATAGGTAGAACCAATTCCAATCAAAAGATCATCGCTAAAAAATAACTGCTCTAGCTTGGTAGGAATTTTGATCGTACCAACACTCACTGGTACCAAGGGATTGAAAAGAGAGAAAGTCTGCATTTCACTCTGATCATGACTTTGACCGTAAGCATATCGCGAATCACTGATATAAATTTTACTCTCAGTATAGTTGGCATTAATTTCTCCTGAATAACGCCCTGCTCTGAGAGTTTGACTATCTGTGAGAATGGCAGAGTTTCCAATGATTGATAATGAGTGCAGCTCGCTTGCACCATCATTACTGGTAATCGCATAAAATTGTTTACCATGAAATCTTAGATGATCGTGTTTTTGAACTCTTCCGCTAAGTCGGAATGGCTTATCCGTAATTTTAATATCTGATTCTTCCAAATTCGCCAACTGATCATCAAACTTCTGAAATTTATCATCGATAAAGCGGAAAACATGAAACTGTGTGAAGCTGTCATTTTCATAAACTGGTACTTCATATTCTTCATAGTGCCCCGTCACACAATATTGCCGCTTGTAGGTACCACTATGGCAAGTCTCACCATCAGGAACATGAATATAACGATTTACTTTAGGTAGCTGAACAGTTAAACAACTTAACAGATCACCATCACAGCTAAACACACCAGAGGCTTTGGGTGGTTCATAGTCGGGATTCTCAACCTTCTTCCAATTTGTTGAGCAATAGTGATATGGCGTTTCTCGAGTTTCGTGTTTCGTGCAACGATAGGCATTTCTCTTCTCATAATGACTAATATAACGATGATTCTTCGATTCAGTGACGACAAGATACTCACCACTCGCACTCAAAAAGTGATTAAATGAAGAGCTCCACCTATCCGTAGAGTCTTCATCAAGAATTTCTTCATTATCAGGGACAAACACTTCAGTGTGTTTTAGCACAAGTTCAGAGTCGACAGTTGAAACAACTTTCAACTGATAATTTTCTATCTCTCTGTATTGAAAAATTGGATACGCTATCGCATCACTTGCGCTGACTTTGTCGCGTGTTTTTTCAATTTCATCTACATCTTTGTATTTTTCTACATATAACGCTAAAGTCTGATTAAAGAGCCTAGCATCTAATATTGTTTGATTTTCAAAAAATAGACTCGATTGATAAATCGGAGGATTGAGCGAAGCACCGTCTAAACGTGTATCTTGAGCTAACGAGAATTGGAGAATAGCAGAATTTTGTAAATCTAGGCTTTGAACAATAACGATTAAGCTATCTTCAGCAATAACAAAATTTTTTGGAATGCCCGGTAGCGGCAAACTGCATGAGACTTTTACTGACTCGATACCTGAATCGGAAAAGTTTAAACTAATAAGCCCATAAATGTCGGAAAGATAAAAAGCGCGATTTCCTTGTCTCGCTAAAGTATTTGGACGCTGAATGCTCACAGACGAATCGCGCTTCTCTGCAACTGCATTATCAGCGGCCGCTTCAGCGAACATTTCGTAATATGCTGGCTCAATTCCATCTAACAACTTAGGTGTGGCCGCATCCTGCTCAATATGAATATTTACCGCTTTTTTATACCCCCCAAGCTGGTCGACTGTTTTTTCATAACTTTCATCTGTCGGTTGTGCACAATAGAGCTCAGGATGAGGCATTAATTCATTATATTCATCAATACCTTCACCAATGATTGGTGGCAAAATTATCGCTGCACCATGTGTTTGCAACTGATTCAGCTCGGGAGGGGGTGAAATTTTAACAGTTATCGCTTCCTCATCAACTTCTTTATCTAAAGACGCCGTGAGAACTGCAATCATTTTTGGTTCATCAAGCGTTTCTCCAGCCTCACTCCTTTCTTCAGTTATGGTCAGAGTGAATATCTCATCATCCTCAGAAGTTGCCGACGTGTTTTCTTCTTTTGAATCAGACTTTTCATCGACTGCTGGAGTAGTATCTAAATCTTCCTCATTCACCAGTTCATCTAAATTACAGCCCGTAAATAAAAGAATACACCAAGATATAAGCAAAAACTTAATGAGAGGAAATTTTGTCTTATTATTGTTCATAAACTACGCTCGCCCTACATGCGGGATTTTTTCCCTTTTTAAAATTTTATGCTTCTACTGTGTTTGAGTCAAGGTTCAATTCCGACTATAGAAACGCCTTATTTGCGCAAGAAAATAAAGTCGTCAAAAAAAATCGATAGTGTCGCTACCTCGTGTCAGATTTTTTTCACTCAGTCTAGAATCAACGCTAAGTTACCAATTTCACACTTTGCTCTTTAAGCTGTTAATTCCATTAGATATCTTTTGTTAAAAACGCCCAAAAAACTTCAGCTCGTCAATTAATTGACCGCTACGACTACCGAGTACTCGTATTAAGTAGATCTATGCATATTAGAATTTTCTTTTCTATCAGGCATGGCTGGGAAATAGGTTAGGTAGTGAAAATCTACACCAACCTTTCGGCCATAAATGCCGCAAGAATGTACAACCGAAATGAAGCTTCGGTGAGTACAGCTTTGCAGCGCCTATCTTCCGGAACGCGCATTAACTCAGCACGCGATGATGCCGCAGGGTTAGCAATAACCGAACGTATGGAATCGCAGATCCGTGGCTTAAGCGTGGGGATGCGTAATGTGAATGATGGAATTTCTCTTTTACAAACCGCCGAAGGTGGTCTGGAAGAAATTGGCAATATGATTCAGCGTATGCGCGAGCTATCGGTTCAAGCAGCTAACCTTGCAGTTATGACTGCTGAAAATAGAATGAAACTTCAATTGGAAGTTGACCAGCTAACCACTGAGATTGATCGTATCGCGAAGAATACTGAATTTAACGGTGTATCAGTCCTCAATGACAACGTTTTATTTAGCACTTTGGATTCTGGTGATGACAAACTCGTATCACAAACTGCGTTACGTGATGTCTGGCTACAACAGTCAGTTGATCGTATTGATACACTGTTTGGTTTGACTTCTAGCAACCAAGATCTCGCCGTCGATTTTGATACCTTCTCAGATGGTGCTGGTGGCACATTAGCACGTGTTACCGCTGGTGTTGCAGGAGGGGTAGGAAATATTTCGAACTTAACTTTACAACTTGATATGAGTGATTTTACTGATGTCACTACTCCCAACGGCGGTTCCCCGCCTTTCTACTATGATCGCATCATTGCCCACGAGATGGTTCACGCAGTGATGTACGACCAAACAGATACCACACTCATTGATACTTGGTTCATGGAAGGCGCTGCGGAATTTATTCATGGTGCAGATGAACGTGTCTCTGGCGATGCTGCTGGCTTCGGTGCAAACAAAGCAGCTTCGTTAGCAGCAACTGTTGATTTAAGTGCAGCATGGGGTGGAGGCAGTGCTGACTATTCTGTTGGCTATTTAGCAGTTCGATTTATTCACGATTTGGCTGGCGGCGGTATTGCGTCAGTAATGGATGAATTAGAATTAGGAAATGATTTATTAACTGCGATAAATAATGCAACAGGTGCTGGATACGCTGATATAGGTGCATTTCAAACGGCATTTAGAGCCGGAATCGGTGCTGTGGTTACCGACGCAGATCTAACAAATGCAGATACAGGAGCCGTTGGTGGATTAGATGCTGATGGTGGAGCCGCATTAGATGCTGAGAGTGTAATAGCAAATGCAGAAGTTCCTTCGAACAACCCAACCAACTTCAATGTTGATTTCCCAATCGAAGAATATTCTAACCAAGGTCCTACAGAGTATCTCGATTTTCAAATTGGTGCGAATGCTGGTCAAACAATAAAAGTGGGTTACGCAGCCGCAAGTACTAAGGCGTTAGGAATAGCGAATATTGATTTGGTTGCAGATCCTCATGTTGCCATATCAAGGCTCGACGATGCAGTTGGTTATGTAGCGACTCAACGTGCCAGGCTTGGTGCCCAACAAAATCGTTTGCAGTCAGCTCTCGCTGTAAATGAAATCAGCGTAGAGTCAATCTCAGCAAGCCGCTCGCGAATAATGGATGCGGATTACGCAAAAGAAACATCAGCATTAACAAGAAGCCTTATCGTACAACAAGCGGCAACCGCAATGACCAGCCAGGCTCAAGCATCATCTCAATTGGCTATGGATTTATTGAGCCAATCACTTATTTGATCCTCCAATTTCAAATAAATAGTTACAAATTATATCTCGCCAATGAAGTATGAACTTCGCAGATGCCCAAAGGGGATAACTTCATTTCTCTCCTTTGGACCCTCGGTGCCCTTTGGGTGAACCCCATCGGGTTTGCGCCCGCAGCAAGCTGCGGGGATTTGGATTAATCTAGTTCATGGATTCCATCAAAAGTTCACGAACTTTTCCTGCTGCGGGATCACTCGGCCAATCTTTAATTAAGCTTGTCCAAATTGCTCTTGCTTCTGGCAGATTATTTTTCACATGAAGTAACAGATAACCAAGATTCAAATACGCATTCCCAAAACCAGGATTGTTTTCGATAACCGTTCGATACGCTTGCTCAGCCTGTGAAATATTTTCGTTATGCCAATACATGGTCCCCATATCGGTGATGACACTTGGTTGATTTGGCTCCACATCTAACGCCAAACGATAATAAAGAATTGCTTGCGCTGGTTCATTGGCATCATAGTACATATTGCCAAGCCCTATCGCCGCTTCCAGATCACTGGGATTTTCATTCAAACGAGCGCGAAATTCTTCAAACAATTTATTGGCTTGCTGGGTTGCTTCATCAAGTTCAACATCGGTCATTTTTTATTCCTGTTTTATCAGTAAACTATTCCAAAAGTATAACATCACAACCCAGTATAAATAGATCATTTTTCAAACTAATCATTTTCACGGTGAACGCAAGAAACGGGTTGAGAATATCGTCTTCAATATTCATACTCATCAATATTCATATTCATCGCCACATTACCTTCAGCCACTTTGTTGGGAATAGCATGTCAGATTACGATCGTATCGCTAGAGCAATTTCGTTCATCAACAGTAATATGCGTTCGCAGCCCTCACTGGAGGAGATAGCAGAACATTTACAGCTAAGCCCGTTCCATTTTCAACGAATGTTCTCACGATGGACGGGAGTCACCCCAAAAAAATATTTACAAACACTCACTGTTGAGCACGCAAAAAACTTGTTACATCAATCTCAATCGTTGCTGGAAGTCACCGACGCTTTGGGATTAAGCAGCAGCTCACGACTGCACGATCATTTTGTTCATTTGGAAGCTGTTACACCAGGAGAATTTAAGAATAAAGGTAGGGGAATATTTATTGAATATGGGCTGCACAACTCTCCATTTGGTAAACTTTTCATCGCAAATACATCACGCGGAATTTGCAAACTCTCTTTTGTGGATGATGGTAAGGCACTGCCAGAGCTCGATGCGCTGAAAAATAACTGGGCCAATGCAGAGATAATCCGAAACGATGCAAAAACAGTCGATTTAGTACAAAACTTATTCAACATTACAGAGAAAACTGATCGACCTCTATCCTTATTAGTGGCTGGTACAAATTTTCAGATTAATGTTTGGAAAGCATTGCTGAAAATTCCACCAGGAACAATCACTAGCTACAACAAGATCGCAAATTTTATCGGTCGGCCTAGCGCTTCACGCGCAGTTGGTAACGCAATTGGGGCAAATCCGTTGGCGTTTATCATCCCTTGTCATCGCGTTATTCAGCAAAGTGGCAAACTCGGCGGATACCGATGGGGAGAGACCCGCAAACACGCCATTTATGCTTGGGAAGCAGCAAGAAATCAAGAAAATTAACTCGCTATTAGGCAACAAGTATGTTTCAATTATTAGTTAGCAATTGTACATTATCTCGGTTTTATCTGACCACATCTCATGCTTGTGTTCTTCCGTAAGTTTACCTTGATTAATTTGCAATATTCTCCACAGTTAATTTTTAGAACGAGGTAATCTTTTAATGAATACTGGAAAAGTTAAATGGTTTAACGAGTCAAAAGGCTTCGGTTTTATTTCTCCTTCAGACGGCAGCGCTGATGTATTCGTTCACTTCTCAGCAATTCAGAGCGACGGCTTTCGCTCATTGGCTGAAGGCCAATCAGTTAGCTTTAAAGTAGAAAATGGCCCAAAAGGTCCACAAGCATCTGAAGTTCGCGTTGACGCTTAATTTCTGGCACAAATTTTATATAGCACCCCACATGGATGCGATCCGTGTGGGGTGTTTTTATTTCTATCCCTTAAACCCTGTGAGACCTTAATGAAAAAAATATTCGTAGGTGGATTGCCTACTAACGCAACTCAAGATAGCGTAACAACTTTATTCTCAGAATTTGGAACTGTGCGATCCATAGATCTTATACGAGATGTGTTTACAGGAAACTGCAAAGGATTCGCCTTTGTTGAGATGGAAGGACATGAAGCACGCGCAGCAATTGCCGGACTCAATGGAAGATCTATTGGTGGCGAAAAACATCTCAACGTTAAGTTTGAAGAACCACGAAAGCGTGGTGGCGGTCGACGTCGTTAATTAAGCAATCATGGCAATTGTAGGCACATGCTTTTGCGGAGCGGTAAGGTATAGAGTTGATGGCAAATTACGAAATGCCCGCTCGTGCCACTGCTCCATGTGTCGTAAAGCATTTAGCGCACAAGCTTCAGCATACGCTTTAGTCAATCCTGAAGAATTTTCCTGGACTTCGGGCAAAGAAATGTTAACAAGCTACGACTCGGAAATTGGTGCTGGCCTACAATTTTGTCGCAAATGTGGTTCAACACTTTCTGGAACGTATAACGGGAAGATTCACGGTGTCTCACTCGGTTGCATCGACGGCAACCCGGATATCACCTTAGCTATGCATTTGTTCGTTGATTCAAAAGCAGCTTGGGAAACTCTGCCAAGCGACGACACTCCCCAATACAAAGAATGGCCACCCGAAGCTATCTAAGCTTTAAGCACTCCACTTCATCCAGGCAACACTAACAAAAAAGATAACGGTTGAACCGAGTAAGGTAAGACTCGGCCAACGATTAACATGCTGCCCTACCCAATCTCGTCGACTATTCATAATCAACAATGCGATAGCAAGCAAAGGTAAAAATGCCGCACCGACAATTGCGTAAAGCTTTTGCACTTCTTGAAAACTCATCATCAATCCAAGCATGGGAACAATCGCTAACGCAAGTAGATACGCACGATAGGGCCATGCTTTTTGATCAACAGATGCGTCAGCACCCTTGCTGATAAACAGCCGGTAAATATCGGCAAACAGGTACGGCACTGCCTGCCAAACGCCTAAAAGGCTGCTAAACACAGCACCAAATGCACCAATCAAAAATAACCAACGACCAACATCACCTAACGGCTCTTGCAAAGTATTTGCTAGCTGGACCAACAAACCCGCCCCTTTTCCGTTAAGCTCCAGGTTACTGCCAATAATAACCATGGCGATGCCAAACAATGCCGTGAGAAAATATCCCGTTGTTAAATCGATTCGACAAGTTCGAATATACTCAGCAGAGTCTCGGCCCTTCTCTCTAATCCAATAACCGTAGCAAAGAATTGTGAGTGTTCCACCTACACCTCCAATTAAAGCGATTGTCCAAGTTAATCCTTTTCCATCGGAGTCAGGAATAGTAGGAACGCTCAAGCCTTTAATCACCTCCCCTGTTCCTGGCCATAGTATTCCGGCGGTAACTAAAACAATAACAAACATTAGCGCGATACAAACCGCCATAATTTTTTCAAAAAGTTTAAAACCACCGACTAGCACCATGGCCAAACCAAGCAAACTACAAATAATGCCAAATACAATTTTCGCCTGGGAAGCATCATCAAACACAGGGAATATGGCGTGCAGGGTTACACCACATGCGCTCATCAATGCAGTGCCGACAAAAAAAGACCACAAAATGAGGTAAGGCAAAAATAAGTAAACGAAAACAGGCCCTAGTCGTTCAGCCAATCCCTCCAACAAGGTTTGCCCAGTGGCCAATTGCCAACGCGCTAGCCCTTCGGTTAAAACCAATTTAAAAATAGAGCCAACCACCACCGCCCATAAGATGGCTACACCCAATTGGCTACCAGCAAAACTGGCTGTTGCTAGATCTCCAGCTCCTACGCCTGTTGCAGCAATGAGAATTCCAGGGATAATAATTGCCAACAAGGTGGGTGAATTGTTCGGTGAATTCTTCTTAGGGAAAGTCGTTGCCATGCAGTTAATCCATATATGTACTGTAATTTAATTTTACCCTAAAAATTAATTGATTAGAGACCTGAATACACCCACCAGCCAGCGAGATGCCAAGTATCTATTTACTCGCTCAACTATCCCTCCGCCACTAACCCGATTATATCCCGGAACCCGTTAGCTGAGCCCAACCAGCTATGTGGTCAAAGCAAGCCGCAGAGAATTCAGATCATATTTTACTCTCTTACGGATGTTGGTCTATAATCAACCAATCAAAAAAACAACAATAACTCAAAGGAAAGCTATGAAGGCTTCTTCGTCAAGAGGATTCACAACCACACAAGCCATCGTCACCCTTGCTCTGACAGGCACCCTGGGCACTGCCGCCTCACCCCAAATCATAAACTTTATTGATGACACAGATCGCAGCAGCTTGAACTATGCGAGAGGTGCGTTTTACTCTGCAATACAAACCATACATATGGCTGGCTTACTTGAAAAAAGCCCTCATGTTGAGGTTGATGGCAAAATAGTTACTCTGATAAACGGCTACCCTCTCGCCAAAGAAGAAGAGCTTTCTAAAATTATCGAACTTTTTGGATTCGAATTGGAAGAAAACCCTAACGGTATGGTAAAAATTTGGTCTCCGGCCCGAGGCTATTGCTTTACTTATACCGGACCTGATCAAAATAAAAAAAATTCACTCGCAGACATGCTAAGTGATGTTGCTAGTGATAAAGATGCTCACTGTCGCACGTAACTCAATTCTTCCAAATACTACCATGCTCAACAGATCCTAAACTCTACTGACACAATACTGTCAGTAGCACCTTCATATACTACTCCCGAGTTTTGTCCTAGAGAAAGCAGTTGGACGTGAAAATAGAAGGTAGAATATTGTTTTGAATAGCGTAATGGTTGTGTGTCTACACCTGGCTGGTGAAGCAATCTTTTTTCATATAGCTAGGCGAAACAAGAGGCTGCGTTATATTACATGGATCAACTGTTTTTTCTAGGTTTATAAAGGAGAAAATTATGACTCATACAAATGTTATTGAATACGCACCATTTGAATTGGCTGATGGTGTTAGTCAGGAGCAGTTATTGACTGCATCTGATGAAATTGAAAAGAACTTTTTGTCAAATTACGATGGCTACGTCAGCCGCAAATTGGTTCGAAAAGATGAGAAGAACTGGGCCGATATTGTTGTGTGGCGCTCTGCTGGAGATGCGCAGAAAGCGATGCAAGATGTAATGAATAGTGAGGCCTTTAACAGCTATTTTGCGTGTATGAAAATGGAAGAAGGTGTTGATCCAGCAGTTCTGCATTTTGATGTCATTAAAGAATATAGCGTATAAAATCAATCTTAAATCCCATCGGGCTTGCGCCCACGAAAAGCTGAAGGGAATTTAGATCTAATTATTGAGATTGCCAGTGTGCAATCTCAATAATTTACAATCGACCTATAAACGATCGTTTTTTATTCTCTTCATTAATTGATTGTGTAACTGGCAAGTAATGCAATCTGATCCCGCACGAAAATTAACATTTGTTACTATTTTTCGCTATAATTCATTAACATTTGTAAATAGTGCAATGACGTATAATGCATCTTACTCTACAACAACTCCGTTTATTCAATGCTGTCGCTCGTCTCGGAAGCTATACTCGTGCGGCTGAACAAATGAATCTCACTCAACCTGCGGTCTCCATTCAAGTCAAGCGTTTGGAAGAACAGGTTGGTTTACCACTTTTTGAGCAGGTCGGGAAACGTATTTTTTTAACCACTGCTGGCAAAGAGATGTTAAATGCAAGTAGCGACATACTTGGCAGGGTAAGCGAGATGGAAGATACAATTGCAGACCTACAAGGTAAAGTTAAAGGCCCACTTCTTCTCTCTGTCGTTTCTACTACCAAATATTTTCTGCCGCATTTATTGGGTGAGTTTTTACAGCAATATCCTGAAGTGGAACCGCGTCTGGTATTTACAGATCAAGCTGCAGTCTTAAAACGATTAAACAACAATCTAGATGATTTTATTGTTATGGGCCAGGTTCCTGAAAATCGAGATTTAGAAGCGTTGCCTTTCCTCGAAAATATTTTGGTCGTCGCTGCACCACCAGATCATCCACTGGCGAATAAAAAAAATGTTTCGTTAGCAGAATTTGTCAAGGAGCGGATTCTCGTCCGTGAACCTGAATCAGTCACTCGAAAAGCAGTAGAGCGAGTTTTGCAAAATCACAATTTATTGATCGAACCCTATATGGAACTTGGTAGTAATGAAGCGATTAAACAAGCAGTAATGGCAGGCCTTGGCATTTCAGTTATTTCATTACGCAGCTTAATTTCTGAATACCATAGCAAACAACTTACGATTTTAAATGTCGATGAATTTCCCATTCGTCGGCGCTGGTACGCAGTGCATCTAAAAAGTAAAAAGCTATCATTAGTGTCACGCACCTTTCTTGAATTTATTTTGGCAAATGGTGAAGAGATTGCTAAAAAAACGGCAAATTTTTCATCACTCGATGCATTATTAAAAAATCACAGCGCTAAAAACAAATGATAAGTGAGTTTAGTACGCCACTGTTTTTTAGGATTATATTTAAGTTTCATCATCGGGTTTGTATCGTGCGAAGGCTTGGAAAAGCGATCAGGACTTAACAATTCATGGTTGGATCTACAACATCAAAGATAGGATTCTTCATGACCTGGGGGTTGAAGTAACAAGGCTAGATCAAACCCCCTATAAATAATATGGTGTGACTCTTAGCGCTTGCTCCGGCGTTAATCCTACACGCACTATCACATTAATTCGCTGCTATTTACAAAATTCTGCAACTTGACTGGTGGCAACCTTAATCTCTTCCGCCTTTTCTGCGTCACTCAAATAAACTCTCTCACTGTTTTCATTCTCTTTAAAAACTCTACCAATGTTTTGTAATACTTTTAAATTTTCTTGGACCTGCTTACAGTTGTCTTTACGTGTTTTTTCCGCAAGCGCAATTCGATCTTCGGCAGACTTTGGCGGTGGCTGTTTCTCCTCTAGGCCATCAATATACTGCAACTGTCTTTTCAATCGCTCTTCAGCAAATTTATCTTTTTTTGGTGATTTTGTTGTTTGAACAACTTGAGACCTTACCCCTTCACTTGGCCGATCACCATAATGGACAACGCCCTTCTCATCGACCCATCGATAGACTTTAGCTTCAGCAACTCCTAGGTGCAAAAAACTGACTGAGGTGATCAGCAAAATCTGGCACACTATTGTTCTTTTTTTATACACGAATTACCTCTATTTTTTTAAGAAATACAATAACCAGTCGCGAATTAAATTACAAGTCGACATTATTGTATGAGCGATATTAAATCCATCTAGACGCTTATTTTCTATACGTCTTTTATATAAAGATAAATACTTCGCTTTTTTAGCATGATAATATTTGATAAACCACATTAGGGCTTATTAGTAATTTGCGATTTAGGGGAAGTGTTCATGTATAAAAATATTCTCGTCACCGTTGATATTTCAAACGAAGCAGAAATTGTACTATCTCGCGCTGTAGAAATTGCGAAAAAACTTAATTCGCAAATAGTGCTCTCTCACATTGTTGAACCTGTTGTCATAGAAACCGGCTTCGATTTAACACCTCCAATAAACATCGATTTGGAACAAAGTTTAAGCGAACGCGCAGATAACTTCCTTAATCAATTAACAGAAAAACTGGCATTGAATAATACCAAAGCAATTGTCTCAATTGGTAGTGCAAAGCAGGAAATTCATCGTCTTTGTAACGAAGAAAATATTGATCTTGTGGTGATCGGAACCCATGGTCGACACGGCATCTCAATGCTTTTAGGTTCTACAGCGAACGCCGTCTTACACGGGACAGAATGTGATGTATTAGCAGTTAAAATATAGCGCCATCAGGATATTTCTGGGCTAAAGCAATTGTAATTATTTTTGCCATTCTTTTTACAATAATACATAGCGTGGTCAGCACAATACATTAAGCGTTCTATGCTATCCCCATGTTCGGGATAGAAGGCAATACCAATACTAGCAGAGATCATCAATTCCCGCTCGCCGGAACCCACTGGAAAAGTCAATAATTCCAATATGCGTTTCACTAGTTTTTCTACGTGCTCACAATTATCCATTTCATTAAAAATTACGGCGAACTCATCTCCGCCTAAACGAGATGCGGTATCGTCCTCGCGAATGATTTGCTTCAACTTTAGCGCCACTTTAATTAACACCTCATCCCCTACTTGGTGACCAAAATGGTCGTTAACCTGTTTAAATCCGTCCAGGTCAATATAAAGTAAAGCACAACTCCCCTGTTTACGATTTGCCCTATACATTGCTGCACGTAGTCTATCCTGACAAAGCATTCGATTGGCTAAGCCTGTTAATGCATCAAAGTGAGCAAGTTGTTCTAAATGCTGTTCTTTCTCTTTGAGCATTGTAATGTCGGCAAAATGTACAGCATAGTGAGTAACATTTCCTTTATCATCCTTCACTGCACTTATGTTCACCAAGTTAGGGATAAGTTCACCATCCCGCTGCCTATCCCAAATTTCGCCTTTCCAATGGCCATACTCACCTATCTTTTTCCATAATCCTTGATAGAACTGTTGATCATGTTTCTCCGAATTCAATACACTTGGAAGTTGCCCTAACAATTCATCACGTTTATATCCCGTTAAACGACAAAACGCACTATTCATGTCAACAATATTGTGAGCGCTATCCATAATCACAATAGCTTCCGTCGTCTCATCCATAACTTTACTGGTTAATCGCAATCTTGCTTCTGTTTGTTTTCGCATACTTACATCACGAATGGCTGCAATAGAGAGCGTTTCGCTGTCTTGCATGGTGTAACTCAAACTAATTTCAATCGGTATCTCTTCGTTGTCTTTATTCACACCAAACAATTCAGTACTCTCATAGAGTGAACGGGGATAAGGCGTCTTAAATGCGCGACTAAAATACTCACCATGCTGTTCTCGGAATCGTCGAGGTATGAGATCGTGCAATTTTACCTGATGAAATTCTTTGGCAGTATAACCAAACAGTTTTTGTGCTTGAATATTGGTACGCAATATATCACCCTTGATATTGACGATAATCATTGCATCCGGTGCAGCTTCTATCACGTCATCAATATATTGTTTCGCTTGTTGAAGTGCCTCTGCACCTTTGGTTAAACGATACAGCAACGTGACAATAGTAAAAGCCATCACACCGAGCAGAACTATTAATACCCATCCCCAATTAGCAAAGCGCATTGCCTTTGTTATTGCATTGTCGATTACATGTCGAGTTTTTTGGCTACCCTCAAACGTCGCTTTGGCTAAAACTTCCAACGCGGCCAATGCGGCAGTATCATCAACAATCACTTCTCTATCAATATCTCTTGCACTCAGACCTTGGTTAACGAGCTTTTTTGCTATCTCATATTTTTCGATATAACGATTTAACGTTAATTGAAATGTCTCAAGCGCTTCGCGCTCCTCTCGGCTGTAAATAACTGCGGTATATTGTTTAACAACTTTCAGTGCCTCAGATATATCATTCTCAATTAACGCTTCCCGGCTCCTGTCATTTCGTAAAACGTAATTTTTAAAATTATGTATAAAACCACCATAACCAAAATGCATATGCAATTGGCTATAAAGCAGAGCCTGCTCTGAGGAGATTTTATTATCCTGTTGCCAGTATTCGGTGATATTTTCGAGTTGAGATTTAGACGAGTAACCAAACCACATAATAAACCCCATCGTTACCACAACAAATATGATAGTACCGAGCGCATGATAGAGAAATCGTTGTAGAAACATGGACGTTAGTTTTATTATTTCGACTAACTATTCAATCGGTTAGCGAAGTCTAATATTTACCTGGATCAAAGTAGGGAATCCGCTACTTTATGCGCTTTTCTTCTGCTCAATATCCTGTTCACGAGGCATTTTAAAAACTCCCGATTTCAACATTGCGCGAGCTTTTCTAGAAACAGTACGTTTAGCTTCTTCTATCGCATCTGGATCAGGGTTTTTTATTCCGTCCATTGCTGACTGTAACATTGCGCGAGGTTTATCGAGCATAACTGAAAATATAATCTCTTTAAAACTCTCATTAACATCGAACAGTGCAAGTGCCAAATCATCACGCTCTATTTCACGAACCAGATTTTTAAGCCCCATTTTAGGGATAGCAATAAGATCGTCAAAACTGACGTAAATTTGTTTGATTTGATAATATAAGTCAGGGTTGTCTTCATGCAGCCCTTTAAGAAGTGCCGTCTCTTCTGCGGAGTTCATATGATCTAACATATCAGTTAACAGATTAATACCATCGACTTCCAAGTTTTCAAAACTCGGTACATGAACAGCCAATTTAGCCAATCGGTTTGCGATGTCCCTAAAAGCTGCAACAGGCAGTTTGGAAAAATTACTGATTTCAATGGCAACTTTGCTACGACCCTTTTCAGGAAAGCGCTTTAAGAGGCTTGCACCACGATCAGATGAGAGTTGTGACATTACCAGAGACTTTACTTTTAAATCTTCTTCTTTTAATAAGAAGAGGATTTGGTCGTCATTTAGCTTTTCTAAAAAAGCAAACGGACGTACTTCATCCTGCATATCGTGTTGTTGCTGATAACGTCGTTGCATTAACATTTGGTAGACTGATTCTGCAGTCTCCAGCTTTTCGTCCACTGAAATAGTCTCGTCTAACTCTAGTGTTTTTGCCGCCATCGCAACCTGTTTCTCTGGCGATAAAGAGGCATCGGCTAAACCTTTGAACAAGCCATCACCTAACAATTGATAAAGTACAGCGGATTTTGTTAAATTATCTTCATTCCCACTATCTAACAGCTCTTTTATTTGTTCACTCACCAATTTTTGGTCAGTGACAGAAAGACTAACTAACTCTTCTTTAAGTGCACCGAGACGATTTTCATTCACAGTATCGACTTTTTGATGCATTTTGTCGATTAGCTCTTCCACTTTTCTTGAAGTTTCAGATTCTAAGACTTGTGGCTCTTCCACAACGACCGGTTTCCTACGAAACATTAAGAAGAGTAATAGCAATAATAGTACAGCACCAGCAATCGCTAAATAGAGCCAATACTCCTCCCACCAAGGCAGCTCTTCTGAAACGGGTTCTTCTACAACCGGTTCTTCAATTTTTTCCTCCTCGATTGGAGGTTCCTCTTCTTTTTTTTCCTCTTCGACAGGTTCATCAAGTATAGATGCAGCAGGAAATTTCGAGCGTAGAATTCTAATTTCATCTCCACGAATAAAGGAAAGATTCGCTTTTTCGATCACCAAATTTCGAATAAAAGTCTCTTGTTCCGCAGACACATGATCGTCTATCAACACTTTTATCCGCATTTGGCGAATCTCTTCCTGAGCGCTGACTAATTTTTCCTGCTTCTCTTTTTTAAACTGCGGTTTTGGTGGAATCGGTGCTGGTGGCTTAGGTTGCGGGGGATTAGGTTTAGGTTTCTGCTTTTCCCTAAGTTCACGAATATTTTCTTTTGCCTTCTGTTCCATTTTTTTGCTTTGATCAAATACGGCAAGCGGTATAGGAATACCAGGTAATGGAATATCAACTCCTAAAGTTTGCTGAATATAACTTTCATTGATGCCGTCGTCCGTCTCCAACTCCATTTGTGACAAAATATCACTTTCTGTAAGTTCGGCAGGAATTTCTTCTTCAATAATTTGTGGTTCTTGTTGTGGTTGCTGGGGTACTTGAGGTTGGTCTTGAACTGGTGGTTGAGGTATTGGTACCATCACCTCTTTAATTTCATATTTTTCTACATTTTCAAGCTGAGCATCAACTTGAATAATAAAAAATTCGTGGTTTAAATAGGCTTTTATATCGCGAGTTAATCGGCTTTCTAATTCCTGATTAAACTTGGACTTTTGGAGTTCACTTATTGCTTTGCGGCGTTCGATTTCCTCGGCAAATAAACCGCTTGCAACAGGCAACATAATCAATAGTGTTGCAATGATGAATGATAGGGTAATACGTTTATTCATCGTTATTGAGTGTCTTCTATTTTCTGCTCGCTTTGTTCCATTTTGTCCAACTCATTAAGCATTTTCTGCACATTGTCCAAGCTTGAGTCCTGTTTTAAAGCTTCTTCCCACGATTCTCGCGCTAAATCAATGTCGCCCATTTTGTAATTAATCGAACCCTTCAGTGAATGTGCAACCGCCGAATTAGGCGAATATTCCAATGCCCTTTTGATCTCTTCCAATGCCCGAGCGTATTTCTTTTCAAAAAAATATGTTTGCGCATAAAGGACATATTTACTTGCTTTTGCTTCATCTCTTGGTTCTGGGGCTGGCTCCTCCAGCTTCTCTTCAACAATCTCCTCTTCCGCCTCTGGCTCTTCTTCTAGCGGTAACTCTTCCTCGCTTTTCTCCTCCGCCATATCCTCTTCGACTTCGGGATCTTCTACATTGTTTTCGTCAGATTCATGTTTTTCTAATTCTTCTTGTGGTAAATCCATCACAAAATAAACATTTTCATCAGAAGCATCAAGCACCATACTGATTGAATACTCTTTAGTTCTTCGCTCGATATGAATTAATCCTGGTTCACCACTAACAGGTTTTGTGACAAAACGTGTCGATATCTGATCTTCTTCCGTATTATTGTCAACGGCTTCAGCAGATTTATTACGGCTGCGCTGCATATCTTCCGGTGCAACAGCACAAGCAGTAATATAAAAAACCAAGCTAAGCCAGATGAAATATTTAAACGTCTTCATCATGATTAAAACCTAAAGCCAATTGTAACATCATAGGAAAACCCACCTAAGGTTGCAGATGATGCATAACCACTTAGCGCATCCTCAGAAAATTGTGTATCCGGTAGATATACTCCTCCAATAGAAACAAAGCTGCGTCGATTCAAACGCATTTCAAAGCCACCTTTACTTAAGATGACAGGTTTGGCATTGACCAGTGCCTGCCCTACTGAAACATAGATTAACCAATTGCCATAACTCTTCTTTTTCATTCCAAATACTGCATCAATCTCCAAGGCGATCTTCGCGTTTAGACTCAAGCCGATAATCCCTATTTTGTCTCTATCAATAGTATTGAAAAATGCTTCCAGACCATAACCGTAATAAAGTCGATCAGTGATCGTTGAACGCGATAAAGTACGAAACCCGATATTGGTTAATGGAGAAATAGAAAAATCTGCCGCAGCTCCCGTTGAAGCACGCGTCGCACTGAGCCCCCACATGGAAGAATAAAATTCCCACTCATATTCATAATCAGGTTCTGCTTGATATTGCTGACTCCAAATCACCTGTCCGTCTGGTGCTGTCACTATTCTCAAATTTAAAACTGGCTCACCTTTATACATGTAGCCTTCCCAGATAACGAAGCTATCCACACCAATCTTTTCTCCTACATCAGCCAGTGCCTGGTTTGAATCCAGCTGACGCAATACTGAAAATTGTTTTTCCTTTAATAGAATTCTCGTAGTTTTACATTCAAAACATTCATGAACAGAAAAACGCCTCGCTTTGAGGAATTTATCCATTAAACGTTGTTCAATAAAATCATAAAAGATTCTTGGGAACTTTCGATATTGTCGATCATTAAATCGATAAAAAGCCAATTTCCGCGTATCGAAACTGATCTCGTTAAGTGTTTCAATTGAAAGAAATTCGGGAGCATTCAATAAGGTCATGAACTGTTCTTGCGCATCAAGTTTGTCCAACTGCTCTTTTTCGCGATCAGTCAGTTTTAGACGCTGAACCTTTGTACCGCCAACTGCCGGATCATCCTCAGCGTATACAACGACATGACCGAATAAGAAAGATACGGTTAACAATAATATACTTAACCATTTACTCGATTTCACATTCCATTGTATGAATTGATTTTGCATGTATATCCTAACTATCTTTTCGTATCACATGAATGATGACTCTACGATTTATCGCCTGATTTTCAGGTATCGCACTTCCTGCGTCATCTATGTTGGGAGCTTTTGGTTTTGTATCTGCATAACCTGCTGCCTTCATTCTCTGAGAATCCACACCTTCTTTTAAAAAGTGTTGCACGATATTTGTTGCCCGATGCACTGACAACTCCCAGTTTGATGGGAATTGTCTTGTGTGAATAGCAACATTATCCGTATGTCCTTCAATCTCCACTTGGTAGTTTTCGTAATTAAAGTTTTTAATAGACTCTGCAACGTCACTAAGTGCTGCGAGCGAAGCAGGTTGAATATCGGCTGAACCAACGCGATATAAGCTCGAAGATGCTAACTCAATAGTTACTCCTTTAGGTTGACGCGTCACTGTCATATTCTCATTCATTTCGTGCTTATCTGTTATTTCGTCCAATTCAGTTTTCAACACTTCAAAAGGTGATACAAACTGTTCGCTACTATCCAGTCCACCCTCTTTAATTGCCTCTACAACTTGATCATATTTAGATTGATCGATACTGGATACGGATAGTAACAGAACCAAAAATGTCATTAACAATGTTACAGCATCAGAATAGGTCATCAGCCAATCGTCACCATCATCATCGCCTTTATGTTTTTTCTGTTTTCTGAGAGCAACGCGTAAATCTTTATTGTTAATACTACCCACAGCAATCAACCTTTCTTGCTATTACTATTCAGAAGATCAAAATGAATTTTGGGGTCAAGAAAACTATTCAATTTGTCTTGAATTTTTAATGGATCAGATTTCTGGCTTAACATGACAAAACCTTCTGATATCAAAGTATTCCTAAACCGAATAACATTATTTTTCTGATCAACTTTTAACGCTGCGGGTTTAAATATTAGATTCGCAGTAATTACGCCGTATAACGTAGTGATTAACGCAAGTGCTAAACCTTGACCAAGCTGACCCGCATCAGCTTTTAAGTTATCCAGCATAATGACCAAACCAACGAGTGTTCCAATCATGCCGAATGCAGGCGCAAACGATGCCATGGTTTTTAGCACACCGACTTGAACTTGCGCTCTGTCATACATGGTCTCAGTAAACTCAAAAAGTAGCTCCCTCAGCTCGTCACCTTTATAACCGCTGGATAAAAGGCCCAAACCATATTTGGTAAAGTCATCAAGATTATGCGCATCCGGATTTTCCAGTTTATCATCTAAGATAGCAGGCCCGTGATCTCTCACATCTTGGCTCCATTGTAGAATCTGCCCAACATCAGCAAATATTGATTGAGCGCTTACTCTTGTTGGTACAAGTATATTTAACAACGCTTTTATTGTTTTAAACACGTAAACCGATTGATATGAAATTAGCGTTGCAGCGAATGTTCCTCCAACTACCATAGAAACACTCGCCACGCTCAAAAAAATCATTGAATTATCAGTAGAAGAATAGATCGACCAGGCAAATAAACCGAAGCCAGCAAATATTCCAACTAATGTATCCCACGATATAAATCTCATTTTTTTCGCTCTTATCAGCCTAATTAGAGGTTAGCAATTTTATTCTTTATAGTTTTTACATCTCTTACCCATGGTTTTAAGTCTTTATAGTTTTTCGATAATTTTTTTGCTGCTTTTTTTGCTTGCGCGTAGGTATCATAGTAACCATACTGCACAACATGAAGATTTCGCCTTGAAGCACGATCAATGTAGTGAAGATAGTTTTTTTTCTTTATTTTCTTCTCGACGAAAAACCGATCTACACTACCACGCTTAACCGCTGACAGCACCTGTAAGGTGTACCCTTTATTCGGCAGATTTAAAAACCAGTCGCCTCCTTTTACGGTTTGAAATTTAACCGGAGGATTTTTACTTTTTGAAATTTTCTCACGTTTTTTTTGTGATTTTCTTTTCGTTTTTTGAACAACAACTTCTGTTTTTTCTGGTAGCGTTTTTTTAAACGATGTTTTCACCAATTGAGGAGAGGCATTGACTAAACCAGTAGGCTTAAGAAAAGTCTCTGATTTTCTTACTCCATTATCTGCTGCTGAACGAAACCATTGATCAGCTTTTTGAGGTTTCTTATCCGTTCCCATCCCATAGAGATAGGTTAGCGCTAGATTATGCATTGCTTTCGCCAGGCCTTGATTTGCTGCGTTTTTGAACCAGCGATGCGCTTCGTATTCATCTTTGCTGACGCCTTCGCCTAACACGTAACGCACTCCTAAAGAGTATTGCGCTTCAACATGCCCTTGCTCTGCAGCCATGCGGTAGAAGAAGATTCCCTGTTTTTGGTCTTTGTTAACAATTTCACCTTTCAAGTAGCGCATTCCCAACTGATATTGAGCTTCTGCCGGGCCAGGTTCCGCAGCACGCGCTAACATTTTTATACCCTCGTCTTTGAGTTCTTTCGACGCGTTTCGATTATTAAGATACTCCATTGCCAATTCAAATTGCGCGTTTTTAGAACCTCGGTCTGCCGCCTCTTTAAACCATCGTTTCGCTCTTTCTTCCGCATCTTTTCCTAAAAAACCATTTTTATAGAGCTTGGCTAATTTTTCTTGTGCGTCGATTAACCCCTGTTCTGCTAAACTAAGAAGTAGATTCTCCGCCTTTTCAAACTCGCTCTCTTCGATTGCTTTGTCGGCAAATTTCATTACTGCGTTATTGAGTATTATTCCTTCTTCTGCAATGATGTTTGCATCACCGTGCTTCGCCGCGCGCTGTAGCCATTTACGCGATTTTTCATAATTCACATCGGTATAACGCCCATCACGAAATGCGTTTGCTAGATTAATTTGCGCTCGCCAGTTTCCACCATGCGCAGCATAGTAGACCCATTTCATCGCTTCTTTCTTTTCGCTCTCTAATTCTGATTGCCCCAAAAGTGTTCCTAACGCCATTTGCGCATCCACCACACCTGACGCCGCCAACGGAGCAAGCGCTTTACCGGCCAGGTGAGATTTTCCATTCACCAGCGCATTAACTGCTTGGCTGAAATTGTCCTCTTCCATCATAGTCATCGATCTACTTGGCGGCACAATCAATTGCTCCAGTCGTTGCCACGCCAGTAATTGATTGGAAAATGAAATTTCCATGATAAAAAATAGAAATAAGAGTTTTGTACGCATAGGAAATTAAAACCCTATCTAATAAGCCATATACGATATCTCGACAGTTAAATTTTTTTCTTAAATTTCAAGTGCAAAGAAAGGAAACCAGAACTAGGAAAGAAAAATTGGATTCAGATCAACGAAATAAAATCTATATTCATATGCTGTTGAAACAATGATCGGCAAAAAGCTTATTACCGATCAATCCCTCAACAATCGTGACTGATTTTGATGATTCACTGTATGTAAATCACTCGAAATTTACGCTTTACAACACTATATATATTTTCGTAAATATATAAATAAGCCTGTCGATATGTAGTAAATGAAAACCGCTCGTAATAACGTCCTTAGTAATAATTCGCACGTTCTTTGGAACCAGCTTCTAGATTACACCCATCACCTGTCGGCGGTCAGTCTTGAATCAATAAGACTGAAAACAATAATAGGAAAATGCATGGACTCATTATTTCATGGCCCATAACGACTCGATTAATCAGACACGATTCGATATCGAATACCCGACGACCGTGTTATTAGTTGACGATGACGTCGATATGATCAACGAATATGCTGACTACTATGAAAGTTATAATATTCATTGTATTACCGCTAATTCGGTAAATGATGCCCTAAAAGAAATAAGTGAAAACGCCCAAATTGGCGTTATTATTTCCGACGTTATGATGCCAGAAAAAAACGGCCTAGAGTTACTTGCCGATGTACAACAAACCTACAACAATAAAAGGCCACTACTTACGATTTTTCTCACTGGCCATTGTGATGCAAATATAGCAATAAAAGCGCTGAAATTGGGTGCCTTTGATTTTCTTACTAAGCCTTTAGACCCAGACCACTTACTCCACACTTTGCAAAAAGCTATTGAGCTAGTTATCCACAAAACCAACGAAAAAGAGTTCCATATTAGGCTTCAGCAAGAAGTAGAAAAAAAGACGATCGAATTAATGAAAGCAAACCGAATAAAGTCTGAATTTCTATCACTAATAAATCATGAGATCAGAACACCTATCAACGGAATAGTAGGCTTTACTTCTTTGATCCAGGCATATGGAGAAACCATCGAACACGATGAGCACATGGAGTTAATCGATGATATTGAAACGTCAGCCAAGAGACTACTATCCACGATGGAAACTATTATCGATATCTCCGACTCAATTTCCGGGAACCTAAGCTTAAATTACTGCGAAGTGAATTTAAATGATTTAATTATTGAGGCGAAAAACTGGCAACGGAAAAAAGCCGAAAAGAAAAATATTAATATCAGACTGGAAAATTTCGATGAGTCAGTTTACGTCCAAGGGGATTCCTTAAGACTCATACAATCGATAACCTATTTACTCGATAACGCTATTGTATACTCACGAGAAAATTCGGAAATCTCTATCAATATATATAGTAGTAGTCATCAAGTTAAAATTGCAATCATCGACAACGGCATTGGAATGACTGATTCGGAGATAAACAGTGCTCTACAACCATTTACGCAAATCGATAGCGGCAGTACCAGGTCATATGATGGCGTGGGCTTAGGGTTACCACTTTCCCGTATGTTAATCGAGCTTCATAACGGCTTTATTAATATAAAAAGTCAACCAGGCAAAGGAACAACAATCACCATTACTCTTCTAAAATTATTAGACATTGATTAAGCTTTGAATTATTGCCAATAACCATCTGTATTAACAAAGTTAAGAATATTGGCTGGTTCTATCACTTTTACAATTTTATTATTTGACTGATTAGCCATCGTTGTCGGCGTCTGTCGTTGGGCAACCCCATTTTCCGCCATAATAATGCGAATCGCAGGTAAATTTGGAGAACTTCCCTTGTGCTGCACGACAGCAATCTCTTTATTAGCCAACTTAACAAAACACCCAGAGGGGTAGAGACCTATTGTTTCAATGATTTGTTTTATCATATATTTTCCATAACGAGAAAAACCGGAGTTAGATAACATCTTAATTGTTACGTCGGGTGTATTGACATCGCTATTTTTATATTTATGTTGTAAAGCGTGGTAGAGATAAACCGTGTTAAATAGTGTGTTCGAAAAATCTAGATCTTCAACGTGCGGATGTACTTCTACCTTGTTATTTTCACCAATATATTGAATATTAATCAAATAATTTAACGTTTTTTTGTGACTCACCCCGATACGATTAAAATAGCTAGCACCGGCTTCGCCATGATCAATTAGTAATGCAGCACTTAAAATAATTAATCTCTCCTTCTCTTTCCAACGGAGATTTATTGTTAAAATTGAAATAAGAATTCCTAGTGAAAGCATAAAATCTTGCTTGCAGTTCTTCCGTAATTTCAGAAAAACATACGCTAACGCTGAATTCTCGTTCTGTTGAATGATCTTGTCTAGTTTGTTCGAAAGATAGAAGATTGATTGCTCAATATCTACCCGATCCGTATCTATCCACAATTCATAATCCGCTTTAAGGATTTCTAATTTTTCCCAAGTTGTTCGAATTTTATATGATGAGTCTTTTGATGTTTCCCGGATAACATTCCTACGTCTCCACGTTGAATTCTCCAGCGCTGCGACTAAATCAGATTCTGGTGTGAATATATCTCCATGAGACAGAATTTTTAACGTTTGGTCCTGAGAGAGTGTCGTTCCTTTGTTAGCCAATAAAGAGCCATCTTTTGCATAGAGCGGAAATACTAACGGCTTAGCATTTTGAATTGAATTAGTGAAGACGGGAACGAGTTTGTTACTACTAGACATGTTGATGTCTATTTTCCAGAAGCGATTTATCTGCTCGATTCAATAAATCAGGCAGGCTTTCTCCCTCCTTATATACTGAAACACCAAAACTTAAGTGTATTTCCAGTTTATGTTTTCCAATCTCAAATATTTTTTCGCTGATGCTCAAATATAAATATTTAGCAAACTCCGTTGCGTTCTCATCTTCTTTTCCAGGCAACATGATAATAAATTCATCGCCGCCATATCGTCCAATTTTATCAGCCTCCCCAAGCAATGCTTTAATTACTTCAATGGCTGATTTCAGCAGAAGATCTCCAACCATATGGCCATGCTTCTCATTTACCAAGCTGAGATTATCAAAATCAATCATCAATATAGAAAATAGATTGTTCTTTTTATGGGTTTCCAGCATAGCATTGCGAACTGACTTTAGTATTGTCGTTCTATTTAATATATTGGTAAGCGGATCCATTTCAGACCAATATTGTAGCTTTTTGCTTTTCTTAACTAATTTATCAATACTATCTTCTAATTGATGTACGTTCGATTCCATGTAACTATCTATTGCTAGTGACATGTCTAAACTAATAATTTTTAGCACAAAAGATCGCAATTCTTCAACAGTCTCCTCTTCAAATTCAGACGGTACATAAGAGAGAATCAACGAACGTAACTGTTGATATGCGCACTCATAAAGACTCAAAGGCATTCCAATTCGACTATGAGCAACCCCCACTCGTAATCTCATATCAAAGTAGTCTTCACTGCCAAAATTATGTCCCAATGAAATAAGATATGCTAATTGTGTTTCTTTTAAGGATTCAAGAATTTTCTCATTAGACAAATATAATTGATACTCCCGATGATTTCCAATGTATGAATAAAATTTATTAATAATAGGTTTTGAATTAGGTTGAATTACAAGCTCTTGCAATTTTTGAGATGTAGCTAAATCACTCTTGGTTAGCTGAAAAAGCCTCAATCGTTCCTTAATTTTTTCACGATCAAAACCATATGCATGGCAATACTGATAACGGACAGTCATTCTTACCTCAGCTTATCTTTAGCTAAAACCTATAAAAACTATATGTTATTGAGTTTCAATTCACAAATAAACAGGTAACTCAATTACTCCGAAGTTTCCTATTTGGCTGCAAACGCTATCGGTTTAGAACATAGCAGTCTTTAATTCAGATGATCCTAGAATAATCAGTTGGCCGCACGTTTAGAGTGCAAGCAGTTGGTTCGATTAGCGTAATGAAAAGTTTTGCGTTCACCTGGTTGGTGAATCAAACACTTTTCATA
>Ga0316204_10004059_pt1 | contig 27345 bp, 23 predicted proteins | sample 6monrhotite_MG_2_FD_205661 | JGI IMG/M metagenome (GOLD analysis project Ga0316204, IMG submission 205661) | Microbial mat bacterial communities from mineral coupon in-situ incubated in ocean water Damariscotta River, Maine, United States -... | ecosystem: Environmental > Aquatic > Marine >...
GTCCAGCCGGTTAAAGTTGACGAACTTCGCATTGCCGTTGCCGAAACCTACGACGTGATCGTTCAGCCCACTGAAGACAAGGCCTATACGATCTTCACTGCGTCCATGGGGCGGTCGGCCTATGGTCGCGGCACCCTGGCACCGCGAGACGGCATGACGGCGGAAGTTCCAGAACTCGGCAAGCGGCCTCTTTTGACCATGGCGGATATGGGCATGGATCATGGCAACATGGCCATGGGCGACATGGAAGGGATGGATCATTCCAAAATGACCGCTATGGACCATTCAAAAATGGCCGCCATGGGGCCGAAGGACGATCCTTTCTACGCTCCGGGTAGCGGCCTGATGCCCCGCGCGGCGAATGGCGGCAAGTTCCTGTCCTATGCCGATCTAAGGGTGCAAAAACCGATGTATAAACACCGCGAGGCGACACGGGAAATAGAAATGCGCCTGACGGGAAATATGGAGCGGTATATCTGGTCCATCAACGGCAAGAAGTATCAGGATGATGAAGAAGTTCGCCTGAATTACGGTGAACGTGTCCGCTTCAAGTTCATCAATGAAACCATGATGACCCATCCCATGCATCTGCACGGTATGTGGTCGATCCTTGATGTCGGCGCGGGCAAATGGAACCCGGTCAAGCATACGGTTAGTGTTGCTCCGGGCACCACGCTTTACATGGAAACGGAAGTCGATGCGCCGGGTCAGTGGGCGTTCCATTGTCACCTGTCCTATCACGCCGCCGCTGGAATGTTCCGCAAGATCGTCGTCGTCGGCGGTCCGGCAACCGCACGCCTTGAACTTGCGCAATAAGGAGAATTGAAAATGAAAAACCGATTTATTGCATATGTGATCGCGGGCATGGTCGCTGTCCTGTCGGCTGCTTCACCTGCGGGAGCGCAGGTGAAGGGGCTGGTGATCCATGGCCTGCAACTGGAAGAGTTTGAATACCGCAGGGGTGACGAGGGCGAGAACTTTGTCGTCTGGAATGGTGATGTGTTTGTTGGTACAGACGAGCTGAAATTGCGTTGGCTCGGCGAGGGTGAATACGATACCGATGCATCGGTTTTCGAAAAATTCGAAAACCGTGTGGTCCTGCAGGCACCTATATCGACGTTCTTTGATATAAAAGGCGGTGTGCGCCTGGATACGCCGTCTGGGCCGGACCGTTGGTACGCAGTGCTCGGGTTGACGGGGCTTGCCCCTCAATGGTTCGAAGTGGATGTTGATTTTTTCGTCAGTGAAACCAGTGATACATCGGCAAGGATCGATGTGGAATATGAATTGCTGCTGACCAATCATTTGATACTGACGCCGTCGGCCGATATCAACGTCGCGTTTTCCGATGATCCGGAAATCGGTATTGGCTCCGGGTTCAGCAGCGTCGAGGTTGGCGCACGGTTGAGCTATGACCTGGTCGACAGATCGCTCTCGCCCTATCTTGGCCTCGTTTACGAGCGAAAACTCGGCAAAACCGCCGATATCGCTCGCGAGGAAGGGGAAGATACTGAAGGCTGGCGCGCCGTTTTCGGCACAAAGCTTATGTTCTGAATTTCAAGAAGGGACGTTTCGGACGGGGACTGCGGGGTCTCCCTTCGGAACGTCTTTCAAATTCACCCATCCTAAATATTCCGGCTTGAAAGCTATTCTTATACCTGAGGTTAAAATGGGGGGCGGCGTTGCGTTTTTGCAGGCCTGAAAATCGTAAAGACTGGTTACCAACGTTCGATCTCTGCTTGGTATATTCGTGCAGTCATAACCGAAGTGTGATTTTAACTTCTGCTACCAGCCGGTACCGAAAACGATTTCAAATCGGCATACGCTTTTTTGCAATTCCAAAAGTGAAATTTGCGATAGCTGTAAAAAGAAACAGAGTAGCTGCAAAAAGCATTGGCCACAGCTCGTCCGTGCTTAGGTCGTATAGCCATCCTGCGATGGCTGGGGCGGGGGCTTGGACAAGAAAATAAATTGTAAAAAAAAGTCCCATACCGACCGCACGATTTCCTGGTTTCATTGCCTGCGCTGACAACGCCATGATTACCCCCGCCGGAGCCATACCCATTAATCCAAACAACAGGCTTGAGGGAATGGCCAAAGGCGTAACGAACAAAATCAGCAAGGCTACAATGGCGGCGGCCATACATACATAAAGGACAAGGTCAGCCTTACCGCTTCGATCCGCAATAACACCGCACACGATGCCGGAAAATATCATGAGCCAGCTTGCAAGACTGATCACGCTTAACGCAGAAACCATGTTGTGCCCACCAGCAACCAGAACCGCAGGGGCAAAGCTGAGATATACGACATAGCCTGCATTGAACAAGGCCCAAACGAATGAAGCAACCACCGTCAGGAAGATTTCATTGCGGCTTAAGGTAAATCGAAAGCCACCCGTTTGCTTCACGGCACCAGGGGCTCCCCGGCAAAAAGTCATGACCAAAAGAGCGCTTATGACGCAGTACGCTGACGCGACCACAAATGCCCATTGCCAATTGTAATTGGCCGCCAGCCAACCATGACCGATTTGTCCCATCGCTATACCAAATGGCCATGACATTACAAGCGCGCTCATAGCCGTCGCCAGCTCTTTCCCTGCGAACAAATCCGCGACGATTTTGGTGAAGAAAATAGTGGAAAAAACAAAGCCTGCCCCACAAATCAGCCGCGCCGCCGCCAACAATTCATAACTTTCGGCGATTGATGCGAGACCACCTCCCGCCCCAAGGGTCAACAACCCCAATCCGACAATGAACCGATCCGATATAAAACGTCCCGCGAGCCCTGCGGGAAAGGCGAGGAACATTCCAGGTACCATAAACAGGCCAATAAGACTGCCTATCTCGGCGTAATTTAACCCGAGATCCTCGACCACCTCACTAGACACAGACCCCATCGTCTGAAATTGAAATCCCAGACCAATGCGCGCCACAAACAAAAGCCCGAGGACAGCCCATCTCATATCCATGTCTTTCCCCAGCAATTTTACGGGCGTTCAGTCCGTTACAGGTCCGTTGCCGACTCGGGGATTGGTGCGCCCACCATCTGAAATGGCCATTATCATCACGATTTCGTCGGGTAACGGTGCGTCTGGTACGCTTACGACAATAGTGTCGAAATGGTCGAACGACCATGCTTCATCTTTGTGGCCCAAAGGAACGTCAATGGCAGTGCCAATATTGCCAATTTTTACATTGGACGGGATGAGCGATTTTCCGCCATTTACAGCCGCCCGCATTGGCTTGCCGAGTTTGGGGTGGATCACGGCTCCGCCATGCTCCATATCGCCAGCAGTCCCCACGATTGCCGCCTTGCCATAACTGATCGGGGGACCGGAAAGTTCACCGACGATTTCGCTCATCAGTTGCTCGCCAAGCGTTCCGCCAATTGAAAAGAGTTCGCCAAGGTCTTCAACATAAGCACCGGCACACGGATTGTGGATAATTGCGGCTACTGCGATACGCGTCACAGGGGTGCATTTATGTCCATATGGATCCGAATAGATGACGTCCTTAATCGTGAGTATTTTGCGAATGCGCATGATTTTTGTGACCTTTTCATTTGCCTGTTCTACCCTCGACAGAACCTGTTATTAGGGCGGGCATGTCGCAAAATCCAAATAACCTACATCGCGATTAGACTTCTGCTTTGAAGTTGCGGATTCAAGGGATCGCGACAACACAGACATTAAACCTTTCAGTTGAGGGTTCGTATTGCAATGTCTTTCGTGGCCTTGCGACACTTTCCTTGTCTGCTGTACCGGGTATCGTTTCAGCACTGCTATTTATCCGTCAATGTCGTCCTTTGAAGGGGGATGAATGCATAAGTATTTGATATATTGTCATAACGTTGAATTTGTATAGGTTCGTTCCTCAAGAGGTGTTCTGCTGATACGTTCTAGTAGAAGAGATATAAGGCCATTTTCAGCACGGTTCTTCTTCGACCGGGGATTGAAGATCAGATAGATGTCAATTTCCGGCAGGTTTTTATACGGAGGAAGTTGCCTGAGGTTGCCGTCATCAACATCCCGTTGAGCGATGTGCAATGGCAGCGGACCAATACCCAGTCCTGCCATGATCATTCTTCGGACCTCCTGCAGATTTGCGGACACCCCGGTTAGTTTCGAAGCCAGTTTCGCTTTTGATCGAAGATGGGCTACCGCATGCAGAGACCCTGATTCGTGGTCAGTCTGAAAGGACACGGAAGGTTCTCCTTCCAGGTCTCGAAGTTTCAGGCCGTCTTTCGCAAAGAGCCTGTGCATGGGGCCGCAGTAAAAGCCAAAATATTCACGATACAGGACCTGGTATGTCAGTCGTGGATCCTTTTTGTTAACCAGACAAACCCCAACCGATGCCCGCTTCTGGATCACGCTCTTCATGACCTCCTGACTTTCATATCTGGAGATTGAGAACGTGGCTTTGGGATTCTCCTTGTTGAATTGGCCCAACGCGGCATCAAGAAGTGGCGATGTAACATGACTGGTCATGGCGATGGAAACGTGGCCGGTAATGTCATCTTCTATATCGCGAATGATGTCCGGCAGGCGGGAAACGGATCCGAATATTTCGACGCATTCCTGATAAAGCAGTTTGCCAGCCGCGGACACGCGGAAATAATTGGGCTTCCTGTCAATAAGTCGTTTTTCAACCCTTTCTTCAAGCCTCCGCAAGGCATTGCTCACGGTTGGTTGTTTCAGCCCCAGATGATCGGCGGCGAGCGTAATGCCGCCATGCTCGACAATCACCATAAAGGTGCGCAGCAGGTTCCAGTCCAGATCCCAGGGGAGGCGCTTCTTTGAATGTTCTTCCATAGTTTTAACCTATCAACCGCATTCTGTTTATATATTTGATAAATGCTAAGGCTCATGCAAGCATTTAATCACAATCAACTATGGGGTGCCGCGATGATGTGTTGCTGGTGATCCTGAATTTATCGATGCCACTTATCGAAACAGGGAAGGGAAAATTAATGTCTGTAATTTTAAAGACGATTGCTGCTGCGGGTGTTTTGGCCATAGGTATTGTCGGGGCGACGCACACTGCAAAAGCCGACGAACTCGCGAACGTCAAAAGTGCGGGTGAGATGTCTATCGCGCTCACGGGGGCCTACCCACCGTTCTCGCTGATTAATGAACAGAACCAGGTGGTTGGTTTTGATGTCGATATCGGTAGCGAAATTGCTAAACGCATGGGCGTCAAAGCAAAAATAGTTACCACCGCGTGGGATGGCATTTTGGCCGGACTGCTGGCGGGAAAATACGATACGATCGTAGGCTCCATGACCGCAACTGCGGAACGCAAAAAAGTGGTTGATTTTGTTGGGCCGTATTACCGGGACGGACGGGCTATTTTTGTTTCGTCATCTTCTAACCTGACAAAACTGAACGACCTTAAGGGTAAAAAAGTCGCGGTCACCCTTGGTGAAACCCATGAAAAATGGGCGAATGCCCAAAAAAGCATGGGATGGGATGTTCGAACATATAAGGGATTACCGGAGCTCATCCTGGAGCTGAAAAATGGTCGCGTTGACGCCTTCATCATTGATTCCATTCCTGGCCGGGTTGCTGCGACCAGTGGCATACCGATCAAGATGATGGACATACCGGACCTGGAAGGTGGCAACCTGCCCATTGGTATCGCCATTCGCAAAGGAAACCCAAAACTGGCCGCCGCGATGCAAGCCGCGCTCGATTCAATGCAGGCCGACGGCACCTACAAGAAAATCTCGCTCAAATGGGTTGGTGCCGACATTAGGTAAGCTCTCCCTGGCTGTGCACCCGCGTTTTGGTAACATAAACGCGGGTGTTCCAGGCCAGTTATTTTTTTAAAGAAACCGGGAGGCAATCATGGATTTAGCATTGATGGGGAGGGTCTGGATTTATTTCGCGGATGCGGCCCTCGTAACCGTCCAGATTTCCATACTCGCTATCCTCCTTGGTTTAATCCTTGGAACCGTGGCCGCGTTGGGAAGTCTTTCGATAAAAACATACTTGCGTTGGCCGTCGCGAGCATATGTGAGCGTGTTCCGTGGAACCCCCGCATTGATCCAGCTTTTCTTGCTTTATTTTGGTGGGCCACAGGTTGGCATCCATCTGGACCCATTTGCGGCGGGCGTGATTGGGTTGGGTGTCAATATCGGTGCCTATATGTGTGAATCAATTCGTGGTGCAATTATTTCAGTTGATAAGGGGCAAGTTGAAGCCGGCAGGTGCCTGGGCATGGGCCACGTACAGGTCATGCGAAAGGTAATCCTGCCGCAGGCTGCACGTATGATGGTTCGACCATTGGGGGTAAACTCTATCGCCCTGATCAAGGGCTCTGCCATTGTCTCGACGATTTCAGTGCTAGAGCTGTCATACACGGCGCATCGTTATATTTCGTCCACCTACAAGCCGTTCGAGATGTTCATTCTTGCATCGGTCTTTTACCTCATTATCGTTTCGATCTTCTCCTACGGTGTTGGAAAAATCGATAAACGCGTTTCGTTGGAGAACTAGATATGGGGCTCGACTTTTCTGTAATTCCGGGCTACATCGACATCCTGATTGCAGGGACGCTGTGGACGATTGCTTTAACAATCCTGTCCATTATTCTCAGTGTTAGCGGTGGCGTCCTGTTTGCGATCCTTCAGCTAAATCGACATGCAGTTGTGCGTTGGCCTGTTTCTTTTATCGCCTGGCTGTTCATGGGAACACCGCTTCTGTTGCAGCTTTTCCTGATATATTTCGGGCTGGTGCAAATCGGGTTGGACCTGAATGCCTTTGTCGCAGGCGTGATTGCTCTTAGTCTGCACTTCGCAGTCTACAATTCCGATATCATCAAATCTGCTATCGTTGCCGTGGACAAGGGGCAATATGAAGCGGCCCGAAGCCTTGGCCTTGGTCAACTTCAGGCCATGCGCAAGGCTATCGTTCCCCAGGCGATTGCCAATGTGACGCCGGCACTCGGCAATATGATGATTGCATTGTTGAAAGAAAGCTCTCTGGTTTCCGTCATTGGGGTGATGGAACTTACCTTGTCGGCTCAGCGGGCCATATCAGACAGTTTCCGCCCGTTCGAATTCTATATCGCTGCTGCCGCCATTTACTATGTCCTTAACCTGGGTCTCGAGCACGGTGTACGCATTGCCGAACGTCGCTCAGCCCGCTACCGGTAGGTATTTCCATGGCTGAACCCATTGTAAAAATTCGTGGCTTGAAGAAGAGCTTTGGTGACCTTGAAGTTCTCAAAGGCATCGACATGAACATTGAAAAAGGGGACATCGTCGCCTTGATTGGTGCAAGTGGTTCGGGGAAATCGACACTGCTGCGCACCGTCAATCAGCTTGAAGACGTAACGGATGGAAACATCTGGTTTGACGGCGACCTGGTGAACAAGGACTTACCGCACCGTTCACGGGAACGACATTTGAATCAGCTTCGCCAGCACATTGGCATGGTCTTCCAACACTTCAATCTGTTCCCGCATTTGACGGCATTGGAAAATGTCACGCTGGCCCCGGTAATGTTGGGGCGACTGACCCAAAAGGAAGCTGCCGACAAGGCGCTCGAATTGCTTGATAAGGTTGGTCTCGGTGATCGTGCGGACTATTTTCCCTCACGCCTCTCAGGCGGCCAAAAGCAACGAGTTGCGATCGCCAGGTCTCTGGCGATGGAACCAAAGGTCATGCTCTTTGACGAAGTCACCTCGGCACTTGATCCGGAGCTGGTAAGCGAGGTCAATCGCGTTATGAAACAGCTGGCCCAGGAACACATGACAATGATTATTGTCACTCATGACTTGCGTTTTGCAGAAGATGTTTCTGATCATGTTGTCTTCATGGCGGATGGGGTTGTTGTTGAGGCGGGCCCCCCTGAACAAGTGTTCCGCAATCCACAGGACGAAAAAACCCAAGCGTTCCTCCAGCAGGTATTCGATGAGTAAACCCCCGGCGGGCGAGGTTCTTTCCCGACAGTCCAATCTGTTTTACCAATCCAAGGCGCACCGTCCCATGCTGGATCGGGCCGAGGGAATTTACCTGTTCGATGTTGACGGTAACCGCTATCTGGATGGATGCAGCGGGGCCATGGTGTCTAACATTGGTCACAGCAATCCGCAGGTTCTTGATGCTATGCGTTCGCAAATGGCCAAGGCGACGTTCGGCTATCGACTGCATTTCCAAAATGAACCCGCCGAACGCCTGGCCTCGATGACCGCGTCCCTTATGCCCGAAGGTCTGGATCGGGTGTTTTTCGTTTCCGGCGGATCGGAAGCCGTGGAAAGTGCCATCAAGCTGGCCCGGCAATACGCCGTAGCGACGGGGGCGCAGTCGCGGTGGAAAGTCATCTCTCGCTTTCCATCTTACCACGGCTGTACCCTCGGCGCTTTGGCCTTGACCGGATATGACCCGTTGACCGGTCCGTTCGAACCGATGATGAAGTCGATGCCGAAAATCCCGACCCCTACCTGTTACCTGGACAACGACAATTTCAGCGATGAAGAACGCGGCCTTCGCTACGCGAATATGTTACGGGACCAAATTCTGATCGAAGGCCCGGAAACAGTCCTGGCCTTCATCATGGAACCCATTGGGGGCGCATCGACCGGTGCGCTGGTTGCACCCGACAGTTATTATGGCCGAATTCGCGATATTTGCGACGAGTTCGGTATCCTGCTGATTTACGACGAGGTCATGACCGGCGCTGGCCGGACCGGAAAGTTTTTGGCCGCCGAGCATTGGAATATCAGGCCGGACATCATCGCGCTTTCGAAAGGTTTTGCCGCCGGTTATGCGCCCTTGGGCGCCATGGTGGCGGATCACCGTCTGGTTGACACCGTTATGGCGAGCGGCGGATTTCAGCATGGGTTCACGTACGCCGGAAACCCGTTGGCTTGTGCCGCCGGATTGGCGGTAATCGAGGAAATTCAGCGACAAGGGCTCGTTAGTAATGCCGAGGTCATGGGCGACCTTCTCAAGTCCGAACTGATCGGCCTGATGAATCGTTATCCATTTATTGGCGATGTGCGCGGCAAGGGCCTTTTGCTGGCCTTCGAACTGGTTTCTGATCGTGAAACCATGGCACCGCTGCCGAAGCACCTGAACGCCTTCGAGGCGCTCGTCAATCTCGCCTATGACCGGGGACTGATCATTTACTCCCGCCGAACCCGGGGCGGCATCGAAGGGGATCATTTCCTGATATGTCCTCCCTTGATCGTCACGCCTGATCAAATTTCGGAAATCATGGAAAAACTGACGGACAGCCTTGATGCCCTTGCCAAATCTCTCGACCTGCCCCTGGGGGCATCCTGATGCTGACCGATAAAACGACGACTATTGAATCAGCAATCGGCCAAATCGGCGATGGTTCCATCGTCATGATTGGTGGCTTTGGCGTGCCCGGAACCCCGTTTTGCCTGATCGACGAATTGGTTCGTCAGGGACAAACAGGACTGACGATCATTAAAAACGATGCCAACGAAACCGGCACGGGCATCGATCATTTGCTGGCAAATGGTCAGGTGAAGAAACTGATTGTGACGCATATCGGGCTTAACCCCCACGCCATTCAGTTGATGAATGAAAATAGACTGGAAGTCGAATTTTGCGCCCAGGGCATGTTGGCCGAACGTATTCGGTCCGCCGGTGCGGGTCTGTTTGGTTTCCTGACAGATATTGGTATCGAAACGGAATTGGCTGCTGGAAAGACCGTTGTCGATTTTGAAGGAAGCCCCGCCCTCATTGAAAAATCACTAAAGGCTGATTTCGCCCTGCTCCATACGCATCGTGCCGACCCATTCGGCAACCTGACCTATGCGGCAAGTGCACTAAATTTCAATCCGCTGATGGCGATGGCGGCGGACAAGGTTCTTGTCGAAGTAGAGGAGTTGGTGGCGTTGGGGGATTTGCTCCCCAACACGATCCACACTCCTGGCCCGTTCGTTGATTGCGTTATCACCCTGCCTGAATTGACGAAGGAGTACGGCGTTGTCCAGCGTTAAGGAAAGAATGATCCGCCGGGCGGCCCTGGAGATTCAGGCCGGAATGGTCGTCAATCTTGGGATTGGGTTGCCGACCAAGGTGATCAATCATATTTCTTCTGACCAGCCTGTATGCCTGCATTCAGAAAATGGGATCGCCGGTGTCGGCCCCGTCGTTCCCTTGGAAGTTGCCGACCGGAACCTTATCGATGCCGGTGGTGGCTATGTGTCAACGTTGCCGGGAACGGCTTTCTTTGATAGCTCCGTATCCTTTGCCTTGGTCCGGCGCGGGCGGCTCGACTTGACAATATTGGGTGCTTTTCAGGTGTCAATGAATGGTGATCTGGCGAACTGGATTATACCAGGATTGTTCACTCCCGGTGCTGGCGGTGCGATTGAATTGGCACAGAAGGCTCGCCGTGTCGCGATTTTAACCAGCCACCAGGATAAGCACGGGCGTTCCAAAATTGTTAGGGAATGTAGCCTGCCGTTAACCGCCGCAGCGTGCGTTGATCGGGTCTATACCGATATGGCCGTGATTGACGTTATCGATGGCCAAATGGTCCTTTGCGAAATTGCCGAAGGGCTCGCGGTTGATGATGTGGTGGCCGCAACCGATGCTCCGTTACAGGTGCCAGGAACCGAGTTACCAACCTTTTAAGGAGTTCCATAGCCATGGACCGTGACCTTGCCAGCCAAATCATGACCGCCGTCGATAACCGGTTTGACGAGCAAATTACTTTTCTGACAGAACTTTCAAGCCATCCATCGACACGGGGTAACGAACAGAGTGCCCAGGGCTTTATGGCAGAGACCCTGAAGGAACGTAATTTCAAAACCGATACCTGGACGATAGATGTCGATGACATCGCTCATTTGCCGGGGTTTTCTCCGGTAATCGGGAACTATGACGATGCGGTCAATGTGGTTGGCACGCACCGCAGCAAGTCCCAAAATGGCAAATCACTGATCCTCAACGGTCATATTGATGTGGTGCCGGTCGGACCGCTGGATATGTGGGAAACGCCGCCGTTCGAACCCCATTGTGCCGACGGCTGGATGCATGGTCGCGGTACGGGGGATATGAAAGCCGGTTTGGCTGCCAATGTGTATGCCCTGGACGCGTTGCGCGCTATTGGTTACCTGCCGGGTGCCGATGTTCATATACAGTCCGTCGTCGAAGAGGAATGCACAGGCAACGGCGCACTGGCCTGTCTGCAACGTGGCTATCAGGCAGATGCTGCTCTGGTCCCCGAGCCATTCGATGAAAAACTGATCACGGCGCAGATTGGTGTGATCTGGATGCAGGTTCACCTGAAAGGCGTTCCCGTTCATGTATCCGTCGCAGGCAGTGGGGCCAACGCGATCGAGGCGGCAATTCCCCTCATTGCGGCTTTACGGGAACTCGAGGTCCGTTGGAACGGGCCAGAAAATACATGTGCGCACTATAATCATGAAGACCACCCCCTGAATCTGAACATTGGCCGGATTGAAGGCGGTGACTGGGCCTCGAGCGTACCGGCATGGTGCTGCTTCGATGTGCGAATGGCGATATACCCGGGACAGGATATCAATACCGCCCGCTCCGAAATAGAGAACTGCATCAGAGAAGCAGCCAACGGGGATGCATTTTTGCGCAAGAACCAGCCTGAAATCGTCTACCACGGCTTCCTTGCAGAAGGGTATGCCCTGGCGGATCATGACAAACCTGAAGCAATGCAGGCAATTGCGTCGTTGGAAGGCGCCCATCGAACGGTAACAGGTGATAGCTTGGAAAAATTCGCGGTCACGGCGACGACCGATGCCCGATTTTTCGGGCTTTATGCGGACACTCCGGCACTGGTTTACGGCCCAACGGCCGAAGCTATTCACGGTTTCAACGAACGGGTAAATCTCGATTCAATGCGCCGTGTCACCCAGTCGATAGCACTTTTTATCGCCGATTGGTGCGGTTTGGAGAAGACTTGAATCCGTTGAAAACAAGGCATTCTGGAACTTGATAGCGGAGGAGGGGGTTTATCCTGCACCCCTTAAGTTGTTGTAAGTAAACAATTATAGTGAAGTGGCTGGGGAACGTGGATTCGAACCACGATTGACGGTGTCAGAGACCGCTGTCCTACCGCTAGGCTATTGCCCATCTGGCTATTGAACCCATAGCGACCTCCCCCAGTGTGATCCGCGGAGCTGTAGATGAACTCTTGTCCATCTCCTTAATGTCCACAACGGGAGAATGGGTCAACACTCGGCCCAACCAGCATATCAAATTTCCTATTTGATTAAGTGGCAGGCCACTCTGTGGTTTTGGCTCGTCTCGATAAATTCTGGATATTCGTCGTGGCATTTGGCTTCGGCATAAGAGCAACGCGCCGCGAAACTGCACCCCTTTGGAAGGTCTATCGGGCTCGGGGGGTCGCCTTTCAATATGATGCGGTTCGAGCTTTCCCCGTCCAGCCTCTTTGCCGAGGGCACCGCCGACAGCAACGCCTGCGTATAAGGGTGTTTTGGATGACTGAAGATTGTTCGTCTGTCGGCTTGTTCGACGATGCGACCAAGATACATCACCGCCACCTCGTCGCAGACATACTGCACCACACCCAGATCATGGGAGATGAAAAGATATGTCAGGCCCATTTCATCTTGCAGTTTGCGCATCAAATTCAAAATCTGCGCCTGAATAGCGACATCAAGGGCAGATACAGGTTCATCGCAGACAATCAATTCCGGTTTGGTTGCGAGCGCACGCGCCAGCGAAATACGTTGCCGCTGGCCACCGGAAAACTGATGCGGAAACAAACTGCGCTGTTCGGGGCGTAGGCCAACCTGAACAAACAATTCAGCAACGACGGAATCCCTTTCCGCCGGGTTACCAACGTCCATTAAATCGAGCGGTTCGCGTACGATGTCGCCAGAGCGCCTGCGAGGATCAAGAGATGAATAAGGATCCTGGAAAATAATCTGGAAACGGCGGCGAGCCATTCGCAATTCGTTTCCTTCAAGAGAACTGATCTCGTCGTCACCCAGCGAAATTTTTCCACTGGTGATTGGAACCAAGCGCAACACGGCGAGTGCCGCTGTGGTTTTACCAGACCCGGACTCACCAACAATTCCAAGCGTCTTACCCTGCGGAACGGAAAAACTGATGCCATCTACCGCATGGACGCTTCCCTTGTTGCCACCCCACAACTTCTTGCCACCGCCGAAGTGCACTTTCAGGTTTTCGACCTTCAACAAATCGCTCATGGCACACCCTCGCCGGAAACCGCCAGGCAGGCGACGCTGTGCGACGTCCCACAGTCGGTCATGGGGGGCTTTTGCTCGTCACATGCAGGCATCCTACGCCAGCAGCGCGGAGCGAAGGCGCATCCCACGCCCAAGTCGGTAAGCGGTGGAACGACACCCTCAATCTCCATCAGGGGCTGTCTTTCTTCGCCGGGGTTCTCCTCAAGATGCGGGACACAGGCAATCAACCCCTGGGTATAGGGATGGAGGGGTTCCGAAAGGATCGTTTTTTTTGTACCGGTTTCAATAACCCTGCCAGCATACATCACAGCCACATAATCGCACAATTGGGCGATCACCCCCATGTCGTGGGTGATTAGGATGATCGCCGTATTGAGTTCTTTTTGGAGATCCGTCAGCAGGTCGAAAATCTGCGCCTGCACGGTGACATCCAACGCCGTTGTCGGTTCATCGGCGATCAGAAGCCGAGGTCCGCAGGCCAGTGCCATGGCGATCATCACCCGTTGACGCATACCGCCCGACATCTGGTGCGGATAATTCTTGGAGCGTACTTCCGGTTCTGGAATGCCGACGGCACGGATCATTTCAATGGCTTTTTGCCGCGCCTTAGCGGGGGAAATATTTTCGTGCAACCGGAGGCCCTCGGCAATCTGTTCGCCGACTGTGAAAACTGGATTAAGGGACGTCATCGGCTCCTGGAATATCATGCTGATGTCTTTGCCCCGGATCTGCCGCATGCGGGCCTCATCGGCGGCGATCAGGTTTTCGTCTTCAAGATACACCGCGCCGCCGGTCACATGCCCGGGTGGGCTTGGCACTAGCCCCAGAATAGACAGCGCGGTCATGGATTTACCGCAGCCGGACTCACCGACAATACCAAGGGTCTCGCCCGGGTCGACGGATAAGGAAACATGATCAAGGACCCGCGCCTTTCCCGCTCGGGTGGCGAAATCAACGACGATGTTTTTGATTTCCAGCAGCGCCATGGTCTATCTGTCCCGCAGCTTGGGATTAAAGGCGTCATTCAGGCCATCGCCGACCAGAGAGACACTCAATACGGTCAGAAAAATCATAGCACCGGGCAAAGTGACGACCCACCATGCATCGAGAATATATTCGCGCCCTGAGCCAATCATCAGCCCCCAACTGACGATATTGGGGTCGGACAGTCCGAGGAAACTCAATCCCGCTTCAAACAGAATGGCAATGCCGATGCTGAGAGTTGACGACACGATGAGTGGTGGCAAGGCGTTCGGCAGGATGACCCGCCAGATGATGCGGCCATCTTTGGCGCTTATGGAACGGGCCGCGTTGACATATTCCAGATTTCGGATGCGAATGAATTCTGCCCGGGCCAGACGCGCTGTTGCTGGCCATGAGACGACGCCGATAGCAATGGCGACAATCGGCAGTGTCGGGGAAAACAGGGTAACCAGAACCATGGCAAACAACAGCGGGGGTAGAACCTGAAAAAATTCAGTGATCCGCATAAGCAAATTATCTACCAGTCCACCATAATACCCGGCCACTGCGCCAATCGATATGCCGATAATTACGGTGATCATTGCCGCCGAGATTCCCACCAGTAATGTTGCCTTGCCGCCATTGATCAGGCCAGCCAGAATATCGCGACCAAGATAATCGGTGCCAAGCGGAACAGAGGCTTCTATACCTGGCGCCGTCAGCGGTGCCCACACGATTTCTATGGGGTCAACGGTATAGATCAGCGGGCCGATCAGGGAAACGGCAATAATTGTAAACAACAGAGCCAACCCGAACAGGGCGAGCCAACTGCGCCGAAATACATCCCAGGCTTCTTTTTGCGGGCTTTGAGCGACCGGCATTTGGGAAGGTGTACGAGCCATCACTTTGCCGAAGCCCCCACCCTGGGATCAACCAGACGATAGATCACATCAGTCGTCAGATTGGCGACGATGACCAGGACGGCGGAAAAGAATAATATACCGAGGATTGTCGGATAGTCGCGCGCCAGGATGGAATCAAATGCCAGCGTACCCAGTCCCGGCCAACTGAACACCGTTTCAACTAGAACGGCGCCCGATATCATGGCGCCAAACTGTAGGCCGGCGATCGTGACAATCGGCAAAATCGCGTTGCGCAGTGCGTGTTTGCTGTAAACCTTGACCTCCGAGACACCTTTCGCCCGGGCGGTGCGAATGTAATCCGATCCCAATATTTCCAGCATGCTAGCCCGCGTCAGACGGCTGTATTGTGCCAGATAGACGACCCCCAGCGTAAAGGCCGGCAAGACAAGGTGGTGGGCGATATCAAGTGCTTTGACAAACATTCCCCCTTCCAACCTGATGTCGTACATACCCGATATGGGAAACAGCGGTATGATGGAAGCGAACAGGATCACCAGCATCAAGCCGGTCCAGAATATTGGTGCCGCGTATCCGATGATCGAGACTATTGTCACCAGATGGCTGACGATACCGTTTGGCTTATGCGACGCGATGACACCAAGCGTCGTGCCGATGAACAGCGCAAATAAAAGCGCGGTGATAACCAGCAACAATGTTGGTCCAAGGCGCCCGAGGATCAGATCGAGAACAGGTGCATTGTAATAGAACGATTGTCCCAGATCGCCGGTCACGGCCCGCGACAGATATACCCATAATTGAACGTAGACTGGCTGATCGAGACCATAACTCTTACGGATGGCGTCAAGAATTTCCTGAGTCGCACCACCCATTTCGCCGGCAATAACATCGGCCGGATCACCAGGTGCCATATGTATAAGGAGAAAATTGAGCACCAGAACGGCGACGATCAGCAAGATCGACCAGGCTAGCCTCTTCAACAATGCGGGAAGAAACGACATCAGGCGCCCTTCGAGAAACAATTTGAAATGAACCTGCCTCCGCTTTGTCTGATCTTTAGACGCGGCAGAGGCAGAATTCAGGGGGATTACTTCATGTAGACATTATCCATCGGGGCCATCGCGCCCCAAATGGTCGTCGGAGCACCACCAACTTTACTGGAATACACCGTGTGATACGGAAGTTCGTTGAGGAACACGAGAGGAACGTCATCGACGATTATCTTCTGTGCTTGCTTGTACAACTCAACGCGCTTGCTTTGATCCAGTTCCATTCCGGCTTTGGCCAGAATAGAATCGACTTCCTTATTGCAATAACTTTGCGTGTTCGACCAGATCACACCCTTGACGATATTGCTGCACACGTAAGTACGATGTACGCCGATCACCGGATCGCCCCAGTTAAAGACGATATCCATCGACATCTCAAAATCGTGTCCGCCGACACGCTTTGCCCATGTCGGGAAATCGGGAGACGACCGCAACGCAACATCGATACCGACTTTTTTAAGTTGCGGCCTCAGGTATTCTGCGACAGTTTTCTGCATTTCGGCAAATGCTGGCAAGTAGTCAAGCTGGATCTTAAAGCGTACACCATCGGCACCCGCCTTCAATCCGGCTTCATCAAGCAGCGCGTTGGCCTTGTCCAGGTCCAGATTGTAGGGCTCTACATTCGGTGCCGCATACGGGCTACCGAGCACAACTGGCCCCGTTGCCGGAGAAGAGAACCCGCTGTGCAAGGCATTGACGATGAAGTTACGGTCAATGGCATAGGCAATGGCCTTCCGCACCCTTTTATCTTTCAGGTACTTGTTGTTGAGATTGAACGCCAACCAGTTCAGCGGGCCGACAGCGGCATATCCCTTGTTCGTTACGGTTAAATTGGAATTCTTTTTCAACCGCCCGAGATTGCGAGTTCCCGTCAAAAACGGCGTCATATCGGTTTCGCCCTTATCGGCGGCCAGCACCATGCTCGTCACATCTTTGTAGTTTTTGATGATGATGCGGTCGAGATATGGGCGCCCCTTGATAAAGTAGTTAGGGTTCCTTTTCAGGATCACGTGTTCACCAGGTTTGAATTCATCGAGCATAAACGGTCCCGACCCAACGGTTTTGGAATTAGCGGGATGGGTTTTCGCGTCTTGCCCGTCACCGTAAACATGCTTCGGGAGAATCGGCAGCAAGGCCGATGACATGGCCAGCAAGGCCGCCGGGTGAGGGCTGGAAAAGTTGATAATGGCTGTATGGGCGTCGGGCGTATCAACGGATGTGACCGGCGCAAACATCGATTTGAAAGGATGATTAGCCTTCACCGTGTCTACAGAAAACGCGACATCGGCCGATGTGATCGGTTTGCCATCGTGAAAAGTTGCATTCTTGCGCAGATTAAGCGTGATCGATTTACCATCGCTTGATGTTGACCAGCTTTCCGCAAGATAGGGTTGAGGATTCCAGTTTTCATCAAAACGGATCGGTGTCGCAAAAATCTGAGTGCCCGGAACCGCTGTGGCGATACCGGATTGAACCGCTGGATTAAGATGTCGCGGTTTCTGGGTCGTGCCGATAACCAACGTACCGCCCGCTTGTTGAGCAATGGAAACGCCGCTGGCCAGAACCGCCGTCGCAAGTACGGAAGCGGCTAGTGCTAATCTTGCAATTTTCATGATCACTCCTCCCAATAACTTTTTAGTTTGGTCCCCATAGAATAGAAAACTTATCGTAATTTTATTAAGTGGAAAAATGTATTTTTTTGCTTTGTTAACATTATTTTGCTGAGGGTTAATGTTCCGCCGTCGTAACCACGAAGTCTCCAAATGCTCCTTCTGATTTGAGATATTCACAAGCATCGACCACGGCGCCTGCGACTCGGGAAAGCCGACCCCTGCCATGATGGATAAGCCCGAATTCAGGTTCAAGATGCCGAGTTGACAATGGTATTCGCACCAACTCACCGACCAGATAATTTTGCTTCCGGCCTGGCTTGACGTTAAAAATAGCGAAGCCAAATCCTGCGGCGACCAGTGAGCGAACCATTTCAGAGGACCGCGATAAATACAGAATGTTGGGTGTTAATCCGCGTTGCTCAAACAGCCCCAGCATATATGTTCTTGTTAGTTCCAAGTTCAGTAATATCATTGGGTCATCAACCACATCCTCTAGTGTCAGACTGGACCGCGTGGCCAATGGGTGCTCGGCGCTCAACGCAATATGAGGCGGGGCGTGGAACATGCCTTGAAAGTCAATACCGAAAGGCCGTTCAAAATTGAACGTCAAGGCGAGATCAATCTGATCCGTGCGCAATAATTCCCCCATTTCCGCCGCATCTCCTTCGATGATTTGTACGGACAGTGTCGGGTGTTCTTCAGACACCATCTTCAGAATCAAGGGCAAAACAATGGGGGCCACCGGGGTAAAGCAGCCCAAGCGAATTGATCCTTCAATCTTCTCTCCAATTCCAGGCAACGAGCTTTCAAATTTCACATGAGCGCGCAATAGTTCACGGATATTATCCAAAAAATTTGAGCCAAATCGGGTCGGCGTAATGCCTTTTGATGGATGCCGGATGAAAAGCGTCTCGGACAGTTCGTCTTCAACAGAATCAATGGCTGCCGCTATCGAAGAAGGTGAGATGCTTAATTCGCTGGCAGCCGCGGTTATTGAACGTAATCGTGCCGAGGCTTCCAGATATCGCAACTGTTTAAGTGTATAGTGCATCGCAATACCTCATAAAAAAAACGGAAGTTCTCCTCAATAATACATTTTTCAGGTGTTCTGGAAACAGTTAGGCTCGAAAATCCACATTGGGAGGACCAGCAAATGCCGATTACGATATTTCAAGCGAGGAAATTTCTCACCATGGATCCGGATCGCCCCGAAGCCACCCATGTGGCAGTACAAGACGGCAAGATACTCGGCGTTGGCGACCTTGAGGAAATGTCCGGGTGGGGCGAACACCAGGTCGACACAACATTAGCCGACAAGATCGTCTTGCCAGGTTTTGTCGAAGGGCATTGCCACTTGTTGGCCGGTGGTATGTGGAAATATCTCTATGTCGGGTATCATGACCGGATCGATCCGGACGGCAAATTCTGGAAAGGTGTTCCCTCTATTGAGGAAGTTCTGAAACGAATGGCACAGGCAGAATCTGATCTGGCGCCAGACCAACCCTTGATCGCCTGGGGGTTTGATCCGATTTTTCTGATGGACCGGCGACCGGACAAATCGGATTTTGACGGCGTATCGCCAAGCAGACCCATTGTCGTCATGCATTCCAATTTTCATGTCATGACGGTCAATTCGAAAGCCCTTGAAATTGCCGAGTACACGGCGGAAAGCAACGTCGAAGGCATTGCCAAGGGCAATGACGGTACGCCAAACGGCGAATTACAGGAAATGGCCGCCATGTTCCCCATCATGCGCCGACTTGGCATCGATTTCCGTAGCCTTGGGCGGACGCGTGAAGCTGTGACGGCGTTTGGCCAAGTATGCAACAGGGTTGGCGTAACTACCGCTGCGGATCTTCTCAACGATCTTGATGACGAGGCCGTTAGCGACCTTCAGGATATAACCGGAGGTACAGATTACCCGATCCGACTGGCATCCATGCTGAATGCACTTTCGCAAACGGCGGCGGAAACCGTAAAACTGGCCAAAACTGTAAAGGCAAAAAGCACTGACAAGCTGCGCTTGGGTGGAGTCAAATTGGTCACCGATGGATCTATTCAGGCTTTCACGGCGCGATTGCGCTGGCCGGGCTACTTTAACGGTGCGCCCAATGGAATCTGGAATATTGCGCCGGAACAACTCAAGACAACGGTCGATCTGCTCAATGAAAACGGCATCGCTATGCACATTCACGTCAATGGTGATGAGGCAATCGACGCTGCCCTTGATGCAACGGAATATGCCATGGCCCGGCATCCGCGGGCCGATCACAGGATCACATTGCAGCATTGCCAAATGGCGGATCGAGCGCAATTCCGGCGAATGAGGAAATTGGGTGTTTGCGTCAACCTGTTCTCCAACCACATCTACTATTTCGGCGACCAGCATGCGGCGATCACCATTGGCCCTGACCGGGCCGCGCGCATCGATGCCAGCCGCATGGCACTGGATCATGGCGTACCGCTAGCGGTTCATTCCGATGCACCGGTCACGCCCATGGGGCCGCTAACTTGCGCCTGGGCAGCGGTCAATCGGCTAACGGGAAGCGGCAGGGTTCTGGGTGAGAATGAACGCATTTCCGTCTCCGAAGCATTGCATGCCATCACACTCGGCCCGGCGTATACGCTCGGGATGGACGGGGAAGTCGGATCGATTGAAACCGGAAAATGGGCTGACTTTGCCATTCTCGAAGATGATCCCACAACGGTCACCGCGCAGGAGCTGAAAAATATCGCCGTCTGGGGCACGGTGCTGGGCGGGATCGTGCACAAGATTGCCTGACACTATGACACAACGAGAAACGGCCCCCCTGCCGACGACTATTATTTCGGGTTATCTGGGCGCAGGGAAAACCACACTGATCAATCATTTGCTGCGAAACGCAGGCGGGCAACGCCTGGTTGTTCTGGTTAATGATTTCGGTGATTTGCCGATTGATCTGGATCTCATCGAGTCCGTCGAAGGTGATACGATCAATTTGTCAAACGGTTGCGCCTGTTGCTCAATGGGTGGCGACCTGTTCAATGCGCTGGTCAATGTTCTGGACATGTCACCAAGGCCCGACCACCTGCTGATAGAGGCCAGCGGCGTCGCCGATCCTGCCCGCATCGCTAATATTGCACGCGCTGAACGAGACTTGAAACTGGATTCCATATTGTCGTTGGTGGATGCCGAAACGGTTGGCGATATGATCGACGACCCGCTTGTCGGCGAAACCATTTCTCATCAACTTGCGACGTCGGATATCATTCTTCTCAACAAGATCGATTTGGTTACGAAGGCAAAACGGGACAGACTGAACAAACTGATAGACAGCGTAGCCCCTGGCGCAAGAACAATTGAAACCGAATTTTCGTCTGTGCCCATCGACATGGCGCTTGGCATTCGTTTGCCTGAACGCCCTAAAATTAGTCTGGAAGAAACGGCTGACATCCATAGTGATATCTATGTCAAATGGTCGAACACGACCGACAAGCGGTTCAATAGAGATATTTTTGAGAAGACTCTTGGCAAGCTGACACCGCAAACGCTTCGATTGAAGGGAATTGTCTATTTTTCCGATAGCGAAGACGCTTACGTCGTCCAGGGCGTCGGGAACAGGACCATCATCGAACCTTCGCCGGGATCAGAAATATCCAACCCTGGCCAGTCCCGGCTTGTCGCCATCGGCATCAAAAACAAGCTGGACTGTTCGGCGCTGGACAGGGCATTTAAGCAAATGATGGTGATGGCGACGTAACTCGCCATTTCTCCCTGATTGTACCGACAAAGCTACATTCATATGCTACACATACGACTGAGGCGGCCCGAAAGCCGCCTCGTGAACCCGTTGAAAACCAGGCATTTTGGAATTTGGTAGCGGAGGAGGGACTCGAACTCCCGGCCATTTCTGATCAGGTTTGTTCCCGATTCACAGGGGCCGTTTTAAGTGCCATACAGGTGTCATGTATTCGTCGGCCCCTTGGTTTCCGAGAGTTCGGCCAAGGTGCCTGTATGGATTCCGGAGCGCCTCCGGGGGCGATTTCCGACCGAATGATGTCTTGTGCGAATGATATCATTCTGATGCGGCCGTGGTGGGTACAACAAAAGGTACAACGGAGCGGTACAACAGCAAAGACACTGCGTATCTCTAATCTGTTGATATTAATGAATTTATATAGATAAGTTTAGGTTGGCTGGGGAACGTGGATTCGATCAGCCTGATTTGTAACCCATTGAAACCGCAGAGTTCTCTCACTCGGTTTTCGGATTGTGTGAGCATTGTGTGAGCATGTCAATTCACTTGATCTGGCGGCGTATGAACTTGCGTTCCAGTCAATCTGAAAACCGTGAAAACAGTTACCGAGACACGGATGGGCGAAATTTAAGTCCTGAAGCGATCACCAGATGTAGTGCAACGTTCGGAATTGGGTGTTTGCCGTTCGGCTGATGGGTTTGGTTCTCCTAGGGGGAGACATAATTCGATGCCATCTGTAGTGAGTTGTGGAATCGCTGCAGAGATGCCTATCGTTAGTGATCGATGAAGCCCGGAAAACGAAACGACTCCTGATGGGCTTCTACGGGCATCTCAGGGCTTGTTCAGAATCGGGATGGAGATGTTTTGTAATCAACATATAGGAGGCGGTTGACCGACCGTATCTCTCCCCTCGGTTAACAGACGTGAAACCGTTGATGGGCAACGGATACAGAGCGAAGTTTCACTCCTGTAGTGTTAAAGGTTAACAGGCCTTTGAAAAGTGTTGTATTTCAACATAGTAGTCGGCATCAAGCCCACACGTCGAAGTCTGGATCACCGCCTAGTTCTATGGCTTTATCGAGGATATCCTTTGCAGTTGAAGCCATGTCGTGTAGGGCCATTTCATCAACAACCCGCCCTCCGGACAGGAGCCGATATGCCTGGGATATACTTGCTACCGCTGCTCGTTGTTCAATCTCCTGCGGTGTCATTGAATCAGTGTATCGTTTCTGATTGATTTCAGGTTTCTCGCCTTTCTTCGGCTTGGCATCGAGCAGACTAGGGAAGTCTTCATTCGCCCATTTCCAAATCGTCACATGACTGACGACGTGGTTCATCAGATCTGCGATGGACCTGCTGTCCATGCCATTCAGCTTTCCGGACTTGCCGAGCATCCTGAAGGAGTTGCGATACTCCTTCTTCTTCATCTGTTTGCCGTTTGTGGTGTTCGCTACCGCTGCTGCGGCTATAGCATCGCCCATGTTGCCATCAATGATCTCCGCCTCAATGTCAGCTTTGTGTTTCTCTTTGTTTCCAGCAACCGCTTCGGCAGCTTCAACCCGGTGATATCCATCGACCAGATAGAGGCTTCCCTCCACTCGGTAGAGAGTTACAGGTGGAAAGATACTCCCGTTGTTCATACTTCGGGCGTATGCTTCTACTGTCTTTGGGTCGATCTCAGTTCTTACCTGGAGTGTGTGGTAGTCACGTATGATGTGGTGAACTTCAACCTTCTTGATTTCGGTGTTTTTGTTATCTGATTTGGGCATAGTCATGCTGTCGTCGTATCCGTGGTTGGTTTGGAGTGTTTGCGCGGTGATTGAAGTTTCGACTTGTCGGATACTCGACTAAACTGCCGATTGCCAGGACTTAATAGGAAATATTATTTGGGGGCTTCTTTGTTGAAGAGGTAGCCAGCCAAAGCGCCCAAGAGAGTGTAGGCCGCAGTCGTGTCTAAATCCTTGCCGACAAATACCAGTGTGACTGCTGCAAAAACCAAGAGTACCACGCCGATGGCTCTGTTTGAGTCGAAGCCCCAACCTTGGCCTTCTCGCTTGCCGTCCTTGTCGACTGTCTTCCAGTGTGTTCTGGCAAAGAAGACGCCTAATGCGAAGAAGCAGAGCGAACAAAGGAGTCCCAACGCAATGAGGCTGGTGTAGTCAAAGCCCGATGCTGTAACTGCGGTTTCAATCTCGACGTTTTTGTCCATAGTCATTTCCCTCTCGGCCAGTCTTGGCTCTATCTGTTTAGGGTCTACATTTGTTCATCACGCATACACGCCTTCACTGCCGCTGACATAGCAATCGTAGACGTGCCGGTAGGCAAGGTCGCACTTCTTGCCATAGATGTTTTCGTCGTAAACGTCCGGTAACTGTTCATCAAACAGGACTTCTATGGCTTGGCGAACCGAGGCTCTTGATTGCTGCCGGTTGCGCCAGTCGATGACCAGTTTCTCGGCCTTCAGGACCTCGAGCAGTTGCTTGGCGACCTTCTTCACCTGCTTTCGTTCCTTCTCGGACAACTCGGGTTCGGGCTTGGTCAGGATGTCGAACAGGGCCAGTTCTTCCTCGGATAGACCCTCTCGCATGGCCCGGCGGTCTTCTTCATCCAGGTCCCCTGCCAGTTTGATCAGTTCGGCGAAGAAGGCTTCCACATTCTGGCTTCCGGCGTTGTAGCGGTCGATCAGCTTCTGGAACTTCTCGAGGAAGTCCGCTCGTGAGTGGTTCAGGGAAACCATGCTCAGTATTTTCTGTTCCAGGGCAGCACGAAGTTTCTCGGCCTCCGTGCGTTTGCGACCTGCGCCGAACTTTTTCTTCAGTTTCTCGAAGTCGATCTTGCTGAGATCAATCAAAGGCTCCCCGTCACCGCCTTCATCGGGCATAAGGTACCCTTCGGCTGCGACCGAAGCATCCAGCAGGTCAGCGATCTCGCCCATGATGTGGGAGATGTCGGGGGAGGGGGTCAGAGACCTGATCTTCTGCGCTAGGACGGACATCAACACCGCATCCGGCGCAACTTCGTTCGCCATGGGGTCCGGCAGGATCGCCCGGTAGGTCCGCACCACAGCCGATGCCAGATGCAGGAAATCCTTCTTTATCTTGTCGGTCTCGATCAATGCTTCGACGGCCTCGTCCAGCAGGGCTATTCGCTGGAACCCACCGGCCTCCTTTATGCCCTTGGTGTCCGCTCCATGGGTAACGCAGTAGGCGACCGCCTCGGCGATCAGGTGCTTCAGGTATTCGACCAGTTCCGACTTGTTCTTGATCGGGGTGCCTTCAACGCCATCGGCCTTGGCATCGCCGTATATCGCCAGCGCCTTTTGCAGGTTCTTGAAGACACCGGCATAGTCCACGATCAGTCCGGCCTGTTTGCCTTCATATGTGCGGTTTGCCCGTGCGATGGTCTGCATCAGGGTGTGGTTCTTCATGGGTTTGTCGATGTAGATCGCTGAACAGGACGGTACATCGAAGCCGGTGATCCACATGGCGCAAACGAACACCAGCCGTAGCGGATCATTGGCATCCTTGAACTTGCTCTCCATGTCTTCGTCCACCATGCGCTTCCGGTGGGGGCGGATGTCGAGACCCTTTTCAGCAAGGTCGGCGACTTCGTTCTGACCCTGTGACACGACCACGGCCATGTCGGCTTCTTCCATTTCCTTGATCTTGGCTGCCAGCGCCTCCCTGCTGCTTTCAGGAGTGTCTTCGAGGGACGCCTTCAGGTCCGCCAGATAGACTGCCCAGTGGGCCTTGACCTTGTCGTACATGCGAACGGCGGTGGCCTTGTCGATGCAGACCATCATGCCCTTGCCCCGGTGGCCCCGGCCCATGAAGTGTTGAACCAGGTCCTCGGCGACCTTCTCCAGGCGGTCATCGCGGGTGATCAGGTGGTATTCACGGGCGAACTCCCGTTCCACCTTCTTCTCCTGCGCTTCGTCCAGTTCGGCATCTTCGAGCAACTGCTCCAGATCATCGCTCAAATCGTCGTTGACCAGTTGCAGTTCGGGGATGCGGTTCTCGTAATACAGCGGCACGGTCGCACCATCGGCGATGGACTGGGCGAAGTTGTAGACGGATACGTAGTTGCCGAAGACTTCCTTGGTCTTCTCCTCTCCAGCAATCAGAGGCGTCCCCGTGAACCCCAGGAAAGCAGCATTGGGCAGGGCGTTGCGCATGTTCAGCGCCAGCCCGTCATACTGGGTCCGGTGCGCTTCATCGGTGATGACGATAATGTCGCTGCGGTCGGACAGCTTGGGGTAGACACCGCCATCAGAGGTGCGAAACTTCTGGATCAGGCTGAAGACATAGCGATGATCCTCGGTCAGCAACTGCTTCAGGTTCTCGCCACTGGTTGCCTGGGCTTCCGTTTCCGTGACCGCTCCGGTGGCGGCGAAGGTCTTGTATATCTGGTCATCCAGTTCATTGCGGTCGGTGACGATCAGGAAGGTCCAGTTGCCGGGTATCTTGCGCATGATTTTCTGCGTCAGGAACACCATGGAAAGCGATTTGCCGCTACCTTGTGTGTGCCAGAAGACACCGAGCCGTCCCTGGTTGCTCCCCAGGTTGCGGACTTCCTCTATGGAGCGGTTGACGCCCAGGTACTGGTGGTTCTTGGCGACCTTCTTGATCAATCCACCGGGGGCTTCCTCGAACACCGAGAAGTTCTCGACGATGTCCAGCAGTCGTTCCTTGGTGCAGGTGCCGCGCAGGACGGTTTCCAGCGACACCACGCCCGTCTCGCCTTCGTCGTTGATGCGCTTCCACTCGAAGAAGTGTTCCCAAGGAGCGAAGCTGCCGCCGATCTTGCTCTCGCTACCGTTGGACAGCACAACGAACGCATTGGGCGTGAACAGTTGGGGGATGGCGTCCCGGTAATCCCGCAGGTTGTCCTTGAAGGCGTTCTCCAGGTTCTTGTGTGTTGCCTTCAACTCGAACAGCAGCAATGGGATGCCGTTGACGAAACCAACCAGATCGCATCGCCTCCGGTAGACATCCCCGGCAACCCAATACTCGGCGGCGAGGAAGAAGTCGTTGTTGTCCGGTTGTTTCCAATCGATCAGGTCCACGGTCATTACCAAGTTGGCTCCCTGGTCGTCGGCAACGGTAATTTTCACGCCATCCTTCAGCAGCTTGTAGGACTCTTGGTTGGCGGCGACCGGGATCATCTTGGTGCGGTCACGAGTCAGTTCCTCGATGGCCTGATCGATACCATTCTCGGGTATATTGGGGTTCAGTCTGGCAAGGGCAAGGCGCAACCGTTTGACCAGGATCACCTCGTGTTCATTCTGCCGTCCCTCGCTCGAGGTTCCCGCCGCCCATTCATGATACAGGTCCTGACATTCCCATCCTTGCCACTGCATCACCTCGACGGCGGGGGCCTTGACCAGGGCATCCTCTCCGAACTCACCGGCCACGGTCGGCGGTGGAGTGGGGTAGAGCATGTCTGGCGGCTGTTCCGTCATTCAGCGGCGTCCTGTGCAGCCTCTGCCGCTTCGGAAACATCGATCTCACTCGAGATCAGTTTGGGTAGCAGGAGATCACGTTGGGTGCGGAGGTTGGTGATCTTCTGCTCAAGAAGGAACTTCAATTCGAACATAGGTTTCACGATTTCGTCAAATTTCTGTACGAGGTCGTTTGGAGGAAGATTGAAAGGCAGTCCGTGTATGTCATTTCTATTGAGGGTAGGAACGGCGGCTCCCGCGTTGAAACTTTTCAAATCTATTGACTGAAGTAGGAAGAAGGCAAAGTAAGGGGAGCCAAGCGGAAATTCTTTTCCCCATAACGTAGTATTCAAAGGCCAAAAGTCGGTATTGATGTAGGAGACGGTTCCTAGAGAGCCGGAACGCCCTGTCACAATGCCTGGTCCACAGGCTTTAGCTTCGAAGTGGGTTCCTGTTTGTCCCA
>Ga0316204_10004060_pt1 | contig 27319 bp, 25 predicted proteins | sample 6monrhotite_MG_2_FD_205661 | JGI IMG/M metagenome (GOLD analysis project Ga0316204, IMG submission 205661) | Microbial mat bacterial communities from mineral coupon in-situ incubated in ocean water Damariscotta River, Maine, United States -... | ecosystem: Environmental > Aquatic > Marine >...
CGAAGTGAGTGATGACGGCATTATTGAAAATGCGGTCTTTAAAACTTACGGCTGTGGTTCAGCGATCGCTTCAAGCTCATTAGTTACCGAGTGGATGAAGGGCAAAACGCTAGATGAAGCCAAACAGATCAAAAACCTGGATATCGCAGAAGAACTCGCGCTACCCCCTGTTAAAGTGCATTGCTCAGTATTAGCTGAAGATGCTATTAGTGCAGCGGTTGATGACTATATGCAGAAGAAAGGTAGCTAATAAGCTAATCTACTTTATTGCAGGAAACAAAAAAGCCCCATTATTTATAATGGGGCTTTTTTTGTAGGTTCGCCTTCAGGCACACAAATGCTCTGCTTTTTAAATTCTGAACTGACCAACAAGTCCCTGTAATCGACTCGCCATATGAGCAAGCTCTTCACTGGCAGTAGAGGTTTCAGTTGCGCTACGATTAGTACGATCTGTAGCCTCACTGATATTTGAAATATTTCGATTAATCTCTTCCGCAACACTGGTCTGTTCTTCTGCAGCACTGGCTATTTGTATATTCATATCACTGATATTGTTTACAGAGTTGGTGATATTGCCTAATGCGGCACCTGCTTCAGTGGCTTTTTGTACACAGTTTTTAGCGCGAGCCTGCCCTGACTCCATAACATCAACCGCTGAATGGGTACCTTTTTGTAGCATTTCAATCATTGCTTCAATTTCAGTGGTCGATTGCTGAGTCCGGCTAGCAAGGGTACGCACTTCATCTGCAACCACGGCAAAACCGCGACCCTGTTCACCGGCGCGGGCAGCTTCAATCGCAGCATTAAGTGCAAGCAGGTTGGTTTGCTCAGCAATGCTTTTTATCACATCAAGTACCGTTGCTATATTTACACTATCGGCTTCAAGTTTATGAATAACATCTGCTGCCTGCTCTACGTCTTTTGCCAGTGATTTGATGGAATTAACCGTATCCTGAACAATGCTGCTGCCAGCGGAAGATTCATTAGAAGCTGAATTGGATGACGAGGATGTACTGGTCGCATTTCTGGCCACTTCCTGAACGGTTGCCGTCATTTCATTCATCGCCGTCGCAACCATCTGTATTTCAGTGGTTTGCTGCATCAGTGCCTGGTTCGTATCCTGTGTAATAACAGAAAGTTCTTCTGATGCCGCTGCTAGCTGTGAAGAGGACTCATCCATATTGCCAACCAGTGAGCGCAAATTGTCCTGCATAGACATTAATGATGTAAGTAATTTACCTATTTCATCTGTGCGTACAAAGTGTATGTTGTGGGTTAAATCTCCAGCAGCAACATGATTTGCCAAAAATACCGCTTTATTTAGACCCCTAAGTATCCCGCTGGTAACAACATATGCCAAAGGTAAACCGCTAAGCAGTGAAATTATAATGATAATTATCTGCCATTTTGCTGCAGATTTTTCATCATGTTCGGCTTGAATAATGGCCTTTTGAGTGAATTTTTCTATTTCAATTAATAACGCTGTTAATTCATGTTGTAACTTTTCTTCTTCTTTTTCAATCTCATGGGAAAGCTTTAATGCCTGTATAATCTGGCCTTGATTGATAAGCTTAAATGCGTCATGTGCATGTTTTTCAAATTCTTCATGTTGTTGATTTACTGCTTCAAGTACTTCAATAACATGGTTGAATTCGCGTGATTTTTCGGCATTATTTGCGTGCTGCAACACTCTAGTAGAAATTGATATACCAATTTCAATTTCTTTGGCTATGTCTTCGGAGTGATGATCAAACTTTACAGTAATGCCTTTAATCTGTGATTTCACCTGAGGATCGTATTCCATCTCGGTACCAAGACGCAGGGCTCGTTCAAACAGAATGGTCTGTTCAAGCTGGTTCAAGGTGATTTCGGTAATTAAACGTACAAGAGGGATATCTTCTTCGGCAATGCTGGTGATCTCTTCACCAATCTGTTGCATCTTGTAGCTGCTGAAACCCACATTAATGAGTAATGCGACTATTAGTGTTCCTATGACCATACTGATTTTGGCCTTGATGCTAATATCACCAAGTCGTAAAGATAGCGCCATGATTATTATCCTGATAAGAAACGTACTAACTTTTTATAGTTGAAGATATTTTTTATGCCATTTAAAAACGAGAATTTATTAATATATGTCAAAGGTGATGATGCTATTTAATGAAGTTTAAGTAGCATTATCAGCTAGTTTAAAAAATTAACTGAGCTTGTGTCTGACATTAATATACTGTGCTATTTAGCACTCATCGAATATCTGTGACTAGCAGCTTGCACAGATACCACGGTCAAGTTTTTTGAATATGCCATTAATGGCTTCATTTTTGGAATCATAGAAATGATCGGCACCAATCTTTTTCACGAAACAGGATTTTGCGACAAACTCATAAACAGAAAATTTAAGACCCACAAAATATAAACCACCGCCATGTTTTTTAAGCATATTGTTTTCTGAAATAAACGCTTCTGCACCCGCAAGATCGATAAAGTTAAATCGCGAGGCATCAATCAATATGTGATAAATGTGTTCGTTCTCTGTGATGTGGTAAATACGATTTTACAGATAGTTAACTGAACCGGAATAAATTGATCTATCGATATGAATTATTTTTAACTGTGGGCATTGCTTAAGTGGCTTTTCTGAATATTAATAAAGCTACGCTTGCCGCTTTTGTCATCAATGTTAACCGAAAGAGTATGGGTTTCAGGAGTTGATGTTTTCTTCAGGTAAAACACCAGAGACAGAAGCACGCCTATGTAAATTAAAAATTCCAGTTCAAGAAATAATGTGCTTAAAAAGCTCGTGATTAAAATAGCAGACATAGGTGTTTTGGCACCGGCTCATAATTTATACCAGAACGTGTAAAAGAACCTGAGCCGGCATAACTGGAGAAGAAATTACTCACTACATTAGACATGCCCGGGGCCGACAAATTTCTGATTTGAATTTATGCGCTGGTTTGATTTTGTAGCGACGACATGGCTGATGGAAACGGCTTCTATTAATCTGAGTAAAGTTACAGCAAAAGCTTCTGGCACCAGTGCAGTTATTGTATCAAAAGCTACGCCCTGGGGTAATGCGATAATGGCACCTGTAAAACCGGTGATCATATCGGCTTTGTTGCTTAATTCAAACTAGTTTAAAATGCAAGGAGTGCTAAAAAATTCATGAAATTGATGTTCAATCCATTAAACGGGTATTTATGGGGTACGCAATATAACATTCGAAGACTAAGCTTATTAGCCAACGCTTAAATAGATATGCAGTCTAATAAGTAAAAATATAACTAGTCCTTTGATATCACACAGGAAATTGCTCTCAGCAAGATGTATACTATGCGCCAAACATAAAACCTGATCTATAAGGAAACAACCGTGCTCGAAGCTTATCGTAAACATGTTGAAGAACGCGCTGCAGAAAACCTGCCTCCATTAGCTCTTGATGCTAAGCAAGTTGCTGATTTAATAGAAATTATTAAAAATCCTGGCAAAGAAGATCCACAAGAAATATTGGCTCTGTTTGTGCATCGAGTACCACCTGGGGTTGATCAGGCAGCTTATGTAAAAGCGGCTTTTCTATCAGCTGTTGCGAAAGGTGAGACACAATGTGAGCTGATTTCACGTATTACGGCGGTTGAATTATTAGGCACCATGTTAGGTGGATACAATATCCAGTCACTAATAGACTGCCTGGATGATGATGTTACTGCATCTGCTGCCGTAATAGCTTTATCACATACTTTACTTATTTATGATGCTTTTCATGATATTGCTGAAAAGGCAAAAACCAATGTGTTCGCACAACAGGTGCTTGAGTCATGGGCAGAAGCAGAATGGTTTGAGTCTAAGTCTGAAATGCCTAAAGAAATCACCGTTACGGTTTATAAGGTACCTGGCGAAACCAATACGGATGATTTGTCTCCAGCAACTGAAGCCTGGAGTCGCCCTGATATTCCATTACACGCAAAATCTATGTTGATTACTAAAATGCCTGAAGTTGATGGCAAGGGACCTTTGGAAGTTATTGAAGACCTTAAAAAGAATGGCCACCCTATTGCTTATGTGGGTGATGTTGTTGGTACAGGCTCTTCACGTAAGTCAGCGATAAACTCAGTGTTGTGGCACATGGGTGAAGATATTCCTTTTGTTCCAAATAAACGTGAGGGCGGCGTTGTATTAGGTGGCAAGATTGCACCGATATTTTTCAATACCGCTGAAGACTCAGGTGCATTACCGATTGAGTGTGATGTTGAAACAATGGAAACGGGTGACGTTATTACGATTTTCCCATATGACGGTAAAATCGAAAAAATAGACGGTACTGAAATTTGTAAATTTGATTTACGCCCATCAACAATGCCGGATGAAGTACGTGCCAATGGCCGTATTCCATTAATTATCGGTCGAGGTTTAACAACACGGGCACGTGATCATCTTAATAAACCAGATAACGATACTTTTCTGAAACCTGTAGACCCTGAAGATACGGGTAAAGGTTATACACAAGCACAGAAAATGGTAGGCCGTGCATGTGGCGTTGAAGGTATACGCCCGGGCACATATTGTGAACCTAAAATGACAACTGTCGGTTCACAGGATACAACCGGTGCAATGACACGAGATGAATTAAAAGAGTTAGCGTGTTTAGGTTTCTCTGCTGATTTGGTAATGCAATCGTTCTGTCATACAGCTGCGTATCCAAAACCGGTTGATATTAACTTACAACATAATTTACCTGATTTTATGCAATCAAGATCGGGTGTTGCATTACGTCCAGGTGACGGAGTAATTCATTCATGGTTAAACAGAATGATTTTACCGGACACAGTGGGTACCGGTGGTGATTCACATACCCGTTTCCCAATGGGTATAAGTTTTCCTGCGGGTTCTGGTTTAGTCGCATTTGGTGCTGCGCTAGGTGTAATGCCATTAGATATGCCTGAGTCAGTTCTGGTTCGTTTTAAAGGTGAAATGCAGCCGGGTATTACCTTGCGTGATTTAGTGAACGCTATTCCTTATGTGGCTATTCAAAAAGGTTTGTTAACCGTTGAGAAAAAAGGCAAAAAGAATGTCTTTAATGGTCGGGTATTAGAAATTGAAGGTTTACCTGATTTAAAAGTTGAGCAGGCATTTGAATTATCTGATGCATCAGCTGAGCGTTCTGCTAATGGTTGTTCAGTACGTTTAAATAAAGAACCTATTATTGAATATTTAAATTCAAATGTTACATTATTAAAATGGATGATTTCTAATGGTTACGAAGACCAGCGTGCATTACAACGCAGAATTGACGCAATGCAAGCGTGGCTGGACGATCCTCAGTTAATTGAGCCTGATGCTGATGCTGAATATGCTGAAATTATAGAAATTGATTTAAATGAGATTAAAGAGCCTATCCTTGCCTGCCCGAACGACCCAGATGATGTTAAACAATTATCGGATGTTCAGGGAACAAAGATTGATGAGGTGTTTATTGGTTCATGTATGACCAATATTGGTCATTATCGTGCAGCGGGTAAAGTACTTGAAAATATATCGAATATCCCTACAAGAATGTGGATAGCGCCACCCACTAAAATGGATGAACGTCAGTTAACAGAAGAAGGTTATTACAGTATATTTGGCAAAGCTGGTGCACGTACTGAAATGCCGGGTTGCTCTTTGTGTATGGGAAATCAGGCGCGTGTTGCTGATAACTCTACTGTAATATCAACCTCAACTCGAAACTTTCCAAATCGTTTAGGTAATAATGCAGATGTTTATTTAGCGTCTGCAGAGCTTAGCGCGGTAACGGGGATTTTGGGTTACCTTCCAACACCCGCTGAATATTTTGAGAAAGTTAAACATCTTGAACCAATGGCTGATGATATTTATCGCTACCTTAATTTCCATGAGATTGCGGAATATAAAGACGTAGCAGATAAAGTTATTCCTATAACGCTGGCTTAGTTTTTTCAGCTTAAATATGAAAGCTTTATTGTTTGTTGCCTTAGGAGGAGCACTGGGAGCAGTGCTTCGATATTCGATTTCTTCAGGTATTTATAACTGGTTTGGTCGATCTTTTCCCTATGGTACCTTAGTAGTAAATGTAATTGGTTCATTGGCTATTGGCTTGTTGTCAATTTTGCTGGTTGAAAAATTTAATGTGTCGCAGGAAGTTAAGCTGGGTTTAGTGGTTGGTGTTCTAGGGGCGCTTACTACTTTTTCTACATTTTCCTGGGATACAGTCGATTTGTTACAGCAAGGTTTAATTCAAAGGGCATTGTTGAATGTTCTGTTGAATGTGGTGGTTTGTATAACTGCTGTTTGGGTTGGTACTGTTTGGGCTAAGTCGATGATATAAATATTGTCGTTCCTACGATGCCAGAAATCTAGTGTCTTAAGAATAAAAAGTCACTAGGCTCCTGCCTTCGAAGGAGCGACATTAAATTTGCAAAAAGGATTTTGCATTATGGAAAAACAACCTGCTGTTTATATATTAGCTTCTAAAAGAAATGGGACTTTATATATTGGTGTCACCAGTAATTTAATTAAAAGAGTATGGGAACATAAAGAAAAATTTGTTAATGGGTTTGCGGAGAAACATAATGTTGCATTATTAGTTTATTACGAACTTCATGCAAATATGGAATCGGCCATTACTCGAGAAAAAATACTGAAAAAATGGAATAGAGAATGGAAGAAAAGGATAATAGAAAAAGAGAACCCACACTGGTTAGATTTATGGGATAAAATTAATACTTAATATTCTGTCATCCCCGAATGCTTCTGTCGGGGATCCGGGTGTTATTAAGTCACTAGATTCCCGACAGAAGCATTCGGGAATGACAAATTAAACAGATACTTATAAAAGAACTGAAACAAAATGTTAGATCAAAAACAACTAAGAACAGATATTGAAAGTGTAGCTAAAAACCTGGCAAAACATGGCTACCAACTCGACATAAACAAGTTCAATGAACTTGAAGCGCAACGTAAAGACCTGTCTGTTAAAACTCAGGATTTACAAAATGAGCGTAATACCAAATCAAAAAGCATTGGTAAAGCAAAAGCCAGTGGTGAAGATATAACCCCCTTACTAGCTGAAGTTTCTACACTGGGTGATGATCTTGATGCAGCTAAAAAACAGCTGGATGATGTGCAGGGGCAAATCCATGAAATGATGATGGGCATGCCAAATTTGCTGGATGATTCAGTTCCGGAAGGCAAAAGTGAAGACGATAATATTGAAGTTAGAAAGTGGGGTGAGCCCAAGGCACTCGATTTTGAAGCAAAAGATCATGTTGAGTTAGGTGCGCCTAATGACTGGCTTGATTTTGAAACAGCAGCAAAAATTACCGGTTCACGTTTTGTGGTTATGCGTGGTGATATGGCCCGACTTCATCGAGCCTTAATTCAGTTTATGCTCGATTTGCATACATCTGATCACGGTTACGAAGAAGTTTATGTACCATTTTTAGTAAATAGAGATAGCCTGAAAGGAACTGGTCAGTTACCCAAATTCGAAGAAGATTTATTTGCACTGAAAGGTGAAAGTGAATATTACCTTATTCCAACAGCTGAAGTTCCCATTACAAATATCAGTCGTGGTGAAATTATTGATGCGAAAGATATGCCTGTTAAGTACACAGCGCATACACCTTGTTTCAGATCTGAGGCGGGCTCTTATGGTCGTGATACAAGGGGCATGATTCGTCAGCATCAGTTTGAAAAAGTTGAAATGGTTCAATTAGTAAAACCAGATGATTCATGGGATGCACTGGAAGAAATTACCGGGCACGCGGAAACTATATTGCAAAAACTAAACCTGCCTTACCGAGTTTTAACTTTGTGTGCAGGGGATACCGGTTTTTCATCGGCAAAAACCTATGATCTTGAAGTATGGTTACCTGGTCAGCAGGCATATCGTGAAATTTCATCTATCAGTAATTTTCTGGATTTTCAGGCACGTCGTATGTCAGCACGATGGCGTAACCCGGAAACGGGTAAGCCGGAGTTACTCCATACATTAAATGGCTCAGGGCTAGCGGTAGGGCGTACACTGGTTGCCGTTTTAGAAAACTACCAACAAGCCGATGGAAGTATTAAGGTACCGCAAGCATTACAGTCTTATATGGGTGGTGTGACAGTTTTACAGCCATAATAAAGTAATTCGACCATGTAATCCGACCATGTAATCAGACCATGTAATCAGACGAGGGGAAGAAAATGTTGATTGTTAAACTGGATGAAGAGAACTCGATAGTATCAATTGAACCAACAGGTTCTCTTGATGTAAAAGACTTTCAAGCCGCTGCATCAACAATAGACCCCTTTATTGAAAAATGTGGCCGCTTAAATGGGCTTATTATTCATACTGAGTCTTTTCCTGGTTGGGATTCATTTTCTGCATTAGTTACTCATCTTAAGTTTGTAAAAAATCATCATACTCAAATTAAACGTATAGCATTTGCGACTGACTCGGTTATAGGCTCACTGGCGGAGTCGCTGGTTAGTCATTTCGTTGATGCGCAAATAAAGCATTTCCCATATACCGAATTTGAAAAGGCTAAACAATGGATTATTTCCTGAATTAGCTTAACTTTATATGTGATTTGGCTCTAAATTTAGAGCAGATTCATAATTCAATATGCATCATGGATCATTTATTGCTATATTTTTCTTAACTGTAATTAATGTGACTATTCATGATTAAATCAAATAAAGGCCGTTGGTATATAAAACAGGGAGAAAGGGTTCAGGGGCCATTTCCAAATAAATTAATTGGCTCTTATCTGGTTCTTGGGCGAATCACACAGGATACTCTGGTCAGCCAGGATAAAAATAACTGGTCACCGGTTAGTGATTACCCTGCGATGGTGCCAGAGGTTGTAAAAGAGGCGGGTACAACTCAGGGTGATAGAGCTTTAATGCTGGCACGGATTCGAGAAGATGAACGCAGCTCTAAATTAAATGAAGGTGATGATTTTGATAATCGTCGGGAAGATGAAGAGCAGCTAATTCAACTACATCGGCAAATTCGAGACGATGTTCAGCAAGGTTATAGTGTTAAATCTCATGCACGAATTGTCTATACCAGTATTGCAATTTTACTGTTGCTCACTTTAATTGGCTTCTTTATAAGTAATAGTGAAGATAGCCTGAAACTGGCAGATTGTGATGCACCTGCTAAACCCGGCATTAACTGGTCTGCCTGTAACAAGCAGGGGGAAGTGTTACGTAACCGTAATTTACAGCAGGTTAATTTTAGAAGTGCAAAATTACAAACGGCAGATTTATCTGCAGCCCAGTTACAGGGAGCGGATTTAGCTTATGCCGACCTGTCACAATCTATACTTATATCTGCACAGCTTATGAACAGTAACCTTAAGGGCGCGAATTTACGTCGTGCAAATTTAATGGGAGCAGATTTATCCGCCGCTAATCTATCTTATGCAGAACTGGTTGGCTGTAATTTGCAGGGTAGTAATTTAAAACAGGCTATTTTTGACCATGCAATATGGGTTAATGGGGAAAAGTGTTTGCCGGGTTCTGTAGGAGCCTGCTTGTTACCGGTCTCTGACTAGGTCGAGCTTAGCTTTTTAATTTAGGCTTGCGTCTTCTTTAGTCTTTCCTGTGGTGGCAAAATATTGCCGCCATAAATCTGTCATACCTCCTTTATAGCTCTCTTTTTTACGCCCTTCAGTGTAAAAGATTAAATGTTTTGTTTTGCTAAGCTGATGATTTATATGCAATATTCATTATTGTTGTTCGAGTTGGCACAGTTGTCGCTATGTTGGTGATTAAGACTAAAACAGGAACTACCAACATGCAGAGCCAAACCTCAACACAGGAAATGATTAAAGAGCTGAAAGAGGTCAAAAATATTTTCACTAATTGTGAAAAGGCAGAGCCAAAAGATTACAATCATGAGCTAGAACAACAGGCTAGGCTTGATCTGGCTATATCTCTGCAAATGTCATTAGACCTTGATTGGGTGATTAATAAATTCATGGAGCACATCCACTCGTATTTTCTATTTGATGGTTTCGCTTTTAATTGCGCTGAACCAAACATACAAATCAAATATGCTCGCCAAAAAGGTCATAGCTGTTCATACAATTTACATATAGAAGATACGGATCTGGGTAAACTTGAATTATTTCGTGGTCGAAAGTTTGTTGAGTCTGAGTTAGTTCTGCTTGAAAATCTGTTGTCAATTCTGGTTTATCCATTAAGAAATGCTATTCAATTTAAACATGCTATTAAACTGGCTCATTCTGATGTATTAACAGGTGTGAAAAATCGCTCTACTTTTGATGAGTCATTAGGTCGTGAAATTAATCTTGCGCAGCGATATGGTCAGGATTTCACTATGTTAGTGATCGATATTGATTTTTTCAAAAAAGTTAATGATACCTATGGACATAAAGTTGGTGATGATGCGTTGAAAGTTATAGCTGATACTATAAAACAATGTATTCGCACTACAGATATGTTATTTCGTTACGGTGGTGAAGAGTTTGTGGTGTTATTAGGTAATACAGACTGTGAAATGTCATATATGATCGCGGATCGTGTTTTAGAGTCAGTTAGAGAAATTAATATGCAGGTGAAAGATCAGAAGATTGATCTATCGGTGAGTATTGGTATGGCTTGCCTGAATATCCAGGATAATAGTGAAAGTCTATTTAATCGCGCTGATGCGGCTATGTATGCAGCAAAAAATGACGGACGTGATCAAATTATCGTAGCTTGAATAAATAGCTGATGTATTGTAAAAATACATCAGCATGCAAATCATATTATTAACCCATTCTCGTGAAGTTTCAAAAAAGACCAATACTGGTCAGCTGGTACAACAGTTTATTCCTCATACCCAAACGATCGTCTGGCAACGAACACAACCAGATAAAAAATTACTACAGTTAATAGAGTCTGGTAATACGGCGCTTGTATATCCATCGGAAGAAAAAACTAGCTCTGTGGTGCATCAGGATTTTGAAAACTTTATATTAATCGATAGCACCTGGCAGGAAGCCCGTAAAATTTATAATCGTAGCCCTTACTTACAAAACCTCCCAAGGTTAGAGTTAATATCTACTAGAGAGTCAAAATATAAATTAAGGCGTAACCAGCTTGAAGGTGGGTTATGCACAGCAGAATGTGCAATTGAGCTTTTGCTCGCTAAAGGTAAAACCAATTTAGCTATTGAACTTGATATTTCATTTAATGATTTTATATTATAAATCGTCCACAAATTCTAATAATTGATTTTAGGTTCTAAATTAAGCATCATTAAGAAATGAATCCTGATCCAATAAAACTATATAGTGCTGAAGCAACTCGTAATCTTGATAATATCGCTATAAACGAATTCAAAATTCCTGGTTATGAGTTAATGAAACGTGCTGGTAAAGCCGTATTTAATCACTTTCAAAATACCTATCCACTGTCGGGCTCAATACTCGTATGCTGTGGCGCGGGTAATAATGCAGGGGACGGTTATGTTATTGCGAAACTCGCTCAACTTGCAGGATTAAAAGTAAAAGTAGTAAGCCTGATTGATACGGATAAGTTAACAGGTGATGCAAAACTTGCCTGGCAAGACTGGCATTCACTGGGGCACCAACTGGCTGATTTCTCTATTGAGTTATTAAACAAAACAGATGTTGTTATTGATGCATTACTCGGCACAGGTTTACAACGTCAGGTTGAAGGTGAGTGGGCTGAGGTAATTGAAGTTATTAATAAAAGTAACAAACCTGTTATATCGGTAGATATACCATCCGGGTTATGTGCAGATACCGGCGCCATTGCAGGGCATGTTATACAGGCAACTTCAACGTTGACGTTTATCGCACTTAAAAAAGGTTTATTTACACACCATGGAGTTGATTGTTGCGGTGAACTCTTATTTGATAATTTATCTTTACCGTCAGGGGTTTATAACAGGCAGCCTGAACAGGCTACTTTACTTGACTGGGAACATTTAAAACAACAGTTGAAACCTCGTAAGTCCAGTTCACATAAACATCAACTGGGGCATGTTTTTATTTTAGGTGGTGACAAGGGCATGCCCGGTGCCATACGTCTGGCAGCTGAAGCTGCACTTAGATCAGGTGCTGGTCTAGTGACGGTTGTTAGTCATAAAGAACATAGCACAGCATTACTCGCAGGGCGTCCGGAGTTAATGTTAAGCCCAAGTGAAGATGGGCATCTACCTGCTGATTTCTTATTAAAAGCCACGGCAGTGGTGATTGGGCCTGGTTTGACTAATAGTAACTGGTCTCAAAATTTACTGGCATCGGCTTTGGAGTGTTCGGCTCCCAAAATAGTCGATGCGGGTGCATTGCGTTTACTGAATAAAGAAGATGGCCCTCGTAATGACTGGGTATTAACTCCCCATGCAGGTGAAGCGGCGGCACTACTTGATGATGACCATGTTGGAGGTGCCGCTATTAATGCCGCTACCATTCAGTCGTCTAGATTTACCAGTATTGAAATGCTGCATTCACTTTATGGTGGGCATATTGTTTTAAAAGGTGCGGGCAGTTTAATACAGTCACCTGATCAGTTGATTCAATTATGTCCCTATGGCAACCCGGGTATGGCATCAGCGGGTATGGGTGATGTGTTAAGTGGTATCGTGGGTAGTCTTGTTGGTCAGGATTATAGTTTAGCGTTAGCGACGAGTATAGGGGTTTGTATTCATAGTATGGCGGGTGATATGGCAGCGTCAGGTGGTGAAACCGGTTTGCTCGCCAGTGATTTATTTGAGTTCATTCGACAGTTGATGAACCCCCATGAGTGATTATTCAATTTTTCTAAAAAATGAAGAAGCACAACTGCAATTAGCGGCTGTGATCGCAGTAAATACACAACCGGGTACGGTCATTTTTCTTGATGGTGATCTGGGAACGGGCAAAACAACCCTGGTTAGGGGGTTTCTTCAATCCCTTGGTTATACCGGTAACGTTAAAAGCCCGACTTATACCCTGGTTGAACCTTATCTTATTGATAAACAACAGATTTATCATTTTGATCTTTATCGCCTGGGTAGCCCAGATGAGTTTGAATATGCAGGTGGGCGAGACTACTTTGATGATGATTCTATTTGTCTTATTGAGTGGCCAGATAAAGCAGAAGGATACCTGCCAGCTGCAGATTTGTTGTGTCAGCTCAGTTATCAAAATAAAGCCGGTGTTCAGGGGCGACAGTGCGTAATTAGCGCAAATTCAGATAAAGGTTTGATTATTCTCGATAAAATATCTAATTAATTGGATTAGAAGTATCGCCTATCTTATTAAAATTATTGATAAAAATTCAAATTCATACTTGCATTTCTCAGGGAATTTGCCAAACTGTATATAAGTTATAAATAACTTGTGTGGGTTTGTGCTTTTTGTAGCGCTTTCCAGTAAATGAAAAAATTAGTTAACTCAGATGTCTTGAGGTGCGAGATGGAAAAACAGCGTCGTAAATTTTTATCACAACTAACCAGTCAGCTTGCTGGCATAGGTTCACTCGCTGCCGTGCCGGTTTTAACGAAAGCCGCCAGTTCATATACACAAGTTGAAAATATTCGTATCTCTCGTGAACCCAATAAAACACGTCTGGTCTTCGATCTTGATGATTCAGTTGAATACTCCCTGTTTAGTATGCATAAACCAGAAAGACTGGTTATCGATTTAAAGCAAACCCGTTTAATGAATGCGGGTGTTCTGGAGGAACTACACAGTCCTCAGCTTAAAGGCATACGTACAGGTGTACGTAAGATGCATGATTTACGTATTGTTCTCGATCTAAAATCACGCACAACCCCAAATAGTTTTTTGTTAGAGCCTAAGGGCAATAATGGCTATCGTCTGGTAATTGATGTTAAAGAACCTGCTGGTAGCAGAAAAAGAGAAGTTGTTAAAAAACAGAATTTAAGAGATGTCGTGGTGGCAATTGATGCCGGGCATGGTGGTAATGATCCAGGTGCAACAGGCCGTTTAGGCACACATGAAAAAAATGTCACATTACAGATTGCTAAACGTCTGAAGAAAGCGATTGATGGCACAAAAGGTATGAGAGGGGAGTTAATTCGTCGCTCAGACCGCTTTATGCGATTACGAGATCGTATAAAACGTGCTCATGAGCTCAATGCAGATTTAATGATTTCTGTTCACGCTGATTCCTTCCCTGACTCCCGTGCACGAGGTGCATCGGTGTATGCATTATCAGTCAGTGGGGCAACCTCTGAGTATGCTCGTTTACTGGCGGAGAAAGAAAATAAAGTAGATCTGTTGTTTGGTGATGTGGATCTGAATCACAAAGATAAAATGGTAAGGCAGGTATTATTAGATTTATCGCTAACCGGCACCATTGAATCAAGTCTTGATATAGGTGATGAGGTATTAAAAGAATTAGGTCGCGTTGGCAGAGTGCATAAAAAGAAAGTACAGCAGGCCGGTTTTGCTGTGTTGAAAGCGCCGAATATTCCTGCAATTTTGCTGGAAACCGCTTTTATTTCTAATCCGAAAGAAGAACGCAAGTTGCGCAGTAGTGCGCACCAGAATAAACTGGCAACGGCAATTTTGCGTGGTGTAAATGATTACTTCTCACGTAAGGCACCCCCGGGCACCTGGTTATCTGAAGCGCAAGAGCATTACACAATTAAGAAGGGTGATACCCTGGCACAAATCAGTGATAAATATCGTTTACCTGTGTCACATCTGCGTACTCGTAACTCACTGCGTAGTGATGATTTACGTGTCGGTAAAAAGCTTTATATTCCTGTTAGTTAATTCTGTTTTTAAAGCCTAACAAAGATTGTTCATCACACTATTCAGGTCCATCTCCATCGGGGATGGATCACCGTTGTTTGGCGCTCCGTCCCCTTAACCCATACCAGCAAAAGCTGACAGTGTAGTTAGCCGACGCTGTAAAACTCTTGATGGCATCAAAACGGGGGGCAGAGCGGGGAAGATGCTCAGTCCCCAATGGAGATGTGCCTGAACAGGGCAATCTCTTTCAGCTCATGAGACTCTGTCGTTCATCTCGTTCCCACGGTCCCCCGTGGGAATGCATAGCAGGAATAAATGACATATTTAGAAGTATATGTGTTCCCACGCAGGAGCGTGGGAACAATATTCGTGTTTCATCTGAGATGTGTTGTAACAGTGGAATTTTTGTAACTTCATTAATTAATTTTGCTTAATAAAGTTGTTGCGGACATTGTATGGACATTTTTACACTTAACTAAACAATTAATGGCCGAAGGTGTCCTCTAAAATTAAACTCAAGTTTACTTTACTGTTGGTATCAGCAGGTGCTCTCAGTTTTTTGGCTTTCTACCCAGTGTTGTTAACATTGATTAATGGTAATACGCCTTGAAAGGCGCCCGTAATAGAAATTAATTGTAAAATTTATTGATTTCAATGAGTGTTTTTTTACTTTACAGTCTTATCTTGTTGTTTTTAAAGGTTATATTGACTTCTCTTATTAGAAATACAATTTAATATGCGTGTTATGTCGGGTTAATATACAGTTTTAGTTCCCTATGCTTTGTTTAGGGGGGGTGGGGTATATTTTATGTATATAAATCAACGGGATATAAACATGGCTTAAAATTTGCTTTGACATATATAAATCAATATAAATAATTAAAATAAATTCAGTAGGGATTGTTGAAAATGAATAAATTGATAAAAATTAGCGCCACATTTGCAATAACTTTATTATCACCTGCAGTAGCTAATTCTGCAATGGTGCTCGCTGGTTCAGGCAATACAGTTGATTTCTATTACGATGACACTCATCAAGGGACACTTGATTACGGTACATTACAAGTTACGGGCGACACTATTTTTGCGACGCCTTCATTTGGTGTTTCCGCACTAAATGGTGACGGCACTAGTATGTTTCAAAATATAGGTTCTGTATTCGTTGTAGCAAAAGATGGTTATAGTTTTACTAGTATCGATATTGTTGAGAGTGGTACATATCAAACAACTGGTGATGGGACTGTAAACCTTACAGGTACGCTGGACGTGATAAATTCAGCTAGCCCATTAGATATAAATCCAACAGGTAATTTGAGTGTATCTGATCTAACTTTATCGGGTGTTAATAGCTGGCAAGCTTCACTTAATTACGACATGACTGCTGCAATGTGGGATAACGCAAATAGTATTCAATTAATTCTAACTAATACATTGTTTGCAACAAGTCCAGTTACTGGCGGCACGGCTGTGATTAATCAAACACTGACAGGTTCTAATATGGGTATGTCAATTAATACAGTAGTACCAGTGCCGGCTGCTGTATGGTTATTTGGAAGTGGTTTGATTGCTTTGGCAGGTATCGCCAGACGCAGAAATCGCGCTTAATAACAGGTTTTTTTAATCTAATAAGCCGTACTTAGACCTGGTGTTAATTTAAACTGTTAATGTTTTATAAATAGATATCTGAAGCCTCTATCCTGTAATGGACAGGGGCTTTTTTTATACCTGCCTTACTATATGTGTTGATAGTGTCGTGAGCTACTCCATACATCTTGTTGATGCCATCAAGAGTATTACGGAGTCGGTTTACGACACTTTCAGCTTTTGGTGGTCTCAAAACAGGGGACAGAGCGGGAAAGATGCTCAGTCCCCGATGGAGATAAACCTGAACAGTGTAATCACTTTCAGTTTATGACAATCTGTCGTTCATCTCGTTCCCACGGTCCTCCGTGGGAATGTATATCTAGAATAAATAATGATTCAAAAATAACAGACAACGTATGATCTTTGTCTTCCCTGGAAATCTTGTTAAACTCTTTTTTTTCTTCCAGATAACGTTTTCATGTCCAATCGAATTCAACAAATGCCTAATCAACTGATTAACCAGATTGCTGCTGGTGAAGTAGTTGAGCGCCCTGCCTCCGTGGTTAAGGAGTTATTAGAGAATAGCCTCGATGCATCTTCTACAAAAATTGATATAGATATTGAGCAGGGCGGTACCAAGCTAATTCGTATACGTGATAATGGTCGAGGCATTCACAAAGATGATCTTGCACTGGCATTATCACGTCATGCTACCAGTAAAATACGTAATCTTGATGACCTGGAGCATATAAAAAGCCTTGGTTTTCGCGGCGAGGCTTTGCCGAGTATTGCCTCAATTAGTCGTATGAGTATTACATCTCGTCAGGAGGTTGCAGAGGGGTTCAAGGTGCAGGGCCAGGACGAGCAAAGTGCAGAGGTAACACCTGCAGCCCATAGTTTTGGTACAACAATAGAAGTTCGGGATTTGTTTTACAATGTGCCCGCAAGACGAAAATTTTTACGTACAGAAAAAACCGAGTTTAATCATCTTGAAGATGTTGTTAAACGTATAGCTTTGAGCCACTTTAATGTTGAAGTGACACTTAATCATAATCAGCGTGCAATTAAACACTGGCGCGCCGCACATGATCAAAAATCAATGGAACAGCGTATTGCTGAAGTCTGTGGCAAAGCGTTTATCGAACAATCACAGTACATGTGTTTTGAAGCAGCTAATTTAAAACTGCATGGCTGGATTGCTTTACCCAGCTTTTCCAGATCGACAGCAGATATGCAGTACTTTTTTGTTAATGGTCGAATCATTCGCGATAAGCTGGTAACACATGCCGTGCGGCAGGCATATCAGGATGTTTTATACCATGGGCGACATCCGGCTTATGTTTTATTTCTGGAGCTCGACCCGGCGATGGTGGATGTAAATGCGCATCCTACAAAACATGAAGTACGATTTCGTGAAGGTCGCCTGGTACATGATTTTCTATTTAGGGGTATTCATAAAGCACTGGCAGATGTTCGGCCAGAGACCCTGGAAAGTAGTGAGATTGCATCTGCAGGTTCTGTTTTAAATAATCCGTTTACCTCTGCAGACCCATTGCAACCACAACCACATCAGACGTCAATGCCGGGTATTTCAAATTACGGCGGACCAACGCGACAAAGTGGTATGGCTCTGGAGGTTAATGAGCAGATAAAAGCCTATGCCAATCTGTCACGTGGATTACCTGCAAATGATTCATTGCAAAACTCAGAACAGTCACAGGAAATTCCACCGTTGGGTTTTGCGGTCGCTCAGTTACATGGTATTTATATTTTATCGCAAACTGCAAATGGCTTAGTGGTTGTTGATATGCATGCGGCACATGAGCGAATTACCTATGAGCGTATGAAACAGGATATGCAGCAGGGTAATTTAGCATCACAACCCCTGTTAGTGCCTATTGGTATGAGTCTGAGTGAAAAAGAAGCTGGTCTGGCAGAAGATCAGGCAGAGATTTTTACAGAACTGGGTTTTGAGATAGACAGAAGTGGGCCAGAAAGTATTCAAATAAGACAAATACCGATTATTTTAGCCAGAGCGGATGCGGAAGTTTTAGTAAGAGACGTGCTCTCAGACTTATTAAGTTATGGCAGTTCAGAGCGTATTCGAAATGCAATCAATACGGTGTTGGGTACAATGGCGTGCCATGGCTCAGTAAGGGCTAATCGTAGTTTAACCATTCCAGAAATGAACGCTTTGTTACGGGATATGGAAACCACTGAACGAAGTGGGCAGTGTAATCACGGCAGGCCAACCTGGACAGAGTTTAGTTTAGATGCAATTGATAAATGGTTTATGCGGGGGCAATAATCATAGTCGCAAGTCATAAGTCATAAGTTGTAAATCAAAGCAGAGGCGCCGCAGGTGCCTGAATTTTTTTTGATTTTGACTTAAGGCTTACGACTTAAGACTTATGACTATAATTTCATGAGTGATTTAATTATCCAGCAACCGACCAGTGCTCCTGCGGACAGCCCCCTGGTTATTTTCATAATGGGCCCGACGGCAGCGGGTAAAACCAATTTGGCAATTGAATGCGTTGAGCAGTTTGGTTGTGAGTTGATCAGTGTGGATTCCGCCCTGGTGTATCGTGATATGAACATTGGCACTGCTAAACCCGATGCGCAGGAGCTGGCCCGTGCGCCGCATAAATTGATTGATATTATTGACCCCGCAGAAGCCTATTCAGCCGCTAATTTTAGAAAAGACGCACTAAGAGAAATTAAATCAACTTTAAGTCGTGGTAAAACCCCGGTGTTAGTGGGTGGCACAATGCTGTATTACAAAGCATTACAGGAAGGTTTATCTGAATTGCCTGAAGCTGATGAGCAGGTAAGAGCGCAACTGGAGGCGGATGCTGAAAGTTATGGCTGGCAGAAAATGCATGATCGACTAGCCAGAATAGACCCGGTATCTGCACAGCGTATACACCCTAATGACCCTCAGAGAATTCAACGTGCCCTTGAGGTTTATGAGATTAGTGGAAAAAACTTAACCGAATTCTGGCAGTTACAAAGTTCACAGACACTGCCTTACAATGTATTAAAAATAGCTTTTTTCCCTGAAGACAGAGATTTATTAAAACAACGTATTTCACAACGATTTCATCAAATGTTGGAACTTGGCTTTATAGATGAAGTCGAAGCATTGAGAGCTCGGGGTGATTTGAGTCTTGATATGCCATCCATGCGTTGTGTGGGCTACCGGCAGGCATGGGAATATCTTGATGGTTTAAGTACGTATGAAGAAATGACAGAGAAAGCCATAATCGCTACGCGCCAATTAGCCAAACGTCAATTGACCTGGTTGCGAAAAGAGAAAAATGCTAACTTTTATGATATTAATCAGGCCATTTATCTAAAAATACTGAAAAAACTTAAAAATTTACTATGATCTTCTTTCATAGGCTTGAATTATGCATCTAAGACACAATGTTAGAGTCTAATAATAAATAAACATGTTTAAAAAGAGCATGTAAATATAAAATTACAACAAATTCTGGGAGAAAGACCATGCCAAAAGGGCAATCATTACAAGAACCCTTCCTTAACGCGCTACGTAAAGAACGTGTACCTGTTTCAATTTATCTTGTTAACGGTATTAAACTTCAGGGGCAGGTCGAATCATTTGATCAATTTGCTGTAATGTTAAGAAATACGGTAAGCCAGATGGTATATAAACATGCTATCTCTACAATCGTTCCAGCCAGAGCCATACGTTGGGCTAATACCCATGATGATGATAATGGTCATGATAATGGTCATGATAATGGCCATGGTGAAAATGGCGGTGGCAACGTTTAGACGTTATTTGATGTTGTTATTAAAGCGGCTGCCACAGGCAGCCGTTTTGCGTATAAGGCTAGAACTTATTATGCAGTTAAACCTTTCCTGCGGTAAAGCAACTGATAGACAGGTAATGCATGTATAATAAGCCTGTTATATTTAATTAAAGAGACCTAACATTGTTCGATCGTCCCGGTATTGGCGAGCAGGCCATACTTGTTCACCTTGATCTCAACGCTGAAAATCAACGCGAATACATTACTGAATTTGAAGAACTTGCAGTATCTGCAGGTGCAAACGTGCGTGATATTGTCACTTCCAGTCGTAAAATCCCTGATGCCAAATACTTTGTAGGTCGGGGTAAGGCGGATGAAATTGCCCAGCTGGTTGAAGCCAATGAAATAGAACTGGTTTTGTTTAACCATGCTCTCAGCCCATCTCAGGAAAGAAACCTTGAAGCTTTGTTTCAATGCAGGGTATTGGATCGAACCGGTTTGATTTTAGATATCTTCTCGCAACGAGCCAGAACCTTTGAAGGTAAATTGCAGGTTGAACTGGCGCAACTTAAACATTTATCAACCCGTCTTATCCGAGGCTGGACACACCTTGAGCGTCAGAAAGGCGGTATCGGGTTACGTGGTCCGGGTGAAACCCAGCTAGAAACCGACCGTCGTTTGCTGGGTATGCGTATCAGGCAGATCAATAAACGTTTAGAGAAAGTACGTAAACAACGTGAACAGGGTCGAAGCGCCAGGCGTAAAGCAGAGATCCCTACCGTGGCGTTTGTGGGTTATACCAATGCGGGTAAATCTACCCTGTTTAATGCCCTGACTGAGGCAGATGTATATGTGCAGGATCAGTTGTTTGCTACATTGGACCCGACTTTAAGAAAGCTAAAAATTGATAATAGCTGTGACATTATTCTGGCAGATACAGTGGGTTTTATTCGTCACTTACCCCATGATCTGGTTGATTCATTTCGCTCAACCCTGCAGGAAACGGAAGAGGCACACTTACTATTCCACATAATCGATGCCTCTGATGATATGCGTCTGGATAACATTGAGGCAGTGGAAACGGTATTAAAAGAGATTGGTGCCATGAACGTGCCGCAGATTCAGATAATGAATAAAATCGACCGTTTGGAAATTGAGCCACGTATTGATCGAGATGAGCAGGGTAATGTCAAACGTATCTGGGTTTCAGCAATCGAAAATAAGGGTCTGGATTTAATTCATCAGGTTCTGGCTGACCATTTCAAGCAGGATGTGGTGCAGGGTGCATTACACCTTTCACCTGCAGAAGGCAGGGTAAGAGCGCTGTTGTACGGCATAAATGCGGTGGAAGAGGAGCAAATCGATGATCAGGGGCAATTTATTTTACAAATTAATATTTCCAGACGTGATCTTTTACAGATGGCCAGCCGTGAATCGGTGCCTGAACACCTATTGTTGCCTGATGATTATGTCGCACCTGCAGTTTATTAAATTGTACTAATTAAATGCTACATACATGCCTTCTGTTTCTGTGACAGACAGGTTACAATCCGTTTTCTTAAAAATTGATAATAGTTGGAGTCGCTAATGGCTTGGAATGAGCCGGGTGGAAATAAGAATAAAGACCCATGGGGTAACCGTGGTAATGGTGGCAATGATGGTCCACCAGATCTGGATGAAGTATTCAAGAAGTTCATGAACAAACTTAACGGTGTGTTAGGTGGTTCAGGCGGTGGTAGTAACCGTGGAACATCTTCTGGGAATAATTCAGCTGGCATTATCGCATTAGTGGTAATAGCGGCGGTGATCTGGTTATTGACCGGTACCTATAAAATTGCTGAGGCTGAGCGCGGTGTAGTGTTAACTTTTGGTAATCACTCATACACAGTTGAATCAGGTTTGCATTGGCATTTTCCTGCACCAATACAGCAAGTGTTAAAGGTTGATGTGAGTAATATCCATGAGTATTCGCATAATGGAACCATGTTGACGCAAGACCAGAATATCATTGATATTGAAATTACGGTTCAATACCAGATAGGTAGTGCAGAAAACTATTTCTTCAATATGCGTAATCCAGTACGTACCCTGGCTGAAGCGTCTGAAAGTGCTCTTCGTCAGCACGTAGGCCGTAGCACAATGGATTATGTGTTTGGTGATGGTCGTGAAGATATCGCGGTAAGCACCCAGGAAACGACTCAGCAAATACTCGATAGCTATCAATCGGGTTTACTGATTGTACGTGTAAATATGCAGGAAGCTAAACCTCCAGAAGCGGTAAAAGCATCGTTTGATGATGTAACTAAAGCCGTGGAAGATGAAGATAAATTGCAGAACCAGGCTGAAGCATATCGTAATGAAATTTTACCTACTGCTCGTGGTGAAGCGGCTCAAATGTTAGAGCAGGCTAAAGCTTATAAGCAGGAAGTAGTTGCGCGAGCAGAAGGTGATGCTCAACGTTTTACAAGTCTGTTTAACGAATATCGTAAAGCGCCTGGTGTTACACGTGATCGAATGTATATAGAAACTGTCGAATCAGTATTATCTCAAACCAGTAAAGTTATGGTGGATGTTGAAGGTGGGAATAATATGATTTATTTACCGCTGGATAAAATGTTAGAGAATAAAGACGTCAATCGAAGTGCAGTGAGAAATGCAAGTGGCTTGATGGATAATACACGAAATGATTTTGATAACGATCTTAGAAATCGTTCCACACGTACAAGGGAGGCAAGATAATGAATAAAATAGTCGGCATTGTAATTGCCTTAGTTTTAATCGTTGGTTATACCTGTACTTTCTTTGTTGATGAACGTGAAAAAGCGATTCTTCTGGCGTTCGGTAAAATTGATAAAGTCGGTTATGAACCCGGTATACACTTCAAATGGCCTTATCCATTTAATGAAGTTAAAAAACTCGATGGTCGTATTTTAACGATTGATCAACGCCCGGTTCGTTTCTTAACGAAAGAAAAGCAGCATATGGTTGTTGATTCATTTGTTAAGTGGCGCATTATTGATGAAGCTAAATACTTTACGGCAACCTCTGGTGGTCGTGAGCAAAATGCAGCTTCATTGATTTATCGTATGGTGGATGATGGGTTACGTAATGAGTTTGCAAAGCGTACTGTGCAGGAAGTTATTGCTCAGGATCGAACTCAGATAATGACTTTACTTACGAGCAACATTGATGAAAAAGCACAGTCTTTAGGTATTCGAATTGTTGATGTAAGAATTAAACGTATCGATTTTCCTGAAAAAATTAGCCAGAATGTGTATGAACGTATGCGTACTGAGCGTGAACGTTTAGCCCGTGAACATCGTTCTAAAGGTGAAGAAACCGCAACTCGTATTCGTGCTGACGCAGATGCACAGAGCCGGATTCTAGTCGCAGAAGCTTATCGTGATTCAGAAATCATGCGTGGTGAAGGTGATGCACTTTCTACCGAAATTTATGCAAAAGCATTTAATCGTGACCGTGATTTTTATCGTTTCTATAGAAGTATGGAAGCATATAAAAATACCTTCGCGAATAAAGGCGATGTTATGTTGATTGAACCGGATTCAGACTTCTTTAAATACTTTAAGAGTTCAACCGGTAAGTCGAAATAAATATAGTTAGATCTTAAGCCGGACAGAAATGTCCGGCTTTTGTGTGCATGGATGCACGGTATTTTTTAAACGCAGGAGCGGTTTAAAAAGTGTGTGCATAGATATGCAGTAATTTACTTCGGCTTTTCTAATAACATTAAGAATGCTGATGGCGCTAATAGGCATTAATAAAGGTTTATGATGATTGCCTGGAATGAACTCTTGAGTGCATTAGCACTGGTTTTAGTCATAGAAGGTATAATGCCTTTTATTAGCCCTAAGGGCTGGCGAGAAACAATGATACAGGCAAGTCGCTTAGAAGATAAAACCTTACGTACAATTGGTTTTGCCAGTATGCTGATTGGTGCGTTTTTATTGTTTTTAATGCGATAACTTGTACGACAGATTTCAGCTAACTTAACTAGCTGTCGTTTTTAATAGTTTTATGAAGAGATTTTTAAAAAATAATGAATAACTCAGCATCTAATAATCGTTGGTTATTACCCCAGGGGATTGAAGAAGCGCTTCCCGCTGATGCGGCACGCCTTGAAACTCTGCGTAGAAATTTACTCGATATCTATGCAAGCTGGGGTTATCAGTTAGTTATGCCGCCTGTTATAGAGTTTCTTGATTCTTTATTAACAGGCACTGGCCATGATCTGGATTTACAGACATTTAAACTGATCGATCAGTTAACAGGGCGATCAATGGGCATGCGTGCGGATATGACACCGCAGGTAGCTCGAATCGATTCTCATCAGTTAAAAAATGATGCGCCAAATCGTCTGTGTTATATGGGCACAGTACTGCGTACTTTACCCGATGGTTTTGGCAGTAGTCGTAGCCCGTTTCAGGCGGGTGTAGAGTTATATGGTCACGGCGGCATAGAAAGTGATATTGAAGTTTTATGTTTAATGGTGGAAACACTTAGAGCTTCGGGCATCAAAGATATCTCAATTGATATTGGGCATGTTGGGCTTTATCGAGGGCTTGCAAAGCAGGCCGGATTTAATAAAAATCAGGAGGCCGACTTATTCGATATGATGCAGCGCAAAGCTATTCCTGAAATTCAGTCGTATCTTGAAGCTCAGTCAATAGATAAAAAAGTTGCTGATATGTTAAATGCTTTGCCTGAGCTTCATGGTGGTGAAAGCTGTTTACAGAATGCACAGACAATACTCTCAAATGCTGACGATGCAGTTAAAGATGCATTAACTTATTTACAGCAGGCAGTGGCAAAATTTAAACAGCGTGTAAGTGATGTTGATATTCACTTTGACCTGTCTGAATTACGTGGTTACCACTATCATACTGGTTTGCTTTTTGCTGCTTACACACCAGGTGAAGGGCAGGAAATAGCCCGTGGCGGTCGTTATGATGATATTGGTCAGGTGTTTGGTCGTGCGCGCCCAGCTACTGGTTTTAGTGCCGATTTAAAGAATTTATTAAATTTATCACAACAAAGTGAAGTGTCATCTTCTAGTGCGATTTTAGCACCTAGTGATGACGACCCGGAGTTATGGAAAGCGGTGCAGGCGTTACGCGCTCAGGGTGAAAAAGTTATTCAATCTTTACCGGGGCAGTTAGGTAATATGACTGACCTTGGTTGCGATCGCGAACTGAAAAATATTTCAGGTAAGTGGGTCGTTAAATAAAAAATATTTATCTCAATGAAGGCATAATCTGATGGGTAAGAATGTAGTTGTACTGGGTAGTCAATGGGGCGATGAAGGTAAAGGCAAGATTGTTGATCTGCTAACCGATAGAGCATCTGCGGTTGTTCGTTTTCAGGGTGGTCACAATGCAGGGCATACACTTGTAATTGGTGATAAAACAACCGTATTACATTTAGTACCATCAGGTATTTTACGTGACAATGTTATGTGTTTAATTGGTAACGGTGTTGTATTGTCTCCTTCTGCATTATTTAAAGAAATGAATATGCTAGAGAAAGAAGGCGTACCTGCTGGCCAGCGTTTAAAAATTTCTGAAGCCTGTCCGCTTATTATGCCATATCACGTTGCTTTAGATCAGGCGCGTGAAATTGCTCGAGGTAAAAAAGCGATTGGTACAACTGGCCGAGGAATTGGTCCGGCATATGAGGATAAAGTATCACGTCGTGGTTTGCGTGTTGGTGATTTATTAAATGTTGAAACATTCGCGGAAAAATTAAAAGGTGTTATGGAATATCATAACTTTGCACTGGTTAATTATTTCAAAGCGGATGCTGTAGATTATCAAACAGTATTAGATGAAATCATGGGCATGCGCGATAAAATTGTTTCCATGATTGCCGATATTCCAGCGATGTTATATAACCTGCGTAAGGATGGTGCAAACATAATGTTTGAGGGTGCGCAGGGCACATTACTGGATATTGATCAGGGTACTTACCCGTATGTTACGTCTTCTAACTGTACTGCGGGTGGTGCGTGTACCGGTTCCGGTGTTGGCCCCTGTGATTTAGATTATATTTTAGGTATTACCAAAGCATACACAACCCGTGTAGGTGCTGGCCCATTCCCAACTGAGCTATTTGACGACGTAGGGCAATATCTTGGTGAGAAAGGTCATGAGTTTGGCGCAACTACAGGTCGTAGCCGTCGTTGTGGCTGGTTTGATGGTGTAGCTCTGCGTCGCTCTGCGCAGGTGAACAGTATTACGGGTTTATGTATCACTAAGCTGGATGTACTGGATGGTTTAGAAACATTAAAAATTTGTACGTCATATAAGTACAATGGTGAAACTCTCGAGTTACCTCCAGTGGGCGCCGATGCGATTGAAAAGTGTGAAGCTGTTTATGAAGAGATGCCGGGCTGGTCTGAAGTAACTGTTGGTGTTCGTAATAAAGATGAACTTCCACAAAACGCCTTAAATTACTTAAAGCGCTTAGAAGAAGTAGTGGGTATTCCGGTAGATATTATTTCAACCGGACCTGAGCGTGATGAAACGATTGTGTTACGTAATCCTTACGAATAAGAGTTACTACTCAAACGTCGCGTTTTTATAAAAGCCCTTTTTTAAGGGCTTTTATACGTTTAGGCTTTAATTTTAATGTCATGAGTAGATAGGTGACTGGCATTAAATGACCTGAGAACAGAGTGATAATTATTTAAGCTTGATACCAGTTAGGTAAACATTGGAGAGAGTGAATGAATATCGCAATTCAATATTTTAATCAGCAGTCACCAAGTGTCATAATTGCCGGTCAAAAGGATGGCAGTGATGATCTAGGTGTATATTACACAGGTAGTAGAAAAGATCTGGGGATTCTTAGTGATCTAATTAATGAATCAATAGACCAGTTGCAAGCCAGAGAAGATGAAGAGCTAAATGCACTAAACGCGTAAAAAAAGCTGCGAATGAATCGATATAGCAACTTCGTAGTTCTCTTGATGGCATCACAACAGGGGACAGAGCGGGAAGGATGCTTTGTCCCCGATGGCGATGAGCCTGAACAGGGTAAGCTTCAGCAGATTATCAATCTGAAAAATGATCGTAATAGTGTATCGATAAAATAAAGCTTAAATAAACGCCGCTGTAAATCTCTCAACAAACAAATCATGTCTCGTTCCCACGGTCCTCCGTGGGAATGCATATTTAATATAAGCAATTATTG
>Ga0316204_10004061_pt1 | contig 27318 bp, 24 predicted proteins | sample 6monrhotite_MG_2_FD_205661 | JGI IMG/M metagenome (GOLD analysis project Ga0316204, IMG submission 205661) | Microbial mat bacterial communities from mineral coupon in-situ incubated in ocean water Damariscotta River, Maine, United States -... | ecosystem: Environmental > Aquatic > Marine >...
ATTGAATTGTGGTGCCCAGGGCCGGAATCGAACCGGCACGGTGTTGCCACCGAGGGATTTTAAGTCCCTTGCGTCTACCAATTTCGCCACCTGGGCAAACAGGTGTGTTTGGAGCGGGAAACGAGATTCGAACTCGCGACCCCGACCTTGGCAAGGTCGTGCTCTACCAACTGAGCTATTCCCGCATTATCCAAAAGTGGAGGCTGGACCCGGAGTCGAACCGAGGTCCACGGATTTGCAATCCGCTGCATAGCCATTCTGCCATCCAGCCATAAATACTTCACTTTATAGTGTTTTTGAGTGTAACAAATTAAAGTGGAGTTAGACTTTCGATATGAGTCAAAAGTCGAATTGGAGCGGGAAACGAGATTCGAACTCGCGACCCCGACCTTGGCAAGGTCGTGCTCTACCAACTGAGCTATTCCCGCTTTTTTTCGATGGCGTGTATTTTAACGTGTATTGAATTTATGTCAACGATTTTTTGTATTTAAAAGCCTTGGATCGATTTTATCTTTAAAGCACATCTTTTCATGACTTAAAATTCCATAAACGGGCTCTTAAATATTGCTGGATATATAAAAAACCATCGCATTAGCTCAGTGAAAATATCAGCTTTTCAGTGCTGGTAGCGCCGAGGAAATGTAGTCGATCATAGACCAGAGTGTCAAAAATACGGCGATATACAAGAGCACAAATCCAATCAAGGCGGTGGAAATACCAAACAGTGAATCGGCATAGAGTAAAAACACCAGGGCCATCATCTGTGCGGTGGTTTTAACCTTACCGATGATGGATACCGCGACATTTTTACGTGAACCCACCTCCGCCATCCATTCTCTCAGGGCCGAAATAGTTATTTCCCGGCCAATAATGATGCCGGCCGCCACGCTCATAAACACGCCATGGAATTCTGTGGGATTTTCATCCACCAGCAACACCAGTGCCACAGCCACCATGATTTTATCAGCCACCGGATCCAGAAACGCACCAAAAGCCGATATCTGATTGAGCCGTCTGGCCAGATAGCCATCAAACCAGTCGGTAATGGCGGCAATCATGAAAATCAAGGTGGCCGCTTCATTAGACCAGCTAACCGGCAAATAGAAAAACACCACGAATACGGGTACCAGCAGTATTCTCAAAGATGTCAGAAGATTGGGTATATTGTATTCCATAATAATTTCAGTCTACATTAACCATGAAAATGGTCATAAATTTTTTGTGCCAGGGATTTGCTAATACCGCTGATGTTCGCTAAATCCTCAACTCCGGCTCGGGCAACTTCCTGCAATCCGCCAAATTGTTTCAGAAGTATTTGTCGGCGTTTGGGTCCCAGACCGCTTATTTTTTCCAGTTGAGACGTTTTACGTGCTTTGGAACGTCGGCTTTTATGGCCCGTTATGGCAAAACGATGCGCTTCGTCACGAATATGCTGGATCAGATGCATAGCCTTGGAGTTGGCCGGCAAAAAGATTTTTTCATTCGTTTCCGACAATAATAGCGTATCGTGTTCTGCTTTTCGACCCTCTCCTTTGGTAATTCCGATAATTTGCACGCAATGCAGCTGTAATTCCTGCAATACTTCCCGTGCCTGTTTCACTTGCCCTTTACCACCATCAATCACCAGCAGATCGGGTAATTTACCCTCGCCTTTTTTTAATTTTAAATAGCGCCGGGTCAAGGCCTGATGCATCGCGGCATAGTCATCACCGGGAGTTATATTGTCGATATTAAAGCGCCGGTAGTCGGATTTTAAAGGTCCACTCTGATCAAACACCACACATGATGCCACGGTAGCTTCTCCAGAACTATGACTGATATCAAAACATTCCAGGCGCTCGGGTAGTGTTTCCATTTTTAAGGTTTCCTGCAGCGCTTCAAATCGCTCTACGACATTGGCCCGATTAGAAAGACGACTTAATAGGGCATTTTGGGCATTGGCCTGGGCCATTTGCAGCCAGCGGGCCCGATCGCCCCGCACTTTATCACGAATTTCAACCTTGTGCTCGGATTGTTCCCGCAAAATTGTTTCGATGAGCTGCTGGTCAGCGAATGCATGGCTGACCAATATGATCGAGGGGACCAGGCGATCGGTCGTGGCGCTGATATAAAACTGGGCAATAAAGGCCGATAAGAGTTCTGAAATGGTCTGATGCCGGGCATTTTTAGGGAAAAAGCTTTTATTACCCAGATTCAGTCCGTCCCTGATAAAGAACACCTGAATACAGGCAATGCCCTGTTGGTATTCAATGGCAATAACATCCAGATCACCCTTTTCATTGCTGACGTATTGTTTTTCCTGCAGTCGTCTCAGATGCGCGATTTGATCCCGATGGATGGCGGCTTTTTCATATTCCAGATTTTGTGCCGCCTGATCCATGCGTGCAATGAGCTCGTCAATGACCTGATTGCTTTTGCCCTCCAGAAACAGGACAGTGTGACGCACATCTTCGGCATAGTCTTGCTCGGATATGAGATTGACGCAGGGGGCACTGCAACGTTTGATCTGGTATTGCAGGCAGGCCCTGGAGCGATTTTTGAAAAAACTGTCTTCACACTGGCGTACTGGAAATAACTTTTGCAACAGGTTAAGACTGCTCTTGACCGAGTTGCCATTGGGATAAGGTCCGAAATAGCGGCCTTTTTTCTTTCTGGCGCCTCGATGAAAGGCAAGACGTGGGAACTTGTCCTGAGTGGATAAAAAGATATAGGGATAGGATTTGTCATCACGTAACAGAATGTTGTAACGTGGTTTCAGGGTTTTTATCAGATTATTTTCAAGTAATAGCGCTTCACTTTCAGTATGGGTCACCACGATTTCAATATTGGCAATCTGTCTCACCATCACGCTGGTTTTGGGTGACAGGCCGGACTTTCTGAAGTAGCTGCCAACCCGTTTTTTGAGATTTTTTGCCTTGCCCACATAGATCACCACACCGGCTTTATCGATCATGCGATAAACACCCGGCCTGGCAGTCAAATCTTTGAGAAAAGCATCAATGTTAAATTGATTTTCGGAGGCGTATTTCTGTTCTAAATTTAGGGGTTTTGGCGAAGACTCAGCAGCTTTGTCAGACATCTGGACAGTTCAATAATGCTTGGATAATAATCAAGCATTAAATAGTATCATCAATCAGACCATATTGCATTGCCAGACGAGTTAATTCAACATCATTGGACACGTTCAGTTTTTCAAATAAACGGTAGCGATAGGTGCTGATGGTTTTAGGGCTCAGGTTCAATTGTTCTGAGATTTCCTGCCCTTTCATACCCTGCATGCTCATCATCATGACCTGCATTTCCCGTTGCGAAAGCTTGTCGAACGGATTTTCATTATCAGGCTGAATATTCATTGCCATTTGCTGGGCAATGTCCACACTGATGTAACGGCGTCCGTAAAAGACTTCTTTTATGGCATGAACAATTTCTTCAATATTGCAGCCTTTGGTCAGATAGCCCATGGCGCCTGCTTTGAATAATTGCTGTGGAAACGGTTCAGTATCGTGGATTGTGACGACAATAATTTTTAAGTGTTTGTCTTTGGCGATTAACCGGCGGGTTGCTTCCAGACCACCAATGCCTGGCATATTCAGGTCCATCAGAACCACATCAACATGCTCGTTATTGGTAAAATCAATGGCGGCTTCGCCCGAGTCTACTTCACCAATGACATCCAGACCTTTGATATCCTCAATCAAACGTCTAATCCCTGTACGGACCAGCTCGTGGTCGTCTACCAGTAAAACTTTTATCACTTAAACCTCCAGGCATTTTCACGGTTGCCTGATTATTAATTCAATTAATTATAGTTGTAATTTGAATTTAGTCTTGCGTTTTACAGCATTAGTTGCAGAAATAATTTAAGTATTATTTATATTTTGAACTAAATTCATCCCTGATAGCAGAATTCTAACTCGTTTATGATAAAGATGCTACTGTGATAAGCCTATGAATCAGAAAAACTTAAGGTGATTTTTTAGGGTTCGTTGAGGAGTTTGTTAGGGAGTATATTAGAAATGGCGATGGGCGAGGGATTTGAACCCCCGAACGGGATAAACCGTTGCTGGTTTTCAAGACCAGTGCTTTCAACCACTCAGCCAGCCCACCGTCGAAAAAGTTGGAGGGATTATAAACAACCTTGTTTTTAAATGCTAGCCTGAAAGCAAAAAAAATGAATTTTACTTGATTTATGTGGTCATAGACATCATATTAGACATTAAATAAAATAAATACATGTTACTACTTAACCGACTGCTTTGGAGGCATTAAATAAAATGAATCAACATGTTGAGATTGCGCGTTCGCAGGACAGTATACTCGCAACCAATAAGGTAATACGCAATACCTATACCTTATTATCTATGACTATTCTTTTCAGTGCATTAACCGCAGGTTATGCCATGGTATCCAATGCTCAGCCTGTCAACTGGATTATTATGTTGGTGGTTTTTCTGGGCGGCCCATTTCTGATTAATGCGCTGCGTAATAGCGCCATGGGTCTGGTGGCGATTTTCGCCTTTACCGGAATTATGGGTTATATCCTTGGTCCCATCCTGAGTCTGTACCTTTCCTTACCCAATGGTTCTGAAATTGTCACGACAGCCTTTGCTCTGACCGGGGTTATTTTCCTTGGTTTATCAGGCTATGCATTAACCAGCCGTAAGGATTTCAGCTTTATGGGCGGCTTCCTGATGGTCGGTTTCCTGGTGATGCTGGCCGCTATTGTGCTGAACATTTTCCTGGAGATTCCAGCTTTGAGTCTGGCGATTTCTGCAGCCATGGTGATGCTGCTTTCAGCCGGTATCCTGTATGAGACCAGTGCTATGGTCCATGGTGGCGAGACGAATTACATTGTCATGACTGTGGCTCTGTACACTTCTATCTTTGCCCTGTTAATCCACCTGCTGAACCTGTTACAGTTCTTTATGGGTGGCGATGACTAATTGCCATAAGCAATGATTGTTATAGTCACTTGATGAAAAAGCCTCAACCTGTTAGTTCATAATAAGTTGAGGCTTTTTTTATTATGTCCACATTTATCAGACCCTTCCCAAAATCTCAGGCCGAATTGCTTGAGCTCTGTAAAAATATTGCCGGCATGGCTTTGTCCGACCTGGCCGAACGAGTCAACTGTACGGTACCAGCCGATCTGAAACGCGATAAGGGATGGATAGGCCAGTTACTGGAACGTCTCCTGGGTACCACGGCGGGTAACCTTTCTGAACCGGATTTTCAACATCTGGGCATTGAACTTAAAACCATTCCTCTGAGCGCCAATCTTCGCGCCAAAGAAACCACTTATGTCTGCACTGTGCCATTAGTCAATAATATAGGCCTGCAATGGCAGGATTCCTGCGTCTATAAGAAGCTCAGCAAGGTTTTGTGGGTCCCCATCGAGGCCGATCCGGCAATCCAGCTGGGGGAGCGAAAAGTGGGCAATGCCTTCCTCTGGTCACCCAGCGAAGATGAAATGGACAATTTGCAAAATGACTGGGAAGAATTTATGGAGTTGATCAGTCTGGGTCAGGTCGAAAGCATTACCGCTCATCAGGGTGAATGGCTGCAAATTCGGCCAAAAGCGGCTAATGCTTCAGTCGTCACCACCGGCATTGGCGAAAATGGCCTGGAAAAACAAACCCTGCCACGGGGCTTCTATCTGAGAACCACGTTTACCAATCATATTCTACAATCTCATTTTAAATAAGTGCCTGCTGAAACTCCGGCAGGCTATCTTCAAAACCAAATTCATTGAGCGTAGTCAGTCGCTGTGGATACAAAATACCATTAAGATGATCGATTTCATGCTGAATGACCCGCGCATGAAACCCCTGCGCCGTGGCGGTATATGACTGTCCTGTTTCAGTGTTTGCCTGGTAGGTAATTTCTCGGGAGCGCTCAACCTTGCCTCTCATGCCCGGCAGACTTAAACAGCCTTCCCAGGCAAGGTCTTTTTGCTGCGAAAATTGAATAATTTTCGGGTTGATTAAAATCTCCAGTTCAATGGTATCGGCATCCGGATAACGAGGATTATTGTCTACCTCCAGGATGATGATCTGTTTGGCAATGCCAATCTGAGGCGCTGCCAGACCGACACCATGATATTGCCTCATGGTATCAATCATATCGGCAATATTGTCCCGCAGGCTGTCACTCTCAAAGTCACTAATCTTTTCTGCCTGCAATTGCAATCGAGGATCACCCATTTTCAATACTGTGATAACCGCCATAGATTTCCAATGTGAATTTTATTAGGATTTAATTTTGAATTTTCTAAATAGAGTATAGCTTTCCAGTACCCTATTTTGCATAATACGTGACTCATCAAACGAGAATATCAGGCATGCATAACTTACTCAAGACAGGTCTCTGTCTTTTTCTATTAATATTTTCCACAATAACAGTGGCTGAAACCGCTGCTGAGTCCGTACCCGAACAAAAACCAGTCGATGCGGTTTCTGTTGATGAGACTGAAGCCAGGCAATACTATATCGTAGAAGTCGTGCTGTTCAGGCATTTGAATGAGCATGGGAAAAAGGAAGAATACTGGTATCACCCCGCTATCAATGATGATCCTGAGAATTTTATGACTGTCCCTTTTATTCAGGACAACCGTAGCCAGCAGATTAGCGATGATATTCCGGCTTTAGCCGAATATGATATGACCAACAAACGCTTTTTACCTTTAAGAAACGGTATTGCAGCACTCTCTGCAAGCAATTATAAATTGGCTGACTCGGCTGCACATCTGCGCTATTCCCCTAATTTTCAATTATTAGCCCATTTTGGCTGGACCCAGCGCTCATTATCCAAGAAGGCGGCTCTACCGATTTTAATCAAGTCCGAGTCATTTTCTGACCGTTTGCTCCCCAGTGGCGAATTGAAATTATACGTCTCTCGTTATTTGCATATGCAGGTTGATCTGGCCGCAACGCAATGTCTACAAACAGCAGAACCAGACGCCAGTTCATCCACTAAAGCCCTTGATGATAAAGCTCTGGATGAAAAACTGGAACAGGGTACTTCAACCATTGACAAGCCGGAACTGCGGAATATAAGCACAGGCATGATCGAAGCCGGTCAATGTGTCAACAATACTTATCGTTTTCAGCAGGGCCGTAAGATGCGCAGTAAAGAATTGCATTATCTGGACAATCCGGTGTATGGCTTGCTGGTTTATGTAACGCCCTTTACGGTAAAAGAATAGCTGACCAAAATACGGGCCAGCAATTGTCTCACCCTGGCCATACCTTGTACAAGTGTCGCTTCAATGGCCTCCATGGTGATCAATTCATCACTTAAACCTGCGGCCCAATTGGCATTCACACAAATGGCAGCATAAGCCATTTCAAGTTCTCTTGCCAAAGCGGTTTCGGGCATTCCGGTCATACCGACAATATCACAGCCGTCTCGTTTTAAACGCTTAATTTCAGCCGCCGTTTCAAGCCTTGGTCCTTCTGTTGCGGCATAAGTCGCGCCCTTAATAATGTCCAGTTGTTCTAATCTCGCACTATCCATAATAAGTTGACCCAGTGGTGCATGATAGGGGTAGGAAAAATCAATATGGGTGACATGGCTGAGATTGGTTTCAAAAAAGGTATTCACGCGCGAAGTGGTATAATCAATGATTTGATCGGGTATCACCAGGCTCCCCGGTAACATGTCATCGCGAATGCCCCCGACGGCATTGACCGCGATCACGGTATTGACTCCGGCTTTTTTTAAAGCCCAGATATTAGCCCGGTAATTGACCATATGGGGTGGAATATTATGAGCATAGCCATGGCGGGCCAGAAAAATCACTTCCTGATCAGGGACACCTTGTATAACGCCATAGGCCAGCGGCGATGAAGGTTCGCCATAAGGTGTTTTAACCGTTTCATTGCGGACGATTTCCAGGTTTTGTAGAGAAGTCAGTCCGGTGCCGCCAATAATGGCAATTTTATTATTGCCTTCAAGCTCGGAAATTCCCACCTGATGCAGCACTTCTTGAGACGATTCGAGCATTATTTATAAGCCTTTTACTGCAAAGATTCCGGGGGCATTTCTTAACATACCCTTATAATCCATACCAAAGCCAAAGACATAGCGATCCGGCACCTCCAGGGCCACAAAATCGACGCTGGAATTATTTTTTCTATCATGCTGTTTATTCACCAGCACTGCACTAAAAACACTTTTTGCCCCTTCATTGTGACAAAAGTTTTTTATAGCTTCCATGGTGATCCCTTCATCATGGATATCATCAATTATTAGTACCGTTCGGTCTTGTAGCGGGATTTTTGGGGACGCAAGCCATTTTAGTTCTCCACCACTGGTTTTATCACGATATCGAGTGGCATGCAGATAATCAATCTGCATCGGGAAATCCAGTTCGGTAAGCAATAATCCCATCGGGATCAGTCCGCCATTCATAATGGCAATCACTACGGGGTTGCTGTCAGACAATTGTGTACCAATTTTATCAGCCAGTTTGCTTATGGCTGTGAGGACTTGCTTTTTATTAAACAGGCAATCGGCCTCGTCCCTGACTTTCTGGCTCTCCAGAAAAAGCTGGTTTAATTCGCTCATAAAACTCTTTGTGGTAATTTTTTTCAGGTTCAGGTTAAAGCGGACGGCTCAGTAAGTAAAGGTCACCGTATTATCATCCATGGCTTCAGAAATCACATAAGCACCACCGATGGTTTCGGTCACTTCAGGAATCAGGTCATCGCCCCAGAGATCCAGCGTAGGTGTACAAACTTTGAATTTAACCCCGGCTTCATAGGCTTCACGGATATAATCATAGACCGTCTGTTTACTATCGGGTTTGATAAATAATTGCTCCGCCACGCCTCTGACCGCCAGTTCGCCAGAACGTCCGGTCAATATCACTTCCACTTCATATTCCATTGCCGCCGCAACGGTTGCCTGAAAAAAAGGGGCACCCAGTTCGGCGCCATTGTTCGGATCCGTATTGACCATAATAATTAATAACTTATCTGCCATTATACTCTCTTATTTTGCATTCTCATTGATATCTATAGCGTCCGTGCCCGGTTGACGTTGAGTAATTTCTCCATTTAAATGTAACGTGGAAGTGGGAAATGCAATTTCAGCCCCATGCTTCTCGATAATTTGTATGATACGAAACAGGATATCCTGTTTTACCTTATGGTATTTCACCCAATTAGTGGTCTTAGTAAAAGTATAGATGAAGAAATCCAGTGATGAAGGGGCAAATTCATTAAAATTGACCATCAGGGTCTGAGTCGAGTCAATTTCGTCGTGATAATCCAGCATAACCCGTATATCCACAAGAATTTCATCCAGTTTATCACTGTCTTCATAGCGTACGCCAATGGTTTCCTTGATCCGGCGATGGCTCATACGTGAAGGGTTTTCTACGGCAATACTGGAAAACGTTGAATTGGGCACATACAGTGGACGCTTATCAAATGTGCGAATAATGGTGAGTCGCCAACCAATATTTTCCACCGTACCTTCAATATTTCTGTCCGGCGAGCGGATCCAGTCGCCTACGGCAAAAGGCCGATCCAGATAAATCATCAGGCCCCCGAAGAAATTGGACAGCAGGTCTTTGGCCGCAAAACCAATCGCGATACCACCGATACCGCCAAATGCCAGTACCCCGGAAACGCTAACCCCCAGTTCCTGGAGCATAATCAAACCACCGGTGATAAACACGGAAACCCGGATCAGTTTGGCTACGGCCTGTACGGTGGTGACATCATATGACTCATTTTTGTCGTGACCAATTTGAATGATATTTTTTTCAATTCGAACAATCAGTCGTAATGCCAGCCAGGTCAGGATCAGGATCACCCCCACCTGGCGAACCGGTTGCACCAGTTCATCAAAGATGCTGACATCATTGGCATCGGCAATAACATTGGCCGCTATGGTGATACCCCAGAGCCAGATAAAGGCGGATATCGGTCGAGCCAATGATTCAACCAGCGCTTCATCCCAGGGATTTTTGGTGCCTTCCAGTTTGGTATGCAGTTTTTTGAGCGCCCGCTTCTGGAAAAAATTGAGCAGCATAGCAATAAAAATGATGACAAAGGCTTCGGTGATCCATAAACCATCGCCACGCAGAAAAGGCAATTGTAATAACCATTGTTTTAATTCAAGTTCAGCCGACTCCATACAATCCTCTTATTTAATTGGCTATTGATTTAGCGCTTAATTACTCGTTCTTACATACGTGATGTTAATTTCAAGCTGTTAATTCCTGGTTCTTAATTACCAGAACTTAGTTACCTGAACATAATTACCTGAACTTAGTTACTATAATTGGTCGGATCCAGTAAATTCAGTGATGGCTCTTCAACATATTTTTTTAATAAAGTCTTCGCTTCTTTCCAGCGCGGTTCGCTCACCAGTGTTTCGCGGCTGACGGATAGTTTACCATGCAAATGAGCCAGTCGTAGGCTCGATGCCGGATTATCATATTCTTTGAGACTGTCAACGACTTCCCAGGCAGCGGCACGATTATTACACACCAGAATCATATCACAGCCATTATCCAAAGATTTTTTTGCTCTTTGAGTGTAATCCCCGGCTACCACTGCCCCCTCCATGGACAGGTCGTCACTGAATATAGCACCCTGAAAATGCATTTTATTACGTAAAATCGTTTTCATCCAGAAACTGGAAAAACCAGCAGGAATGGGATCAACCCTGGGATAGATGACGTGGGCCATCATTAAGGCATTGATTCCGGCATCCACCATAAATTGAAAAGGCTTGAGATCATCCATTTCAATATCCACCATAGGACGCTCATCAACCGGCATGGCAACATGTGAATCGGCGGCAATAGAACCATGCCCGGGGAAATGTTTCCCGGTCGCCTGCATGCCGGCCTCGTGCATTCCTCGAATAAATGCCTGGGCAATCTTACCAACCACAAAGGGATCATTGTGAAAGGCTCGATCACCAATCACGCTACTAATGCCTTTATCTATGTCCAGTACCGGTGCGAAGCTGATATCGATTCCCGTTGAGCGGATCTCACTGGCCATTAACCAACCACATTGCTGCGCCAGTTCCAGGGCCATTTTCTGATCACTATCATAAACTTCACCAAAACGACGCATGGCCGGTAAAATAGTAAAGCCATCTTTAAAACGCTGGACTCGTCCGCCTTCCTGATCCACTGCGATTAATAAACGCGGCGTTTTGACTTGTTGAATGGAATGAACCAGTTTTTCCAATTGTTCCAGAGAATGATAATTACGACTAAATAAAATCACTCCTCCCACAAGTGGGTTGGACAATAGTACCTTATCATCCGGACTTAACTCCTGCCCTTCAATATCCACCATAACCGGACCAAGCGTCATATTATTTCCTTAAACCATGTTATTTATTTTATACAAAACACATACATTCATTTTAATTGTTTGTTCGAGATACTGCTGTTATTTCTTAGCCTTGACATCCAGTTTATCCCGCACTGCGTCACCCAGCAGGTTAACGGATAAAACCACCAGCATCAGCGCAATTCCGGGAACCAGCACCATATGGGGTGCCATCAACAGGTATTGACTGCCATCTCTGATCATACTACCCCAGGATGCTTCCGGCGCCTGCACACCCAGTCCCAAAAATGATAATCCGGCTTCTGCAATAACAACACTGGCGATGCCAAAGGTAAACTCAATTATTAACGGCGCCACAATCAAGGGCAAAATGTGGCGCATAATAATTCGCCCATGAGAAGCCCCAAGTGCCCGTGCAGACTGCACGTGTTCACTCTGTTTGATCGCCATCACCTGAGCTCTGGACAAGCGTGCAAATCCGACCCAGCTGACCACACTCAAAGCAATAATAACATTGGTAATGCCCGGGCCCATCAGTCCTGACAGGGCAATCGCCAGTAAAATTCCGGGAAAGGCTAAAAATATATCAATTATACGGACGATAAAATGGTCCCAATGGCCACCAATATAGCCGCTGGCAACGCCAATGCCCGTGCCAACCACCATAGAGACAAAAATCACACCGATGGCAACAATAAAAGAAGTATAAGCACCCACCAGCAGACGATCAAACAACGGCCGTCCCAAATCATCATAACCAAAGATACTGTGTTGATCCGCTGTTTGTAAAATCTTTTCCAGTATAATTTCATTAGGACTCAAATCCAGCACTGGTACCAGTAACACCATTAATAACCAGCTGCCCAGCACCAATAATGACAGAGCCACTTTTACTGACAAACCCGAAAATGATACCCTCAGCTGCTTAAAAGTCATCATCTCAACCTGATTCTGGGATTCAGCAGACCATAGACAATATCGGTCAGCGTATTAATCACGACATAGGTGGTACTGATGAGCAGAATACAGGCCTGCACAACCGGATAGTCGCGTTTTTGAATGGCTTCTATGGTGAGTTGACCAAGACCGGGCCAGGAAAAAACAATTTCAGTGATCACCGCCCCGGCCAATAGCGCGCCAATCTGTAATCCGATCAGGGTTATTACCGGCAACATGGCATTTCTCAGGGCATGCAAAGCAACAATGCGAAAACGACTTAAGCCCTTGGCTTTTGCCGTTCGTATATAATCTTCATTAAGGACTTCCAGCAGAGAGGCCCTGATCATACGTGATAATATGGCGGCCAGTGCTGTGCCCAGGGTTAATGCCGGCAAAACCAGTGAGTCCAGGCCACTACGACCACTTACCGGAAACCAACCCAGGGCGATGGAAAATAATAAAATCAATAACGGCCCCATTAAAAAATTGGGTATAGATACGCCTAACAGGGAAAAACTCATGGCGCCGGCATCTGCCAGATGATCTTTTTTCAGTGCCGCCAGAATGCCTAATGGAAAGGCAATAACAAAAGCCACCAGCAAAGACGCCAGACCTAATTCTACCGTGGGAACAATTCGAGCAGCGATAAGTTCCGCAATGGGTTTTTGAGAATGTAAGGAATTGCCCAGTTCGAAATGCAGCAGGCCCTGAATAAAATGAACAAATTGCTGCCACAGGGGTTGATCCAGTCCCAATGCTTGTCGTAGCGCTTCCCGATCAACCGCTGTGGCCGATTCTCCCAGCATCACTTCCACGGGGTCGCCGGGCACCAGATGAATCAGCATAAAGACAATGAACACCACCCCTAAGATGACAATGACCGCACTGAACAGACGACTGAGAATATAATTTATCATTATGATTTTTAAAAACTATCCCTCGATAAATACCGCAGTGCTAACATCGACCTGATCAAACAGGCTTATAACGTCTGAATTACGCATTTTAATGCAGCCGTGAGAACTGGGAATGCCCATTGGATTGCTGTCCGGGCAACCATGAATATAAATATAACGACGCATGGTGTCCTGATTTCCAAGCCGGTTAAAGCCGGCTTCCTGACCACTGAGCCACATTATTCTGGTCAAAATCCAGTCTCTTCCCGGATGTTGTTGTTGTAATTGTTCAGACCAGAGCTCGCCCGTTGGTCGACGGGCGATAAAGACGGTATTTTCAGGACAATCCGCGCCGATTTTCGCGCGTATTTTATGCCAGCCCCTGGGGGTACATTCACTGCCAGAGAGTTCACCAACGCCATTTTTTCCTGTGGCGATCTTAACATCAAATAGCGTTTTATGATGCTCGATGAGTTGTAACGTTTGTTCCGGGACGGAAACATAGAGATAGCGCTCTGGTAATTCATTGCTATCATAATCTTTGATATTCCTTAGCATGGTATGAGGCATTCCTGTTGCTTAAAGTTTAACGTCGGTTGCGTGTTTTTGGACATATTGCAGGCCATCATAATTGCCATCGGATGAAACCCTGTAACCTTGTATATTTTGACGGAAAAAAGCAATATTGTCTTCATACCAGAGTGAAATATACGGCAGTAATTGATTTAAACGTTGCTGCAATTGTTGATATTGACTGGCCTGCCGCGCTAAATCGCTTTCGGTTTCTGCCTGCTCTATCAACTGGTCCACCTGGGCATCCAGTAATCGACCACGATTTGCGCCCGAAGGCGGCAAAGAATCACTATGAAACACATAACGGAAAATATCCGGTGTTTTTATTCCTACCCAGGTCAGACTATAAAGCTGAAACTTGCCTTTTTTAATATCGCCATAAAATGTACCCCAGTCGTAGCTGCGAATATCGACATCAATAAAAATGTCTTTTAACTGATTTTGAATGATGGTAGCGATGCGGATTCGAAAGGGATCACTCGAGGTTTTATAGCTCAGTTGCAAGCGCTTGTGTTTTGAGTAGCCCAGAGAATGCATAATCTTCCGGGCTTTATCAGGCGCAAAATCATAGTGTGTTAGGTCGGCCCCCACCCAGTGATGCGGAGGGAAAAAACCATTGGCTGTTTGTGCGGCATCACCCAGAGCATATTGAATAATTTTATTGCGATCCAGCGCGTAGGCAATGGCCTGTCTTATCTGAGGTTGTGAGGTAATTTTATCCTGCAGATTAAATCCGAGATAGCTGTAGTTTGCCCCTTTTTCTGTCAGAAACTGAATATCAGAGCGTTTTTTTAAATAGGATATATGCTCGGGGGGTAAATTGTTTTGCATGATATCCAGCTCACCATTTAAAAGTTTTAATACCCGAACCGTTGGGTTTTTGACGGTTAAAAATTCAAACAGGAGCTGGTCCTGTCTGCGGCGCAGAAACAATTGGCCATCAAATGGCCAGTGAGAAAATTCAAAGCCACCACTGCCCACAGGTTGATGGTTAAACGGATGTTGAGCCTTGAGCAAATCTTGCGGCACAATGCCAATGACCAGAAAGGCCGGAAACAGGGGATCTGGTCGACTTAAATGAAAATCCACAGTGCTATCATCAATAATACTGATACGTTCAATATGTTTTAAGGCATTGCGATGCGGTGATGCCCTGCTTTTATCCAGCACGGCCTCATAGGTTGCCTTAACATCCATGGCCGTAAGCTTTTTGCCATGATGGAAATAAGACGGTTTAATGAGTGTAAATCGATAATGTTGAGTATTGATTTGTTGCCAGCTGGCAATACCCGGAACGGGTCGATCATCCGGGCCAAATTCGATTAAGGTTTGATAGATCAGGCGATTGATTCTACTGGACGTTGCATCGGTGGCATACATAGGATCGAGAGTGACCGGGGCACTCACCAGCCCGAAGCGGATAGTACTAACAGGTTTGTCTTCGGTGCAGGCAACTAATAATACTATCGGCAATAACCACAGCAGCCGTTTAATCAAACAGTCTGTTCCTTCCAGTTTTTATAAGGGTTTTTAATCAGCATGGAATTATAGTAACGTTTATCATGTGATACTTCCCGTCCAAGCCAGTCATGATGTTGAAAAACTTCATTTTCGTCCTGTAACTCAACTTCAGCAACAATCAGACCATCATTATCACCTGTGAACTCATCAATTTCCCAGACATGGTCACCCGATTCAATATAATGACGGGTCTTCTCAATCAGGGGTCTATCACATAACGTTGCCAGCAGTTCCTGGGCTTCATCCATAGGAATAGAGTATTCAAACTCCTGACGACGGACACCCAGTGTTGCGCCTTTGATATTAAGATTGGATTTGTCCCCTTCGATTCTCACACGCACCGATGCTTTGTCACTGCCGACCAGGTAACCTTGTTGAAACTGAATACTTTTGGTCACCTGATTTCGCCAGTTATCATTTGCCAGCAGGAATTTTTTTTCGATTTCTACGCCCATTGATTTACCTTTTAAGTCCAGCTTATTAAGTCATGTTCCTTAATGTTAATATCGTATTAAGGCACGAATTTTTCTATTACTTTGTAAATAATGCAATTGATTCCACATGTGCCGTATGGGGGAACATATCCATCACCCCCACCTTCACCAGTTTATAATCATTTTGATGTACCATTATTTCAGTATCTCTGGCCAATGTCGATGGATTGCAGGACACATAAACCACGGTATGCGCACCAAATTTTGGCAAATACTCAACAATTTCCCTGGCGCCACTTCGAGCAGGATCCAGTAAAATGCGATCATATTTTTGTTGCGCCCATTTCATACCGGAAACATCCGTAAACAGATCCGCGGCGTAAAAGTCGGCATTGTCTATCTTATTTTTTAGCGCATTTTCTTTTGACCGAAGCACCTGCTCTGCACTGCCCTCCACACCGGTAACATGAGCCACCTTTCGGGCCAGCGGCAAGGTGAAATTACCCAGGCCACAGAACAGATCCAGGACCTTATCGTCAGCCTGTGGTTGTAGTAATTCCAGAGCCAGATTGATCATTTTTCGGTTGATATCCATATTCACCTGAGTAAAATCCGTGGGCTTAAACTCATGAACAATATCATAATCAGGCAAGGCATAATTTAACGGCTGGAAATCATCACTTGCCTGAGGCCAAAGCCGGGTTATACTGTCCGGCCCTTTGGGTTGCAGATACATGTGTATTTTCTTTGCTTCGGCATAGGTAAGGAGCTTGTCAAGATCAGCATCGGTAAATGCTTGTAGATGGCGAACAATAAAAGCGCCCTGTTCATCACCATAAGCCACTTCTATCTGAGGGATCTGCTGATAAATTGACAATGAGCGCAACAGCTCCGCTAATTCACGCAAATGCAGGCCAACCTCTGGATACAATACTTTACAGCTGTCCAGTTCAGCCAGAAAATTACTGTGTTTTTCCCGAAAGCCCACCAGCATTTTATCTTTTTTTACCACAAAGCGGACACCCAGGCGGGCTTTTCTTCGATAGCCCCAGTGTGGACCAGTGAGTGGTTCTATAACGGATTCCGGTTCGGTTTTTCCAATACGTTTAAGATTTTCCAGCAGCACGCCCTGCTTTAATATAATCTGTTGTTCTTCTGCAAGATGCTGCAAACTGCAACCACCGCAAATGCCATAATGCGGACATTGTGGTTCTACACGAAAAGGCGAGGCATTAATAATTTCATGCACCTTCCCTTCAGCCACATTTTTACGCTTATTGGTATAAACAAAGGTCAATTCTTCCCCTTCCAGGGCGCCATCAATAAATACCGTCATATCATCAATATGACAGACGCCTTTACCCTCATGGCTAACCGATTCAATGGTCACCCGTACCGGATCCTGTGGGAGTTTCTGTTTGCGTCGACGTCTGGCCATGGGGAAAATATCTTCTGAAAAAATGAACGGTTAAAGAAGACGAGATTTTATCAGAACAAGGGATAATTGGGAATCTGAGATAAGCAAAATTACCATTAAATAAGCTAAATGATACAAGCCATTAAGCAATATTTCAGTCATTTTGACACTATTGAACGGTTACGATCAAAAAAGCCCTGAGCAAAATGGCAAATTTAACCACCATGACTTATCATTCAAATTAGATTCCGTTAGTTTGCTGGCGACTGGATAAATTCTTGTTTGAAGAATTTATCCAGTCGGTTTGAAAAATTTTTATATAAAGATACTGTCTTGACTACACGACCTAATATTTTAATAGTATTATTTTTAGGCTATTTTCTTAGCGCCTGTTCAATACAGGCACCTTCAATTGCTGTTCCTGAGCATCAAATTCCATTACCGGAAACAATATCCAAAACCGGAACTTATTATTGGTGGTATGCCCGATTCAAGATGGTCTGGTCAAAAGACATTGCAACGCTGGATTTTGGCAATGATCTCATCATTGCCCACCAAATCATTAACCCGGTGCTTGAGAGGCATCATCAAGATATAAAATTGTGGCGTTTTCATCGTCGTGCGGCGAATGATTCTGCCGGGCAGCAATTTTCCTTTATATTTTATACGACTCCTGACAATGCCCGGAAAATTTTTCAACAGATTAAAGAAAATCCCATATCACAGCAATTAGTCATTGAACGAATTGTCGAAAAGTTACGCCTGGATAACCCCGATAAGCCCAAACGTCCGAATATTGAAGATACCAGTGACAAAAACTGGTCCGTTACGGTACAAAAAAGCTGGCCTTATTATATTATGGGGGTCAGCATCCTCTGGCTTGACCTCTTAAACCAGCAAGCAGTTCTGGAACAAATTGACCACTCTCAGGATTTACCATCGCAGCTGGAACAATATAAACAGATTCAAGAACAATTAACCCAACAGTGGCAAACGCAGGGGGATCATGCTTTTTTTCATCATATCAGCGGAATTTTTGCTTATGAACCACTGGAGGTCCATTTTTAATTATTCCACCAACACCACCGTCACATTATCATGACCACCCGCCATATTGGCCGCCTTAATCAGTGCATTACAGGTGTGTTCTGCCGATGAAAATTGCGTCAGGAATTTTCTGATCTCCTCATTTGATAACATATTGCTCAGACCATCAGAACATAATAATAACCGTTCACCAGATTCTCTGGGCAAACAAATTACATCAGGATTCGGCGGCATGCTCATGCCAATATATTGAACCAGATGATTTTTCCCGGGGTGATTTTTGGCTTGTTCCTGAGTGATTTCTTTAGTCATTAACAGATGCCGGATCAATGAATGGTCATTAGAAACCTGTTGTAAATAATTCTGCTTCAATAAATACGCGCGACTGTCACCTAGATGAGCAATAAACATCTCCGTTTCGGTTATTAAAGCCATCACTATCGTGGTTCCCATACCAGCGTATTCTTCATGTTTTTGACTTTCCTGCAGTATGCGGTCACTCAAATCACATAATGACTGTTTGATTTTTTCTATGATTTCAATGCGACTCAGTACTTCCGGTTTATCAATACGCTGAGCCAGTAACGGCGGTAAAACTTCGACCACCAACCTGGAGGCAACATCCCCGGCAGGCATTCCGCCAATGCCATCGGCGATCAGAAATAAGCCCTGTTCAGGGAAAGCTCCCCAACTATCTTCATTTTTTGTTTTTACCAGGCCTTTATCCGTCTTGCCTGCAAAGCCAGTTATCATGTATCAAATCACTCTTAAAATTGTTTCTTTAAGTTCTATTGCCGTTTTGAACCCTATCTCGGGTTGATCGACCAATGCCGTATCTATTATCTCTGCCAGAGCAGCGGGAATTGATGGCTCCCTTTTGCGGATGGGTATTGCGGCGTTTTTCAGGGTTGTCAGCCAGGGATCGGCGGCTTTGGTATAACGCCGCGGATGTTTACCCGTCACCATTTTATAGAAAGTGGCCGCGGCAGCCCAAACATCCACTTCCGGTTTGGCCAACTTAAAATTGATCACCTGTTGCCTGGGCATATAATAAGGCGTTCCTGCAGAAACACCCGTTGCTGTTCTGCCACTTAAACCGGCAGTATCAAATGCCTTGGCCAGACCAAAATCGGCAATTTTTACCCGTAACATGTCATCGATTTGGGTTAATAAAAGATTACCGGGTTTCAAATCACGATGAACCAGACCAACACCGGAGGTTTTCTTACCGTCGGCAAGTACGATACTGGGAATTTTGACCGTATGAGCATATTGCAATCCATCTAACACCTGCAACAAAATTTTCAGTGCCATAAACAGGGGTAATTTCCCGCCTTTTTTCTTAATTAGCTGAGCAACACTACCAACTTCACAATAATCGGTAGTAAAGAAATATGTATTTTCATAACAACCAATATCATGCACGGAAACTATATTTTTATGGTTCAGCAACTTGGTGTTCTTGGTTTCCCTGATAAACTGTTGCCTTGCCCTGGTATTGCTCTCTACTTTTGGCAACAACACTTTCAGGGCAACCATCTGTTCATTTTCAGCCTGGACATCCTTACTGCTATCGCTTTTAGTCGCGAGATAAACAGCTCCCATATTGCCTTTACCCAATTGTTTTTTGATGCGATAACCCCGGATAGCAATAAGTTCTTTCTTGCCCTGATCAGCCTGTCCTAGAAGCTGGTTGACTTTATCCAATGGGTCCGCCTGGAGATTGATTTGACTAAGTTCCTTAGTGTCCTGAGATTGCTTAGCCTGGTTTTCAGTGGCGGCCATTGTCACCTGAAACACGGTATCTCCCAGTTTAATCTCGTCGCCATCTTTGAGATCATATTCGGGATAAATCATCTGCTGAGCTCTGGTAATATCCTCATCGATGGTCCGTTGACCAATTTTGACATTATTGACAAAGGTGCCATTTAAACTACCAAAATCCCGAATACAAATATCCGGTGGATTAATATCAAGCAGACAATGATAGCGTGAAATAGTACTATGGGCTTGATCGTCAGGTAGTACAATATTGCAGTCCACCGATCTTCCGATGACACAGGTAGTTCTTTCTTGATAGGAAAATTCCTGCGCCAGCAAGCTGCCCTGAACGACTTTAAGCGTCACCTTATTCACTGTAACTAATCCTGCTCGTCAACATAAATTTTTGCCCGGTTTTTTATTTCAAGCCCCTGCTCTTCATCTGCTTCATTATCGTACTGTCCGACTTCCTCCTGAGCATTGGTTTCTTCATCTCTAAATTCTTCTACACCAGCACTGGAATTTTCAGTTTGTTCATTTAAATTCACTAAATCCTCATCCTGATAACCCTCCTCTGGTGAATGAGGAGCATTTATAAAAGCGTCCTGTTCACCAGGAGCAGTAATCTCATTTTCAAGTAAGATATTTTTATCTGCCATATAAGAAGACAGCTTAATGATCAACTGATTGTTTTTTCGAACTTCCAGTGAATCCCAATAAGGATAACCGTTCAATAACAAGTCATCATCTGTTTTATTTATTTTATCCTTGCCCGATGAACGCAATATAATCCTGCCCTGGAAAACACCCACCTTAACGCCCTTATACATAAATTCCTGTCCCCATGCGTCCACTAAATCATTATCACCAAGACTTAGTATTTGACGTAACTGTTTAACACCTGACGGCACAACTAATGACCGTTGATCGATTCGATTATTCACCACAACAACCTGACGGTTTATTTTAGCTAATAACACCGCAATATTAAGCATTTTATCAACGGTATGCTGTTCCATTTTATCAGTAATTACTAGCTGCTCGGGACTGATATTGATATTTGAATCCGTTTCAGTTTCAACCTTTTTATCTGAATCCAAAAAGAAAAAGGCCAATCCGACTATGATAATAATAGCGGGTAATATGGCGTAGTAAGAACTTTTTCTCTGAGATGATTTTTTTACTTCAGTGCTACTGGTTCGAATTACTTTTCCTGCGGGTAAAACGTTACTCTCCTGCAGTTGAAACAATTCAAGCAGTTTTAGCCCGGTTTCATTCTTTTCCAACCAACCATAACCCGCAAACGCCAGTATTCGATGTATTTTATCTAATTCCTCATGAGGTTTAGTGATTGTATGAGAGCTCAGGTAATTCTTCAAATAAATATTGGCATCGTTGTCCCAGGCATTATAGATCTTTTTGTCTAATAGCCAGTCAAGACACCAGACCGATATTCTGCCATCAGCATGACCGGCATAGGCATACATGCCATCGAGACTCATTGAACAACTGGTAAAATCTGATTCAATGGATGTAAAAGTATAAAGACAATCACCATTAGTAATATCCCATATCCGTACCGATTTATCTTCACTGGCCGATATGGCAATTTTTCTCTGATAGTCCATGACCACCTGATAAATTCGTTTTGTATGCCCTCTGAATATCCGAACCGATTTCTTTCGGCTTGATTGAACCTGCCAAAGCCGTAAGGTTGAATCAGCACTGCCTGAAAGGATATACCGGCCATTAGAGCTGACTGCTATGCTGGTTACTACCTGTTCGTGTTCTTCCAGAATAGTCTCTACCTTACCGGTTTCCATACTCCATATGCACAGCAGATTATTATTTCGATGCCCTGTTACAGCATATCGCCCATCCGGAGTCATTACCATAGTGCTAACGATATACTTTTCATTGCTGAAATCAGCCATCAGATCGCCGGTTAAAAGTCGCCAGAGATAAAATGTGCCTTTATTATCAGCGGATAATGCAAAACGTCCATCAGTAGTAATCGTTGCTGCAGTCACATTTCCAGAATGATGAGCAAAAAGAGAGAGAACTCTCCCGGTTGTGGCATTAATCATTTTGATATTCTCACCATAGGCAACCAGTATTCCAGTCCCATCCGGTGTTAAACTAATATTCGAAATCGCTTGCTCAAACTGAGGTATATGTGATTTTGCCTGACGGGATTCGATATCCCATTGCAATATTGAACAATCCTTGCTTGCTGAATAGAGTATATTTTTTCCTGGTGATACCGTCAGAACCGTCACACGTTCATTATGCTGTTTAAGTTCAGCAAGTCTCCAGACATCTTTAAGTTTTAATTTTGGTAGCAGAAGATACAAATCTGACCAACGTTTAAAGGCATCAAAATCTCGTTCATAGCCTTTTAAAGAGCGAGCCTGAGTTAGAAAATCCATTGCCATAATCGAATCTTTCTTGTTCAGGGCGGATAAGGCTTCAGTGAGATTGTGTTGATAACGCCGTTGCAGTTTATCGACTTCTGATGCAGACTCAGGTTCGGAAAAAATAAATGGCGCCTGATATCTGAATGGATTACTCGATTCAAACAGTGCGATTCCGGACTGGGTAGCCGCCAGGGCAAATTGTTCTGAATTGTCTATGGCAAGTGCTACGACTGGACCGGAAAATTGACTCAAACTATTTGATGTTCCTGTTTTCAAATTCCAGTAACGGATGTGACCATCACTGCTTCCTGAAACAGCATAATTTTTTTCTGCAGCAATTCTAAGGCTATTTATTGTGCCCGCATGCCCTTTAAATATCCGAATGGTTTTACCCATTGCAACATCCCAGAGTCTCAGGCTTTTATCATGACTCCCAGATAAGATAGAATTGTCATCAAGCCAGCGAACACAGCTAACCCCCATTTCATGTCCTGAGAGGATTTTTTTCGACCGTCCAGTATCAATATCCCAGATCCTTATTACTTTATCATTACTGGCAGATACAACTTGCGAGCCGGATGGTGAAATATGAATATCGGTAATGTCAGCATCATGTCCTACGCCATAAAATGTCGAAATTTGACTAGCATTATCAATATCCCATAAACATAGTATTTTTTCACTGGAAGCGGTTATCAGAAAACGGCCACAGGCCGTTATTGCAATAGCATTTATCCGCTCCTTATGCGCTGACCACACCTGCAGGGATTCTCCTGTTACAGAACCCCAGACACGGATTTCACCCTGCTCTGAAGCTGATATAATGCGTTCTTTATCCGGGCTGACGATAATGGCAGTTATTTTACCAATATGGCCGTCCATTTCCAGAAGCAACTGATTGCTTTTCAAGCTCCAGACAATAAGTTGTTTGCCCTGGCTAAAAAGAATGTTTTCCCCACCATTGATAAATTCAATGGCAGCAATATTTTTCTTTGCCAGGCGGTACAGGACTTCATATCCGGGTAAAAATAATGCTACGGCCTGTTTAAACTGTTTTGGTATTACCCCTACACCGGAGGCAGCCCGAAAGAAATCGGATGCCTCACGCTTTTGGCCATATTTTTGCAATGCCAAAGTATAGGCTGTTGTAGTATAGGGGTCAGTAATTTTATTACCCACTGCTTTTTTCAGACATTGCACTATAGACAGCCAGTATGAACTTTTTTGCGCCAGGCGAAATTTGGCACATAGTGCCAGACCGAGTTCTTTACTGGCTTCATCAGTCAGCTCTGAGGTCAGCTCAATAACGTCATCTTCCCCGTCGTTTAATATTTTAATTGTTTCATCATAATGCCCAAATTGCAGATAAAGCCTGGCCAATGAAAGATTGATACGAGCCGAGTGACCTATCGTGTTACTGAATGATTCAATTTTGGCGATTACCTGTGATTCTTCTAAGCCCTGACTTTTCCAGTCATATATAACCATGTTATAGCTGCTTTCAAAATGTCGCGGATCGATTGCCAAAGCATTTTCCCACAATGTTCGTGCTTCATCGGTTTTACCAAGATCCAATAATGAAATAGCCTGATTATTCAGGCTGGATGCAGTACCATGTCCGGCTTTTGGCTGTTGTCTTGGATAATAATGATCGGCAACATCACAATAAATCGTAATTAAAACCTCGGCAACCTCCTGTAAATTGTTAGATCTGTTTTCTTCCTCTTCATGAAAACAGTTCTCCAGCAATTGAGCCATTGCATCCGGAATTTTGCTTAATTTTGGCGCATCATCCAGGGTATTATCCCGGTAAGCCTCAAACACGCCAGGCGCAACCGCGCCCGCTTCCCATGAACAATAACCCAGAATCATTTCCAGAATGCAGACGCCCCAACTCCACAAATCCGTTCTACGGGTTAAACGTTTTCCGGCTAACTGTTCAGGTGATGCATACGCTGGTGTCATGCCCATTCCTGCTATGACCATAGTCTGGTCATTCGTCTGGCCGGTAACATTGGCCATAGCACCAGCCTTTGCCAGGCCAAAGTCAGTAATTTTAATAACACCCTTTGATGTCACCATAACATTTGCCGGTTTAATATCCTGGTGGATCAATCCCTGCTCATGGGCATAATGTAATCCCCAGGCAAACTGAATAGCGATATCCAGAATTCTTATTAATACTTTTTGTTCATCTCCGTGATAAAGTCGTTTGCTGTTAATTAATTCTTTTAAATCACCGCCATCGACATATTCACTAAAAATTTGTGGAATTCCGGCAATACGACGGACGTAATAACAATTGACAATATTAGGGTGCAGATCAAGGTTGACCCAGGTTTCTGCTTCCTTTTCAATATTTTCAAAGCCCGCTGCCAGTGCCTTTGGTTTCGGTGCTTTTAGAGCCAAATCAAGATTCCAGCCACGATGTCGTACCTGAAACACCTTGCCAAACTGTCCTTCACCCAGAACCGCCTTAATTTCATAGAGCTCCAATAACACATCCCCAATTCTCCAGTCATTCATAGGATGGTTATTGTTTTGATGCTCGGTGATGAAGCACTCGCTGCCAGAATCGAATATTTCAGAAATTATGGATTTCTGCGGTTGCGCAAGATTATTGATACTGACTGATGTACTATCCTGCTCATTGGACAGTTCATTCTGGATCATCTGTGACGATAAGGAATCTGTTGTTGGTGTTTCTGACGGGGCTAACTGTGTTTCCTTTGGCGACTGCTTCGCTAGCCAATATTGGTTACTGGAAGAAGCCTCTGAGGCCGCCAATTGAGTTTCTTGCGGAGACATTGATGCTAACTGAGTCTCCTGAGGAAAACGAACTGATACTTCAGGCTCGCTCACTTTAAAGCGATGATTACATTTTTTACAATTAACGAATCGATTAATAAATTTGCTGGGTATTTTTCGATATTGTGTATGGCAATTTGGACAAATGATATTCATTTTGTTCCTGAAAGAGAACCTTGTCTATTAATGACTTCATTATCTTTAATAGTCAATTTTCAGATTTTTTTCAACTGCTTAGAGAAAACATTTATAATTATTGTAGACAACTTTGAAGTTATTCAAATTATTAGTGCTAAAACTGCCGCTAAAGCAATTACAGAATATCATTTAATAAGCAGTTTCAGGACAATTTCACCAGCTTATTGCCTTTAGAAAATGATATAATTGATTCTTTTTGCGCAGCAATTATGCTAGAAAGCTTAACTTCAATCCAACTTATCATTGGTTTTGCCATTATTCTGATGGCATTTATTATCCGGGGTATTACTGGCTTTGGTAGCGGTTTGATTGCCATTCCATTACTTGCGTTAATGTTGCCCATCAGTATCGTTGTACCGATGGTCGGACTTCTGGACTATACCGCGGCTCTCGGTCATGGAGTCAAGTTACGTAATGATATTCGCTGGAAACTGATCCTGCCTTTATTACCATTCACTTTACTTGGTGTACTACTGGCTCTTTACCTGTTCAATACCGTCGATGCTGAATTATTAAAGAAATTTCTTGGCGGTTTTATTATTGTTTATTCATTGTATACATTATTGACCATCAAACTTCATACCCATAGCAGTCCTTTGTGGGCAGTTCCCGGAGGAATTTTCGGTGGTTTGATCAGTACATTATTTGGTACCGGTGGTCCCTTTTATGTGATCTATCTACAACTGCATGGACTTGGAAAAGCCACTTTTCGGGCCACCATCGCGGTTATATTTTTTCTCGATGGCAGCGCACGTATCGTTGCCTATACTTTCAATGGCTTTTATACAATAGAAACAATGTTATTGATTGCAGTAAGTTTTCCCATAATGATTATGGGTATGTATATCGGTGGTCATATTCACACCAGTATGACTCTTAAAACCATTCAAAATGGCATTGGCGTTCTGTTGTTGATCAGTGGTACGGCCCTGCTTTTGAATTAAATGAGTTCAATCTCGTACAGGCAGCACATGTCCTGCTTTTGCTAACATTGTGTTAACAGCCTTAATCAGGCGCTTTGGTTCAACTGGTTTTTGCAACCAGCCATTAGCCCCCATTTTTTTTGCCTTGTCTTTTTTATAATCAGAACTTTCCGTCGTTAACATAATTATGGGTATGTCCTCATAACCCGCTACGCGACGCAATTTGGAAACCAGACTGATGCCGCTCATTCTGGGCATATTAATATCGCTGAGCACCATATCACAGTTTTGTTTACGAGCCTGTTCCAGGGCAATATCGCCGTCTTCTGCAGTCAATACTTCATGTTTCTCAGTTATCAGTATGGTTTTAATCATTTCGCGCATTACTTTTGCATCGTCAACAACCAATATAGTAGCCATATTCAATCTCTAATAACGTTATTACAAATTACTAAGCATCTAGCAAATAGCAAACCGGATATTTATAAAAAGTCTAGCTTAAAATAGACAAAAGGAAAGTTCATGCTGTGTCTATTTTTGACGATGTCAGCTAGAATATATCTAGCGTAAAAAAGTTCAGCGTATGTATAAATAAGCTGTTCAATAATATTGTTTCACCATCACAAACACAAGCTCATCCACATTGGACTGAAATAATGGAAAGTTTTTTTAGTGTTAGCTGCCAGCATGACAATGCTCAGGATGTCATTTTAGACTGCTTGCAGCAACTTAAATCTGCTCCTGATCACTATAATTTTGGTTTTGTCTATGCCACTGATGTCATGTCATCCCATTACCCCGAATTAATTCAACAGTGTAAGCAAACAACAGGTATTGAACATTGGGTCGGCACCCTAGGAATCGGTATTATTGCCCCTCAGCAAGAGTGGTATGATTTGCCTGCTGTCAGCATTATGCTGGCAAGATTTGATGTCAGGGAATTTACCATGCTTCCCCTGCTTAAAAATACTGACGATCTAACATCAATGAAGTACTCCGGTGAATTTTTTACCAATTTTGGTGTCATTCATGGGGACCCCTTTAATCAGCAAACACAAGA
>Ga0316204_10004062_pt1 | contig 27313 bp, 19 predicted proteins | sample 6monrhotite_MG_2_FD_205661 | JGI IMG/M metagenome (GOLD analysis project Ga0316204, IMG submission 205661) | Microbial mat bacterial communities from mineral coupon in-situ incubated in ocean water Damariscotta River, Maine, United States -... | ecosystem: Environmental > Aquatic > Marine >...
CTACACCCTTCAGATGTATACAGTTCTATTAATTGGGTTTGGGTTTCTTCACTTTGCAAAAAGAATTCTTCAGCTTTAAGAGAAGCTGAAATCAGTATAAAACTCATTAATATTATTTTGTTCATGACTTAAGTATAAAACAAAAGTTTTAAAAATTTATCACAAATTTATAACGATAATGAGAATATTTCGTATTTATCTATTTTCAATTTATTCTATCGGGTAAAATAAACCATTAATTAATTATCAAGGACAAATATGTGGTTTAAAAACGCCAGAATCTTCCAATTACCGAATGATTTTTCAATAGACTCAACTGAACTCTCTAACCATTTGGCTGAAGACGCCCTCAAACCTTGCGGGGCACAAGATACCGCATCACAAGGATGGATTTCACCTTTTTCAGTCAGCAATGAAGAGTTATATTGTCTACAAAGTGGCGATGCGCAATTGTTCACCATGGCGATTGAAGAAAAAATATTGCCTGCTGCGGTGGTCAATCAACAGTTGCAAGATAAAGTATCACACATTAAAAATGACACGGGCAATAAACCTGGGCGCAAACAACAAAGTGACATGAAGCAAGAAATACTGTTTGATTTGTTACCACAGGCCTTTACCAAACTTAAAAAAATGGGCGCTTATATTGATAACACCCATAATTTAATGATTGTTGACTCTGCCAGTCAAAACCCAGCTGAAAATTTAGTTTCACAACTGCGTCAAACATTGGGTTCGTTCAAAGCAACAGCCTTTGGAGAATCTTCAGGCATGGCGACAGTATTAACCAAGTGGATTACCAATGGTCATGCAGAAGGTGGTTTAGAGTTTGGATCTAATCTTGTTTTAGAAACCTTGGATGATGCCAAAAGTGTTATTCGTGCAAAAAATGTTAATTACCTCACCGATGAAATGCAAAGACACATCGACAATGGTTACTTGGTCACACAAATTGGTTTGGTCTTCAACGACCACATTGAATTTACTTTAACCCATGATTTTGCGGTGAAAAGTATTAAGTTCACCGACTTGGTTCAAGATCAGTTAGAACTTGAGAGCATTGAATCTGAAGAACAGTTATTGGATTCACGCTTTACATTAATGAGCTTGGAGTTAAGAGAACTTTACGCTGCCTTATTCCACATTTTTCCAAAACAAGATTAATATGCAGAAATGGACCAAAATATTCAGTGATTACATACATTCATTAGAAAGCGCAGATGCTGCTCATGATGCCGCTCATGTGCAAAGGGTTGCGGTTAATGCGGTTAAGTTTGCACACATCGAGAAAGCCGATTTAGAAATAATCCTGCCTGCCGTCTGGTTACATGATTGTGTCACGGTAGCAAAAAACTCTAACTTGCGTTCAAAAGCCTCTCAACTTTCTGCTGACAAGGCCGAAGAGTTGTTAAATGATTGGGGTTACCCTAATCACAATATGCAAGCCATAAAACACGCCATCGCTGCTCACAGTTATTCTGCCAATATCACTCCTCAAACATTAGAGGCTAAAATAGTGCAAGACGCAGACCGGATAGATTCAATTGGAGCCATCGGTGTTGCGCGCATGATGATGGTTGGTGGAAAAATGGATTGTACTTTGTACCATGAAGACGATCCTTTTTGTAATAACCGTGACCCTCAAGACAGAAAATGGACAGTGGATCACTTTTATTCTAAACTATTAAAGCTAAACTCGGGGTTTAACACGCAAGCGGCCAAACAAGAAGCCCAGCGAAGACACGACTATATGTTAAACTTTATAAAACAACTGGAGTCGGAAATAGTTTGAAAACGCTGTTACTCAAAATATTTTTATTGTTGACTGTTGTCAATGCCAACGCATTAACAACACAACAAACCGCGTTCAAAAAACTGTATGCCAAAGCCTTAAAAGGCGATGAAAAAGCCGTTATCGCGGGAAAAAAACAATTAAAAGGTTACCGATTAAACCATTATTTAGACTATGCATTGATAAAGGCAAAGATGCCACAATTGCCCAAAGCAGAAATAAAGACTTTTAATAGCAAGCACAAGAATAGCCCATTGGTCGAAGCACTTGATAAAATGTTGATCTATGAAATGGGCAAACAATCTCAATGGAGTGACTATTTAAAACGCTATAAAAACAACCGCCAATCGCAAAGAATGCATTGTTGGTATTTACAGGCTCGCATTGATACAAAAAAGCACAAAGGTTTACCACAGGCCATTAGTGATTTTTGGATGAACGGTTTGTCATTGCCCGATGCTTGTAACCCTGTCTTTACATGGTGGGAATCCAAAGGACACCTGACTGATGCATTAATTGGTCAACGCATTAAGCTGGCTTATAAAATAAACAATGCCGCTACGGTTGGATATTTATCTGGAAAAATGAAGAAAAGGCCGTTGTGGGTAGATCAAGCATTGATCTTGATGCGCGATCCAATAGCTGGTTTGAAACAAGCGTTAAAATGGAATGAAAATGCAGACAACCGCGAGCTGGTTTATATAAAAGCAAAAGCAACGGGCCAAAAGCAACCGGATAATATGTACAAAATCTGGCCACAGCTAGAGCAACATTTTAAATTTAGCCCAGAACAAAAAGCCAAGGTAGAGCGCAATATTGCCTTGTTTGCAGCCACTGATTATTTGCCTTTTACCGTTTCAGCCATGAATGCCTTGCCTGATGCACAACATGATTCGCAAATTTACGCTTGGAAAACCCGTTACTATCTTTACAACAATGATTGGCCAAATGTTTTAAAAACCATTCAATCCATGCCAGAGTTCCAACGCAACAAAGACAGCTGGAAGTATTGGTTGGCTCGCGCTAAGGCCAAAACAGGAAACAAAACCGAAGCAAAATCCTTGTTTACGAAACTGGCATTAAAAAGTAATTATTATGGGTTTTTAGCCGCCGACCACATGCGATTGCCTTACGAAATTTGTAATGAAGACATTGCTGCTACTCCTATTGCAAAATTACCTGAAAGCTTAGAAATTGCATTTGAGTTATTTGCTTTAGACATGATAAAAGAAGCCCGTAAGGAATGGATTATTGGCTACAGACAACTCAGCACCGGTGAACGTAGAGCGTTGGCTGATATGGCCTATCAAAAAGGTTGGTACAATAAGGTTTCTGCCATTATGGGAGCACTAGGACTGTGGAAAAACTACAAACTACGCTATCCATTGGCCTATAAAAGTGAAATCACAAAACTGGCACACAAACAAAATTTATTGCCTCAATGGATCATGTCTATCATCACCCAAGAAAGCGCCTGGCAAACCGATGCCATTTCTAGGGCTGATGCACGAGGCTTGATGCAAATAATTCACCCAACTGCCGAACGATTAAGTAAAAAACTGGGTCTTAATTATTGGGGCAAGCCTCAGTTGCACGATGCCAACTTTAACTTGCGCTTGGGCATTTTTTATCAACGACAATTATTTGATCAATTTAGTAATCACCCATTGCTGGCTCTGGCCTCGTATAATGCTGGAGAATCAAAAGCCAAAGATTGGTTAAAAGGTTTTCCAACAGCCCCAGATATTTGGGCTGAAACCATTCCATACATGGAAACCAGAGACTACATTACTAAAATATTAACCAACATTACTATTTATGATTGGTTGATTAATCAAACGCCCAGAAGAGTTGCTTATTGGATGCCAACCTTTCCTGTTGATGGGATCAGCATGAAAAATTGGCCCAATGATTTGGTTTCACAACAAACCGCAAATGTTGGGTGCCAACAATGAAAACATATCTTGTCGGCGGTGCCGTTCGAGACAAACTTTTAGGTCTTTCGGTTAAAGATCATGACTATGTTGTGGTTGGTAGCTCTCCAGAAGAGATGTTGGCCAAAGGTTTTCGACCTGTTGGCAAAGACTTCCCTGTATTTTTACACCCTAAAACCCATGATGAATATGCGTTGGCAAGAACCGAAAGAAAAACCGCAAAAGGCTATCATGGTTTTGATTTTAATACCGATAAATCTGTTACATTAGAAGATGATTTAAGCCGCAGAGACTTAACCATTAATGCCATCGCCCAAGACATTGAATCGGGAGAAATTGTAGACCCTTACAATGGTCAAGCGGATATCGAAAATAGGGTATTGCGCCATGTTTCTGATGCTTTTAAAGAAGACCCTGTTCGAATATTGCGGATTGCTCGCTTTGCCGCACGGTTTGCTGATTTTGGTTTTACAGTAAATGAAGAGACCAATTTAATGATGCAAGAAATGGTCAAGAATGGTGAAGTGGATGCCTTGGTTCCTGAACGCGTTTGGCAAGAATTAAGTAAGTCATTGAACGAAACAAAGCCTTCTGAGTTTGTTAAAGTACTGCGCAATTGCCAAGCACTAAAATCATTGTTCCCAGAGTTCGATGCTCTTTTTGGGGTCCCACAAACAGAAAAATGGCACCCAGAAATTGATACTGGCATTCATTGTATGATGGCAATGGATCAAGCCGCATCATTGGAAAACGATACTGCTTTTGCTGTATTTAATCACGATTTAGGCAAGGGCATAACGCCAACAACAATATTGCCATCACACAAAGGCCATGAATCATCTGGCGTGTCCTTGGTTGAGGCGGTGTGCGAAAGACTCAAAGTTCCAAGTCAACACAAAAAACTGGCCATTAATGTTTGCCGCTGGCACTTACATTCTCACATGGCTTTTGAATTGCGAGCTGGCACCATCCACAAGTTGTTTCAAAGTACCGGTGCTTATCAAAATGCCCAGCAATTTGATAAATACTTACAAGCCTGTCAAGCTGATGCACGTGGCCGACTCGGTCTTGAGAACAGAGAGTATCCACAGGCTGACTATTTAAGAAAATGCTTAAAAGCTGCTGACAATATCGATGTACAAGAACTCATGAACAAAGGCTTTTCTGGTGAAAAACTGGGTGCCCAGATCAACAGTGAAAGAATAAATTTGATTAAATCTATTAAACAGTCACAATCAAATTAATAAAAGATTTTATTTAATACACCAGAACATAAAAAACACTTTTAAGTGCCCTAACCCATAAAAAAAGTTATAATGTTGCTTATTGAAGGCTCTGAAAAGCCATAATCTTACTATAAATTTATTTGGAGAACCCTATGTTAGGTGGAATCAGTATTTGGCAATTATTAATTATCTTGGTCATAGTCGTCTTACTTTTTGGAACAAAAAAATTAAAAAACATGGGTGGCGACATGGGCGAGGCCATCAAAGGCTTTAAAAAAGGCATCAAAGACGATGATGAAAAAGAATCCATTGCACAAGAAAAAACAGAAGCAACCAAAGAAAAAGTTGAAACCAAAGATTCTGAAAAGTCTTAAATTCAACATGCCTATCTCTTTAATCTTTAAACCTGCCTGCTAATGTTTGATATCGGTTTTTCAGAGTTATTTATGATTATAGTCATCGCTTTGATTGTGATTGGCCCTGAACGGTTGCCTGGTGTTGCCAAAAAAGTTGGTCGATACGTGGGCAAGGCCAAAAGAACTTTCGAAAGTGTTAAAAGAGAAGTACAAAGCGAGCTAGAAACAGAAGAACTCAACAAGCGCTTGGCAGAAAACAACATACTTAAAGACACCAAAAAGGAATTAACCGATATCTCTGATGAACTAAAAGACATCGCTAAGAAGAGCGGGGATGCCATTTCCGAAAACAAAGACTTGAAAAGTTAAGGCAGATTACATTCATGACCGATCAGCAAACCTTTGTCTCACACCTTATTGAACTTCGTACTCGTTTGATACGCTCCGTGGTTTTTATATTGGTCATTGTGATTGTGCAATTGCCGTTTGCTGGAAAAATCTATTCTATGATGGCCAGCCCAGTAATGGCTTATTTGCCAGAAGGCAGTAGCATGATAGCCACTGGTGTTTTGTCTCCTTTCTTAACCCCTTTTAAAATGGTGTTTATATTGGGAATTATTATTTCTATGCCATTTTTACTGTATCAAATTTGGTCTTTTGTTTCTCCCGGCCTATACAAGCATGAAAAACGCATAGCCCGACCACTGTTGTTTTCCAGTATTTTTCTGTTCTACCTGGGTTGTATGTTTGCCTACTTTGTGATTTTTCCGATTTTGTTTCAGTTTATTCCTGCCATATCTCCAGCAGGGGTTAACTATATGCCTGATATCAATAGTTATTTAGACATTGTTGTGCGTTTGTTTTTTGCCTTTGGGTTGGCCTTTGAAGTGCCAATAGCTGTTATATTAATGATACTAATGGGAGTGACCACGCCAGAAAAACTGGCCAACTCTCGCCCCTATGTTATTGTAGGTGTTTTTGTTGTTGGTATGATTTTAACGCCTCCAGATCTTATTTCTCAAACCTTAATGGCCATTCCAATGTGGTTGTTATTCGAGGTTGGTATTTTAATGGGCAGAGTATTAAAAAAGCGCAGAACAGACGAAAACAAAATCAAAAAACCCGAATAATAGTCCATGACAAAAAAAACAGACAATGGTGCTGAAAATGAAATTAAAAATAAAATTTCAAGCATTATTGACTCGTTAAAGGATCTGGACACACAAGAAATAGAAGAAAAAGTTGATAACGATAAAAATCTGTCCAGTTATTCAAACCTTTTAAATAAGATCTCTACTAATCCAGAAATGGCAATTGATGCAGAGATTGGGCATTGGACCATAAAAAAACCCATCGGCAAAGGGGGCATGTCAATTGTCTATCTTGTTCAAAGAAACGATGAACAACTCAACCAAGAAGCGGCCCTTAAAGTTATTCCCAATGGTTTGGCGAGCAAAACCATGGTTGATCGCTTTATGCGTGAAAGGCAAATATTATCAGACCTCAACCACCAGAACATAGCCAAGCTTTATGATGCTGGTGTTACTTCAGAGGGCGTTCCTTGGTTTGTTATGGAGCTTGTTGATGGCGAAGACATAATAAGCTATGCCTTAAATAACAATCTAAATATAGAACAACGCATTGTGTTAATTCGACAAATCTGTGATGCCCTGGCATATGCCCATTCTAAAGGCATTGTTCATCGAGACATTAAACCTACAAACATAATTGTTACCAAAAACAAGGTCATTAAATTACTCGATTTTGGTATTGCATCATCAGAACAAGAACAATCTCTAACCATGACAGGAGCCGTAATTGGAACACCTGGCTACATGTCACCAGAACAAGCAAAAGGGTTATCACATGAAATTGACAGGCGCAGCGACATCTTTTCATTGGGTGTCTTGTTATATAAATTAATCAAACACGACATGCCCTTTAGGGCAGAAAGTATTTCTGAAATAAGCTATAAGATTATTCATGATGAACCGACTTTATTGGGCAATCAAATACCGGTTGAATTACAAGCCATCACCTTTAAATGCCTAGAAAAGAAGGTCGAAAACAGGTATGCTTCCATTAAATATTTACAAGAAGACCTAGATGCTTATCTTCGCGGCGATGTTGTCTCAGCAAGAAAAGTAACACTTGCGGGTCGTTTGTATAAAAAGATCAAAAAGCACCCATTTCTCAGTGCTTTCATTTTTGCTGCTGTTGTGTCGACTATTTTGGGCATCAGTTACGGTATTTATCAATCATTCGAGTCCATTAAAAAATTACAAGTGTCTGAAAAATACTTGGCTAAAACCCAAGAATTAAAAGCAAAAATAAGACGCAGTCACATGATGCCATTGCATTCTGTTGAAACAGAGTACCAACAAGTTGAAAAGGAAATTGAAAAGCTTAAAACAGAAATTGAAAACAACGACATAGACCATTCTGGATTAAGTTATTTTGCTTTAGGAGAAGCCTATTTCAATATGAAAAGCTTTTCAACAGCCCTTGAATACTATCAAAAAGCCCAAGAAAAAGGCTGGAAGTCTAAGGAGTTATCAAGCGGATTGGGTTTTACTTTACTAGCAAAATGGACAAAAGATAAAAAACAAGCCAACGCCATTACCAACATTGATGAAAAGAAGGTCTTTTTAGATGCGTTGAGAAAAGAAACATATACACCCGCAATCGAACATTTAAAACAGGCACAACAAGGAGCAACCGATGTCAATTTTTTAGCCGCCAGATTGGCCTATGTTGAAGAAGATTATGACAAAGCCCTTGAGTTTGTTGAAAAAGAAATTTTAATTAACCCATGGCATTATGAAGCTTTACGACTGGCTTCTGAAGTTTATTTATTCAAATTTAAACAGGTTGGAAGAGAGCAAGGTTATGATGTTGCCACTAAGTACCTTGATTTAAGCAATTTAAATCTAGAACAGTCCATAAATATAGGACGATCTGATCCCTATAATTATACTTCAAGGTGCACAAATGCCAGCATTGATGTACAAATTAAAAAAATGTTAAAGCTAGATGAAGAGTTATTACTTGCATTTGATAAAGGCACAAAATATTGTCTTGGCGCATTAGAGCTTAAACCCTTGGCCCATTCTCCATGGTCTAGCCTCAATATTTTATACAACACAAAAGCCTGGTATCTTGAGTCACAAGGTATGTCCGCAGTTGATACTTATAAAGAAGCCCTGCAAGTAACCAATAATGGACTAGCAATTCACCCGGAAGACTTTCACTTATTAAGTTATAAAATAAAACCATTACTTAAATTAGCAGACTATGCAATAAGCGAAGACAAAGATCCCAAAGGGTATTATCAACAAGCCATACAATCAGCAAAATTGGCAGTAACCATTAATCCAAACCATGCCAACACCTGGACAGAATTGGCTTGGTTACAAAAAAAACAAGCTGATAACTTTTTAAACTTATATAACAATCAAATTGATGCAGAAAAACACTATAATTTGGCCATTGGTTCTTTTGAAAAAAACAGGGTTTTAGATCCTTCTATTAACTCAGTTTTAAACATTGCTGAAATAGAATACAGCTTATACAAATTAAAAGAATTGCAAAATAAATCAGAGGATGCGTTACAATATTTACAGAATTCTATAGCAAAAAGCATTGAAATACTGCCGCACAGAGCTGTTTATTTCGACAAGCTTATGCGTGTTTTAGATCTTCAAAAAGAATTGTTTGAATTAAAAAAACAGGACAGCATAGATATTGATAAAACCTCCAACCAAGCACAGTTGTTTTTAATAAACATTTGTAAAATTGAAGATTTAACTGAAAATCAAAAAGCTTCAATACAACAACACGGTGCGTTTTTTGTGGATAGCCTTTGGATACAAAAAGAAAGTTTAGAAAGCTGTATTGAATTATGAATTTCTATATTTCATAGATAATCATTGATTTAACAAAAATAAAAGCTATTATATTTGATAACTCTATTCTGTACTGCTCTCTATATTTTTAAATGCTAACGCAACTTCAACAATTTAAACCAGACGAAATCACTTTGCTTATTAGCCAAGCATCTGATGGAAATGACGGTGCTATGGATCAACTAATGCCTATCATTTATCCTGACTTAAAAAGAATTGCATCAGGAATTCGCCACAAGCAAATGGTGGTCTCAAGAACAATGAACACAACATCCTTAGTTAATGAAGCCTGGCTTAAATTAAATAAATATGGCATTCATGCAGAAAGCAGAAAGCATTTCTTTTGTATTATTGCCAAAGCCATGCGCCAAATCATCGTTAATGCTGCCGTAGAAAAACAGAGGTTAAAACGCAAATCCAATCAAGTTGACATGGATGTTTCTGAAATGTCTAGTCAATCTGAGGCCAGCTTTATGATTAAACTCAATGAAATACTTGAATCCATAGAACAATCTCATGGCAGACTGGCTGAGGTTTTTCACTTTAAGTTCTTTTTAGGATTTTCTGAACAAGAAATTGCCGACACTCTAGAAGTAAATGTGCGCACCATCAGGCGTGATTGGCTGACGGTGAAAAAGATTGTTCAAGAAATAGTTTAATAGAGATCTTTAATTGTTTTTTGCCTTATTAAAAGCATCTGCTAAAGACCCAAATGGGCTGTTGCTAATTTGATCCCTTTGTTTTCTTGGTTTATTTTTAACAGGGCTTTTCTTAATCTGTTGTTTGTTGTCTCTTTTGTCATTACTCTGCGGCTTTGCCCCTGATTTTGCTGACAATGCAATGCGCTTCCTAGCCACATCAACTTCCATCACTGTCACTTTTATTATTTGGCCCGCTTTAACCACATCACTTGGGTCTTTAACAAAAACATCCGCCAGTTGTGAAATATGGACCAGGCCATCTTGATGAACTCCTATGTCTACAAATGCACCAAAAGCGGTAACATTGGTGACAACTCCTTCGAGTTTCATGCCTTCTTTCAGGTCTGTCATTTTATGAACGCTGTCGTCAAAAATAGCCGTTTTAAATTCTCCACGGGGATCACGTCCTGGTTTTTTTAGTTCAGCAATAACATCTTTTATGGTTTCTAAACCAAATTGGTCATTGGCAAAGTCTCTGGGATTGATGTTTGACAATAAGTTTGATTGTCCAATAACGTCTTCAACTTTACAATCAAGGCTGTTAACAATAGAGTTAACCAGGGCATAAGCTTCAGGATGAACGGCAGATTGATCCAGAGGCTGATCTCCATTTCTTATGCGTAAAAATCCAGCGCATTGGGTAAACATCTTTTCACCCAGTCGACTGACTTTCAATAATTGTTTGCGGTTATTAAACCGGCCATTTTCGTCACGATAATTCATGATTTCTTGAGCAACAGATTCAGATATCCCTGCCACATATTTCAATAAAGCCGGTGAGGCAGTATTGACATCAACGCCTACCGAATTAACACAATCCTCAACCATGTCTGATAAGGCTTTGTTTAATTGAACTTGGTTAACATCGTGTTGGTATTGCCCAACTCCTATCGCTTTAGGGTCAATTTTAACCAACTCTGCCAACGGGTCTTGCAACCTGCGAGCGATGGAAACAGAGCCTCTATAGGTGACATCTAAATCAGGAAATTCTTTGGCGGCAGATTCTGATGCCGAATAAATGGATGCACCGGCTTCTGAAACCATGATTTTTTGGGCCTTAATGTCTTTGAATTCACTTAACAACTCTGCTGCCAGTTGATCTGTTTCACGCGAAGCCGTCCCGTTACCAATGCTGATAAGTTCAATTTTATGTTTCATACACAAAGCAGCCAATTCGTGTTTTGATTTTTGCCATTGCTTTTGCGGTGCATGAGGATAGATCACAGCGGTATCAGTGAGTTTGCCTGTTTTATCAACAACAACCACTTTTACCCCTGTTCTAAACCCAGGATCTAGTCCCAATGTGGCTTTACCACCAGCAGGTGCGGCCAATAATATGTCCTTCATGTTGCGACTAAAAACTTTGATGGCTTCACCATCTGCGCCTTCACGTGCTTGGTTTGTCAACTGTAATGATAATCTTACATGCAGCTTTGCAGCCCATGCCAACTGTACTGTTCGCATTAACCACTGGGATTCATTTACTGCCCAATTAAGGCGGTGTATAACTTTCGATACGCCCGGATGCTGCTCTCCATCAGTTACATTGACATCGATTTTTAAACTCAAAAACCCTTCATTACGACCGCGCAATAGTGCCAACATGCGGTGAGATGGGATTTTGTTTATTTTCTCGGAAAATTCAAAATAATCTTTGAATTTATGGGCTTCGTTTTCTTTGCTTTTAACCAAGCTTGAATGAATAAAGGCGTTGTCCCAAAGCCAATCACGCAATTGTTGAATCAAATCTGCATCTTCGGCTATGTCCTCCAAAGCAATTTGTCGCGCACCATCTAATGCCTCATCGGCAGTTTTCACCTCAGCATTAATAAACTTTTCGGCCAGCTCATTACAATCTGCTGTGGGTTGTTTAATTAAATCTTGCAGCAATGGTTCTAGTCCATTTTTTCGTGCAATTTGGGCTTTGGTTTGGCGTTTCTTTTTAAACGGGAGATACAAATCTTCTAAACGCGTCTTTGTGTCAGCTGCCATGATGGCATGTTTTAATGCGTCGGTTAATTTGCCTTGTTCCTTGATTACACCGATGACTGTTTCTCGTCTGTCATCCAGTTCACGCAAATAGGTTAACTTTTCATCAAGTAAACGTAACTGACTGTCATCTAACCCACCTGTGGCTTCTTTGCGATAACGCGCAATAAAAGGCACCGTATCACCATCATTTAATAAGCCAATAGCCGCATCGACTTGTTTTGGTTGTGCATTAATGACTTGGGCGATTATTTCAGAATGGTTCATAAATTCAGTAGTTTAAAAAAGTCCTGAATTATAAGTAATCCGTCTTCATATATCAAAAAGAATGTCTTATTTAATCAATCAATGGTGTCTCATAAACAATCTGTACAAAGTTGGAACCATAAACAACGTCAAAATTGATGCCACAGCTAAGCCTGCAACAATATTGAAACTCCTTTATGTGTTTTTCCAAATAAAAATTTAATCGGCAGATCAACTTAGTGAATAATAAATTTTCACAATCCTTTAAATACCATTTATAATGGTGTTTTTTTTAAATATGATACAACTTATGAACAACCATGATCTTTTTGATAAAGCACAAAAATTTATTCCCGGTGGGGTAAACTCTCCAGTTAGGGCCTTTAAAGGTGTTGGCGGTGAGCCCATATTTATCAAAAAAGCCAAAGGGCCATATATCTATGATGTGGACGACAATGAATACATCGACTATATCGGTTCATGGGGACCAATGATTGCAGGGCATTCGAATAAAAAAGTCTTAAAGGCAGTACACAAAGCAGTCGATAATGGCATGAGTTTTGGCACACCCACCGAACAAGAAGTGACCGTTGCAGACAAAATGTGTTCATTAATTCCATCTTTAGACATGGTTCGCATGGTCAATTCGGGCACAGAGGCAACAATGAGTGCGATTCGTTTAGCCCGAGGATTTACCAACCGCAATAAAATTATTAAATTTGAAGGCTGTTACCATGGACATGCTGATTCCTTTTTAGTCAAAGCTGGAAGCGGTGTTTTAACACTTGGCATTCCTGGTTCTCCAGGTGTTCCTTCGGCTGTTGCTGACTTAACATTAACGGCTCCGTTCAATGACTTAAACGCTTTGGAAGAAATAATGAAGGCCCATGGTGATGATGTGGCAGCCATTATTGTTGAGCCGATTGCTGGCAACATGAATATGATCTTACCTGTAGATGGATACCTGCAAGGTATGAGGGATTTGTGTGATAAATACGGAACGGTATTAATATTTGATGAAGTCATGACAGGTTTTCGTGTCGCTTTAGGTGGCGCACAAGAACTCTATGGGGTTTCTGCGGATCTAACTACGTTTGGTAAAGTCATTGGTGGTGGTTTGCCAGTTGGCGCTTTTGGTGGAAGAAAAGAGATTATGTCTCATATCGCACCACTGGGCCCAGTCTATCAGGCAGGAACATTATCAGGCAACCCTGTGGCAATGACCGCCGGATCAGTTATGCTTGATATCATTTCAAAAGATGGTTTTTATCACGAATTGGGCAATAAAACCAAAAAACTAATGAAAGGCTTTAATGAAATTGCTAACAATTACAACATTCCATTTCACACGGTTAGTGTCGGTGGCATGTTTGGCATGTTTTTTACAAGTCAGCAGCAGATTAATAATTTTGATGACTTGAGTTCTTGTAACGAAGAACGATTTAAGAAGTTTTTTCATAGCATGTTAAACAATGGGGTTTACTTGGCGCCATCTGCCTATGAGGCGGGTTTTATTTCATCCACTCACGATGAAGTCACTTTAAGTAAAACATTGAAAGCTGCAACCATGGCCTTTTCGGAGCTAACTTAAGAGTAATTTGATGGAATCAACTTGGCTTCAGGCCGTTTTAGATTGGGTACAATTACATCCTCAAGCAACTGGTTGGATGATCTTTCTTGTTGCCTTGGGAGAATCCCTGTTATTGGTGGGAATATTGTTGCCTGGCGCTGCATTATTGGTTGGACTGGGCACCTTAATTGGGTTGGGTGTTGTCGATTTTAAATTGGCTTGGGTTACAGCATCCTTGGGCGCATTTGTAGGTGATGGGATCAGTTTTTGGATCGGTCATCATTACAAAAAAGGTTTGTTGAAGATGTGGCCAATCTACAAGTTTCCTAAGTTGGTCGATTCTGGACAGTCCTTTTTCACTAAATGGGGAACATTAAGCGTTTTCATTGGCCGATTTGTTGGCTTAGTTCGACCGATTATTCCTGCTATCGCTGGCATGATGGCCATGCCGATACGGAAGTACATTATTATCAGTTCTGTTGCTGCTGTTTTATGGGCACCCTTTTATCTATTACCTGGAATGTTATTTGGTAATGCCATGGGAGCCATGTCTAAAGTGGCAGGGAAACTGGCATTGTTGGTTGTTGTTTTTGTGGTGACGCTGGCATTAATCTATTGGTTAATTCAATTAATTTATGGGTTTTTATTGCCGAGAACTCACAGGATTTTAGCCAAAGTGTTGGTCTGGTCGCAAAGACACCCGCATTTAGGTCGTGTGACATCGGGGTTGGTTGATCCAAAAAAACCCGAAAAAGGTTCATTGGCTTTGATGGCTGTTTTTATATTGGCCTTAACCATTGCTTCATCAATTTTTATTGCTTACAGTCAAACCGTAAGTCAATGGTCCATACAAGTTAGTCATTTCATGTTGGCTTTTCATACAGATTGGACCGAGCCAGTCATCTTATTTATCATGGCATTGACCCATGATTTAACCATTATAGTGCCCTCGGTATTGGTGTTTTTGTGGCTGATGCGCCGAAAACGAAGAGTTGCTGCAGGTCACTGGGGGTTTATTGTTGTCACCGGTTATGTGTTGGCATTATTGATTAACTACTTTTCAGCTGATGACAGTCGGGACTGGTTTGGATTCCAACATTTAACTTGGTTTATAACTGTGATTGGGTTTTGGGCCGCTTTAGTCTCAGGAGCTCTGCCGCATAAAATGCGCAGTTGGCCATATACATTGGCCACATTATTAATAGCCATGGCTTGTTTTGCAGAATTGTTTTTTTTCCAAATGAGTCTGGGTGTCGTTATGATTTCAATTTTCAGTGCTGTATTTTGGGCAACAGTTGTAGCCATTGCTTATCGTATGCGAAACAGACAGCAATTTTTGGGCTGGCCTGTTTCTGGGATATTTTTTAGTTTCCAAGGCATAGTCATGATTGTGGTGTTGGTGTTTTTCTCCAATCAATTAAAACAAAAACAAACACCGACTATAACAGAGATAACCCAGCAACAATGGTTGTCTGCAACCGTTCAAGAACGCAATAATTGGTTAAATTTACCAAAACAACCTTTTCAAATACAGTACCGTGGAAACATACAAGTTATGTCTATGTACCTGCAATCACAAGGTTGGTCTGAGTTAAAGCCGCAAGCCTGGAAAGATGTTTGGGCTGCCTTAAGCGCTGATGAAAAAGATCCCAATATTCCATTCATTCCTACCACTAACAAAGGCAAAATTGAAACTGTGATTTTCACTAAAAAGGTTGAAGAAGAGCTGGTTGCTTTACACTTGTGGCAACAACCTTTAAAAATCACTTCATCCAACGATAAACTGTATTCAGGATATGTCAGTCAAAATCATGTGGGTAAAAACTGGGGATTAACCTTTTGGAAAAACAGCCACAAGCCAGAAGCCATTACATCGTTTATAAAAGCCATTGATAGCAGCGAGCAATTGTATTATAGTGATATAAACAAACAGTATTTTATCCAAACCAAGGACAAATGATGCAAGAATTTATTGTCAACTACATAAACCACCTGTCAACCTTCGGGCAAGTTGCCATTGTTTTAAACGTGTTGTTCTTTGTCTTATCAGGTGTGATTTTTCGTTACATTGTCAAACCCACAGATGATGTTGAAAGAAACAAGAGACGGATTCGATGGTTGCGTTTTTTAAATTTTTTGCTGTTAATGATCTACGTTATCGATGCTTTGATTAACGGTTATGCAGAAAATAGTAACAAATGGTTGTTACAGTTGTCTCAAACAGGTTTGGTCCTACTCATTTCCTATCTATTCATTCAGTTCTCTCATGCTTGGGCTTTACAGCACTATGGTAAAGATAAGAGCATAGATGGTGAAGAAGTTAGTTCGCGAACCTATAAATCCGAAATGATGCACATCATTATTATTGCTATCACATTAATTGCATCAATTCTGTTGTTAGTAAATATTTGGAATGTGACCAATTGGTTGCAAGCAACTGGTGTTTTGGGCGGGTTGTTGGTCATATTATTTGCCACCAAAGATGCTTGGGCAGTAGACAGTGTCCATGGTCTAATATTGTTATATAACCATGACTTGGAACCGGGTGTAATCTGTCGTATTCCAGAACATGGTGTTTTAGGAGTTGTTCGCAAGATTTCGTTAACTCAAACCACTTTTAGAGACCTTGTTCAAAAACACAAAATAGTTGTGCCCAACTCAAAACTGCGTACCACTAAAATAGAAATCCTCAACCGTACCGGACAAACAGGGTGGAATGAATACATAGAGTATAAAATTGGCTATTCAACTCCTGCTCATGTTGTAGAAAAATTCTTAGAAAAAGTCTGGGAAGTTGCTTGTGAAAAAAGTAATGCTTTAAATTTTGATAAAAAACCAAAAATATCTCTCATTGAAGCAGGTGATCATGCAATAGTATGGCGTTTACATTACCACCTGGAGAATATTTATCAAATGAAGCCAGCACGGTTTTGTATTAACCGTTGTGCTTTTAATCTACAATCTGAGTTTGGGCTATCATTGGCCACGCCCATCACCCATGAATCCATTGATTCTGTTCAAGCAAATTACCCAAAAGAGGAAATCAATGAGTCCAATGATTCAACAACTGAATCTGAGTCAAATTAAGCAGATGGGTAAACAAACTTAATATTTTGTTTGGTTTCGGGGTGTAAACTTTGGCCAACAGGACAGGTTAGTGCCGCATATTCTAATAGCTTACGGGTTTTATCATCATGGTCTTGGTTCATATACACAACCACTTCTACTTCACTGATTCGTCTTGGGCTCGCACTCATGTGTTTTTTTACGCTGGCATGGGTTCCGGTTAAGTCAATATCCATCGACTCTGCTTTTATTCCCATGATTGTCATCAAACAACAAGCCAAGCCCGTTGCCACCAAATCGGTTGGAGAAAAAGCTTCGCCCTTTCCATGATTATCCGTTGGTGCATCAGTAATGATATTGCTGTTTGATTGCAAGTGCACTGCTGCAGTTCTCAGGTTGCCTTGGTATTTTACTTTTGAAGTCATATTTAATATTTAGTTATTGTTGGTGTTTTTCCAAAATAGGTGTGATTTTTGTATGGCTTTGTACAGAATAGTGTCTTCTGCATACTCACCATCTTTTAAAGCACCTGCTGGTTGGCCACATAAAATTTCTAATGCTTGGGTGACGCATTCAACGGCATAAACAGAAAACTTATCTTCTTTAATCGCTTGTTGTACATCTTCTCTTAACATTAAATCACCCGCATTTGATTGTGGAATAATGACGCCTTGTGAACCAGTAAACCCTTGGGCTTTGCAGGTGTCAAAAAACCCTTCTATCTTTTCATTCACACCTCCAATGGCTTGCAGCCTTCCGTGTTGATCAATGGCTCCGGTCATGGCATATTCTTGAGAAATAGGAATGTTAGTTATGGCAGAGATTAAACAACAAAACTCTGCTCCAGATGCTGAATCACCATCGATGCCACCATAACTTTGTTCAAATGCTATTGATGCACTAAAAGTGAGCGGATGATTTGCTGGCAATAAATGCCTCAATAACCCACCTAATATTTGGAACCCTTTGGTGTGAATAGAACCCGACATATCTGCCTGCCCTTCAATATTTATCACACCAGCACGACCTGGTGCCACTGTGCTGGTTATGCGCGATGGAAAACCATAAACAACTGGGCCGGCATGAATGACAGCCAGGCCATTAATTTGACCAATTTGTTGGCCAGATGTAAATAAGTTGATTGTGCCATTACTGAGCATTTGTTGAAATTTTTTCGATGGCAAGCCGCCGCGCTGTTTGGTTCTTCTTATGGCATGTTTTACATGCTCGCCCATGACAAATTTAGTGTCGTCTTTTAATGCCAAATAATTGCCTTCTCGAGCGAGATCGGCAACCCGTGGAAAATTGGTGGTTAACTTATCTTTTCTGGCGCAAATTCTTGCCCCATGTTCTATCAATGCCGCCACTGCTGTTTTATCAAAAGGCAGCAGTCCTTCATTATTGGATAAACGTGAAATGACAGAAGCATAATTTTCAAAACCCGATTTATCTCTGTTAATCTCGTTATCAAAATCTGCCATTACCTTAAACAAGTTAGGAAAGTCAGGGTCATGGTTGTCTAAAGTATAATAAATTTGTGAGTCGCCGAGTAGAATCACCCTAACATTAACTTTTATCGGTTCGGGTTTCAGTGTGGGTTGAGAAAAAGGCCAGGCCATTTCTGAGGGAACAATTTCTAACAATTCGTTTTTTAAGGTTCTAATCAATATTTTCCAAGCACCTTGTTCAGACATCAAGTCTCTGGCATCCAGAATTAAAAATCCTCCATCAGCGCGTAACAAGGTGCCTGCGGTAATGCTCATGTGATCAGACAGTTCTGGTCCTTTTTCACCCCACTTTGATTCAATGGTTCCGAGTAATTTACTCAATCCAGGTGAGCGTTCAATTATTATTGGGCAATCTTTGTTCTTTTTATGTGAAACTAAAATATTAACACTGTATCGAACATGGGGGAAAAATTGTTCTTTGGCTGAATAAAAAAATTGTTCAATCACATCTTCACAGGCATCGTTTAAATACTCTCCAACAGCACTGGTATGAAAACGCTTGGCTATTTCGGCCGTTTCAGCATGCAACAATTGGCGTGTTTTGTTTTCAATAACTTCTTGGGTTTTTTCGGAGTTATTGTATTTAATGTTGTTAATGCTTTTTGCCATTTCCTGCAATTTAACATTGTTGCTAATGATATTTTCTTCTGTTTGTTTTTGTTGTTCTGGGGTAATTGTTCCAGCGGCAACTAACTCTTGCCACTGCTGTGGGTTCACCGGTTTGTCTTCATGCAGTGGCGAAATAATCGTTTGTGTGCCCGATTCTGTTTTGATATTAACCAAAACTAAATTGTTTTCCGCCAATTCTTTTTCAAAAGGTATAGACAATGCTTGGATCTGTTTTTTTGCTTGGGCTTCTAATTCGGCCTTCTGGGCTTTTACATCGTCCGAATCTATTCTGTTGTTTAAGTCTTTTTGAACAAAGTCTGAAAACTTTTTCATCCAACGTTTAAAGAACTTGGCCTCACCTGCACCTAATGATAACAAGCGTGGTCTATCAGGTTGTAGGAAATTTGCTACGTAACAGCGGTCCTGTTTTAACTGCATTTGTGGGTTGGCTTTTTTTAAGATGGATTCCATCATGTCCATTCGGCCACTGCCTAATAAACCTCTGACAAAAGCATTTTGTCCAAAAGCCCGAGATTCTATGGCATATTCCAATGCCTCAAAAGCTTGATCCTGTCCGACAATCACACTATTCATACCAATGTCATTGGTGGTTTCGAATGAGAGTTGTGAAAGATCACATTGCCACCTGACCTGTTGCCAGTTAAGTTTGGTCTTTTCTGCTATTTGTCTGTTCATAAAGTTTAAAATGTTTGCAATTATTGTGTACTGATTATACATTCAAAACTTAATATTATCATTAAATAAAATAACCGTATGAATCGCTCACAATCAACAGTCATTTTAAAGTTTGGCGGAACCAGTGTTTCGAATTTGCAACGCTGGCAAAAAATCCTTACACTTGTAAAACTGCGCTTGAAACAAGGCCACAAGGTTGCAATTGTTCACTCTGCAAAATCTGGACTCACCAATTTATTAGAAAAATTTACCGCCAATCAAGATAAATCGATTATAAATAAAATTTCTGACTCCATAAAATCACTAGCGGATGATTTAAATGTCCCTGTTAGTAATGAATGTTACATCAACAAACTGATTGCATATTCAGATAAAAAGCAACTAAACGCCTATGAGATTGCCGATATCCTAAGTTTTGGAGAGCTGATGACACATGCTGTTGGTTTGGCTTTTTTGTCCAATCACATCGACATCATTTCACAAAACCCAAAAGACATCTTTATCAGCCGTCATGATGACAACCGGGCAGAAGCCACCAAAATACTATCGGCAAAATGCAGTATCAAATCTATTTCTATGAGCAATGACTGTATCATAATGCCTGGTTTTATTGCCGCCAATGATGAAGGGCAAACAGTGGTGCTAGGCCGTGGCGGTTCGGATACCTCTGCCAGTTATTTGGCCGTGGCTTTGGCCGCTCAAAGGGTTGAAATTTGGACAGATGTACATGGAATTTTTAGTGCCAACCCACATGTGATTCCTACCGCACGATTGATTGAAAAAATTGGATATGAAGAAGCCCGTGAAATTGCTGCTAGTGGCGGCAAAGTTCTACACCCACGTTGTATCTTGCCTGCTGAACAAAACAACATACCGATTCATATTTATAACTCTCAAGACACACAAGCTCCAGGAACCATTCTAAAAAAAGGTTACGAATCAAATTCACCAAGGGTTCGGGCCATCAATGTCAGACATAATATCAGTCTGGTTTCAATGGACTCAATGAACATGTGGCACCAAGCTGGCTTCATGGGTAAAATATTTTCAGTGTTTGAAAAACTTGGCCTTTCTATTGATATAGTCGTAACCGCTCAAACCAATGTCACCGTATCTCTTGATACGGCTGACAATATCATTGACAGTGAAACATTAGAAAACCTAAAACAACATTTATTAATATTCTGTGACGTTACCATTTATAAAAACTGTTCTGCCGTGACCTTGGTGGGCTATAGAATGCGAGCCTTATTGGGCAATATTGCACCAATTATTTCAAATTTTGCAGAACAGCGCATCTATCTCACATCTCAATCATCCAATGATTTAAATACCAGTATTGTGGTTGATGAAGACCAAGCCGATAAGTTGTTAATCGCCTTACACGATGGTCTGATCGCTGAAAATGCCAACCAATATGGTTTTGGAGATACTTGGGAACAGCTAATTAACAAACAAACGCAACAAACAAAAATTCCACCAACTTGGTGGCAAAACCAAAATGAGAAACTGATCGAGTTGGCTCAAGAATCATCGCCTTGTTATGTCTATGATGAAAAGACAATTGTTCAACAAATACAGCTTTTACAATCGTTAAAAGGCATAGATAAAATTTTCTTTGCGATGAAGTCAAATTCAAATGTCGATGTGATAAAAACCATTCACGCTAATGGAATAGGGTTAGAAACGGTTTCTCCAGGTGAAATTAAACGGGTTAAGGATTCGATTACTGGCATCAAAAAACAGGACATCTTATTTACCCCAAACTTTGCCGCCATTGAAGAATATAAAAATGCGCTAGAACAAGGCTTTTATGTGACCATCGACAACAAATCTATTTTATTGGATTATCCTGAAGTATTTGCCAATCACAGTGTTATTTTACGCCTCGATCCCGGCCATGGCAGCGGCCACCACCGTTATGTAAGGACAGCCGGGGAACACTCAAAATTTGGAATCCATGAATCTGAACTAAAACAAGTCCAGCAATTTTGTCATCAAAACAACACCACTGTCATTGGCCTACATGCCCATGCTGGTAGTGGCATTTTAGAGCACCAGAATTGGCAACGCATCATTGGGTATTTGACTGCGCAGCTTAAAATATTTGATCAAGCCACCATTATTAACATTGGTGGTGGCATGGGCATCACCGAAAACCCTTTCGAGCAGGGTTTAAACTTACAAGAACTGGATAAAATAATACTGTCTTATAAATCTCAATTTCCACACTTGAGTTTTTGGATGGAGCCTGGGCGATTCTTAGTCGCTAATGCTGGTGTGTTATTGGCTAAAGTGACGCAAACAAAAACCAAAGGCAACAAGGGATATATCGGGTTGGAAACTGGTATGAACTCTCTTATTCGCCCTTCTTTATATGGGGCATGGCACAATATTGTTAACCTCTCTCGATTGGATGAAGACCTGGATTTCTCTGCGACAATTGTCGGTCCAATGTGCGAAACTGGAGACATTCTTGGAATCGATAGAAAAGTACCTCATTCAACAACGGGAGATGTGTTTCTTATTGCTAATTGTGGCGCATATGGTTATTCAATGGCCTCAAGATACAATTTAAGAGAACCGGCACAAGAGTTGTTTATTAAATAATACTTATCGAATTTATTTGATGTCTTTGACTAAATATTTAAACATTTGCATTGTTAGATTATCAACTCAATGATACTCTATACTAAATGAAATATAATTATTACAAACCCCATGACAGAAGCGCCAACACATAATAACAACCAAAAAGATGGTGTTGATAAGCTTAATGAAACCAAAAACTTGGTTAAGGGCCTCTTCCAAAAAATACAGGACCATCGGCTCATCCCTGATTCTGCAAAACAACAATTACAAAACCTATATGAGCCCTTTTTAAAGATTGCTCTACAAGCACCTAATTTATTTGCTTTTGAAAACCATCAGTCTCGGGTGTTTTTAGAGGCTGCCTGTCACATATCCATAGACTGGCTTGAGGTTGAGGACAAAGGCAATGCCTACATTAAAAAGCTTGTAAAAATTATTGATGCTATCACCGCTCAAGACAAATATGATAATAAAGCGTTTATAGGGTTTCAGGCTGACTTAGAAAAGTCATTGGTTAAGTTAAGGAAGCGCTCAGCCATATTACAAAAACGCGAAAAAGAAAAGCAAATAGGGCAGCAAAAAATAGCCCGTGCCAAGCTAGATACAGAGAAACTCCTTTCTGAAAAACTATCTGAATTTAATACAATACCAGAGTTTACTCAACAAATATTAATGAACGAATGGACCAATGTTTTGGTGTTGCTGCATATTAGAAATGGTTCAGATTCACCTGAGTTCAAATCTAATCTTAAATTTGTAGACATGTTATTAAATTTGTCACACAAACAAAAAGAAATCATTAAATTAAAAAAGCCATATGAGTTGTTATTAACAATATATCAAGTAGGTCTTCAGCAAGTCGCTTTTAATAAGCATGAAATAGTCCAAAAACAAGAGCAATTATTACACTTTTTACAGAAGGTCAATAAACCCAATACAACCGTCAAACCCAACTTTCCTGATAAGACTTCAGAAACTATCAGTACTGATACAGTCGAAGAAAAAATTAGCCCTGAAGATATTATTAAACTTTCTCGACATCAAAAGAGTGACGAAAACTTATCATCAAAAGTTAATTCTAAAACTTCAGATAATAAACCAATAGCTGAGAGTAATAAACCTGTTTCAGAAGAGCCCAATCAAACCTCATCTGATGATAAAAAAAATAAAAACGCCGTTGATTACACAGACATTGTAGCCTCTTTAAAAATTGGAACATGGTTTGATATTTTAGATGGAAACGGCAAAAGATTAAAAGCCAAGCTCTCATGGGTCAGCCCTATTAGTGGCAAGCACCTTTTTGTCGATGCTCATGGCTTAAAGCTTTTAGATAAAACCACACCTGAGTTGGTAGATGGCTTAACTGATAAAACCATAAAAATAAGTTCAAAAATTTAATAAGGCGTGCCAAATACACGCCTTATTATAAAAGTTTTTTCTATTACTCTATTATCTCTTCAAAATCATTTTCAAAAATAATATCATCTTCTAATAGTACACAACTTTGCACCTTAACATCATCGATATTCCAGCCATCTGCGCTCACACTTCCATCTGTTGTTAACCTAAACCTAAACATCACAGCTTGACTTGCGTAATCGGATAAATCAACAATAGAATTAATCCAATCTTGAGGGCTTCCACACCAAGCATCCCTGCCAGGAAGGGGGTTTCCTGAAGAAAAAGGTCCATCGTATGGGTCGGTATACATCTTGTCACCAGTCACCTCATTAAAAGTTTGACCGTTATCGGTAGAAATTTCTAATAAGCCGCCATCATAACAACCCCCTGTTCTGTCTTCCATATCTTGATAGTTCCAAAATTGTAATGTTGGACCTGCTTGAATTGCTGGCAATTGTATTAAGGGAGAAATCAATACTTTGTCAGTTGAAGATGACACATCGGTTGCTTTGACAGCATTTTTTCCTGAGTGAATATTTTGAGTTGTTATAGCCCAACTATTATTACCAATTAGCGCATCAACACTCCAGCCATTCAAGCCACTTTCAAAGCCAGTACTATAGTTGATTGCAGTTAATAAATCATCGCCACAATCACCAGGAGCTAACTTTGTTTTAAATGTAAAGGTGGCTGAGTAACTGCTGTCTCCACAACTGTTATTGGATTTTACTCGCCAATAATAACTAGTATTGGTAGTTAGTTCCAAATCTGGAACCACTGTGTTTCCTGTCAGGTTCCCAGTATAAATAATATTTGTAAAGCCATCATCTGTTGCCAACTCTACGGTATAGTCCATGCCATTATTTCCAGTCCAATTTAAGCTGGGCAATACATCAACACCCACTGCATTGTCAGCCGGTGAAACTAAAGCTGGAACATCTGGCACTGTTTCAAATACATTTAAATCCAGTGTTAGGCTTTTATCATCAACTGCTATACCTGCACCGTTAATCGTTATTTCGTAAGACCCATTTGTTAAACCTGAAGTATTGGTAACACTATAAGTTGAACTTCCAGGCAATACATAAATTGGGTTTTGACTAAAACTTGATGTGGCTGTTGCAGGTAAGTTCATATCTGTCAAAGTAACAGGGTCAGTATACCCAGAAATTGATCCAATTGTTATGCCGTAGTTTGCATCACTGTTGACACAGATATTTTGAACAGGATTATCAGCTCTTAAATAGAAGCCAGGATCTCCACACTCATCAAATTTAAAAGCGCCTGCCCGCAACACCCAACCGGATCCAGAGGACGTTTCATAATATTGATTTATGTGCCAAAAAGTACAATCATCAATAGGGTCAACTGTGAGTGATGTATAATCACCCCATCTTTGTGAAGAGGTTTGTGATCCTGTTCCTTCAACAATGGATGCTTCACCTAGTGTCATTTGGCCTATTGTATCTCCAACAAGTCTTCCTGTATATCTTGCTGCTGGAAACAAGTCTGTGCCTGATGCACTATAAGCTAGTCCAATATTGCCTTCTGCATCCATGGCAATAGAGCCCATCCAACGGTGTATATTATCGTTAATACCTGGTGCAAAAGTGCCTTCTTGGTGTAAAACAGGACTTGTGCTTGGGTCACGGATTTCCCACCACCTCACACCTCCAATACCTGTAGCCGCTTCAACGGATTGATTGGCGACCAATGACTCGTGTGAACCAAAATTTCTATACGCCAGACGGTGCAATGGCCTTTGTCGATAAGATTGGATGTCTACTTTGTTTGAAGTGTTTTTTTGTGGTACACAACCTCGACCTCCACCACAAGGAAAAACGGTATCAAAGGCGCCTATAGAAATCGTTTCAACTAAAGTAAAAGTCGAATTAGCAGGAGTGTCAAAATCTACATCATATTCCCACAATAATAAGGCGTCTTCTGCTGCTCCATAACTAGCGCCATCATCCATGGTCCCTAAAAAATATTGAGGCGCGCCATCAGGGGGCATTACACTTCCATCGATGTCTGCCGGTAATAATCCATCACCAACTCGCCAGGGGTTTGATGTGCGATCTTCAAACATATACACAATCGCAGGTGTTGGGTTGCCAGCTACCATGTCTTCACGTTTTAATGCATAAACACCCACGCTAACATATGGACCATCAAAGTCTCTTGTGCTGATATAATAACCATCTGTCCAAACCCCGTATTTTGGATAATCGGGAAATTTTGTTCCATTTGAAATGGCCCAACGGTAATAACTACCTGTTGGGTCACTGGTCTCTGATACAGCAACACAATTAAAAAATTCTGGACCGGATGACGTAAATTGAGAGAGAATCCATCTATTTGCAATCTGATCATACAACACCACAGGATCTCCTGAGTTATCAGTCTCACAGTCACCGCCAAATCCTGACCATAAGGTATTATTTGCCATTGGTCCAAGTACCGAAACGCCTGCTTTGCTATGTATTTGAAAAGATAAGTTGCTCATAACAACAACATTATCTAACCCTACATCACCATTTGCATCAGGAGGACTAACTCCTGCAATATTGGTTAAGGCTTTAAAACTTACCAATGGATCAGGTATTGATTGCGGCCCTAGTTGTCTTTGAATCACATCAATTCCAGGCTCTAAAGCTTCGGCTTGGTCGTTTATGGTTTGTATTGTACCGGGGTCTTTTAAATGTCCTCCTCTTTTATCCTGTGAAACGATGGGTTTAGGAACCATTAGTCTTAATGGCATAGAGACATCAAATTTTGTTGCGTATTTATAACTACCAATTGACATGGCGGGTTGTGCTTCAGATTCATTTATATCTTTTTCTGTTGCACTAAGTACTGTAATAGCACATATTAAGATAATCAATAAGGTAATTTTCTTCATTTTATAACTTCCTCTTTTTTTGTAATTATTCTAAATTACTCAAAGTCATTAAACAAGTTAATATAACAATATCGGCATCTGGTTCTTGTGTATTAACAAAGCGGAGGCTTTTTACCAAGTGGCTAAGGAATAAACTGGTGTTTTTACAGGCTTTCACGTAAAGCGTCATATAAGTTGAATTTTAGAAGCTTATAAAATGTATTTACGCATCACATAAGTTGAAACTGAAAGGTCAATTAAACTAATTTTTGGCCCTTCAACAACCGTAATTCTGAGTCACTAAGAAATGTTTAGTCAACATAAAACGATATTTGATAGTAAAAAACTAACTTGTGATAGTTGAATTAAATTCATCATTTAATTTTGTAATTAAATCTTTTGGAAGCCCAGTTGCATTTGCAAGATATTTTGCTTGCAAGATTGAGAACTGTCTTATTCTGTTATTGCTTGAAATTAATTGACTCACGTAAGTGTCTTTTTCTTTGATTTGATCAGAACATAAACCCATTGAAATCTCCAAAAGTGGAATGCAACAGCTGAAAACATCATTGGGAGAGTCTAATAATTTTCGTACCATATCAATGAACCCATCCCAGTTTTTCAGTTCTGGATTAATATCAGTGTTGAAGTTGCTTTGCGAATTAAACAATTGTGACATTTTTTCTTTTTGCAAAAATGACTCTCTTCCATCCCAGATGTAGTATTTTACCAATAATTCAAATTCATCCTTGCTTGAATCAAAATCAACAATATGCCTTAAGTCTTGGACGACTTGTGTTATCAAATATGAAAACGTATATAGGGAATATGCGAATATAGA
>Ga0316204_10004064_pt1 | contig 27298 bp, 28 predicted proteins | sample 6monrhotite_MG_2_FD_205661 | JGI IMG/M metagenome (GOLD analysis project Ga0316204, IMG submission 205661) | Microbial mat bacterial communities from mineral coupon in-situ incubated in ocean water Damariscotta River, Maine, United States -... | ecosystem: Environmental > Aquatic > Marine >...
CCGCTCGCACGCATCACCACCTTGAACCCTCTGCCATTCCCTCCCTGCCAAACTCAGTCGGCGTCCATCGAGGAAAATGGATCGGCCCGGTGTGTTGTCTGCACCAACCATCACGCGAGGTGCGGTTTCCCCATCGACCCTTTAGCGCCGTGGGGTAACAGTGGGGGGAAGGTCACTCACAAGGCCCTGGTGGAGCAATTGCTCATGGTAAGCAGAGGTCACTGTTGTATCCGGTGCAGGGGTCATTCCCTGGTGGGCTGCCTCCCGCAACATCGAGGCAACCAGAGGATCGAACTCGGACAGCGCCCACAGAAAGGCCAGGTCTGATTCATTGACCTACGGACCAGTTCAATATTGTCCTGTTCAAGACGGTGGTCAGGCTCCCCGCTCGATCAGAGCAGTCGTTCAGAACTGGAGGGTTGTTCCGCCTCATCCCAGCCCCAAGCGCAGCGCGGGAGTGTCGCGGTGCGAGAGGTCTTCACCAAGAACACTGCAGAAAATGAGGGCGGAGAAGAATCAACTCCGCAGCCCTTCGGGTTCCCTCCGTCGTGAAGGCTCCGCCGTTCCCGCCTCCGGCTGCTGCGCAGGCTTGCCATATGGTCCAGGCTTACACACTCGTCTCCCGTAGGGGGAGGTGTCAAGAGGTTTCTACTGGGGAATATTACCCGCCCACATTTGTAGAGAAGTAGCTTGAACAGTAGACAGGTAGCAATATACTTGTCCACGAAGCCAAGGGGGTCATCCCTTCCAGTGTCAGCTGGATCCTGCGATACCTGTGGCGGTTCCGCTTTCGGACGGATCATCACCGCGAGAAGGGGCACAGCGCCTTTAATAGCTAGCTGCGCTTACGGACCTGACACCCACTTACCCTTGGCTTCAATCCACAAATCAATCTTGTAGCTGGACGGTAACGACCACACTTTGCTGGGGACGCCTGTAACTCGAAGTTCTAAAGGCTACAAGAACCAAATCAAAGGGGGCTCCTGACCTGGGATCGAGCCACCACAAAATAAACGAAGCCAGGGGCTGGGTGCGATTCCCGGCATTCATGGGCGATTTGGTGCAATCTGGTAGCACGCCTGGGGGCCTCTTCTAATGGGTTCAACTCCAGGAGATCGCGGTTCAAATCCGTGGATCGCCCCCCACCCTCAACACAAAGATTCATGCAAGGAAACACAAGCCTTCAAGATATGCGCATGGCTCAAAATACGAGCCCAGCATTCCCCGAACCAAAAGAAGATTTCAGCTTCGCCGAAAGACTCACGGCATGCAAAGGCCAAATGGTCGGCATCCACGGAACCATCGAAGAGCTTGAGGCTGTGCTCTCCCCGCTCTTGGGGATGACGAACCAGCCGGACAAAGCGAGTGGGGTCAGCAGCGAATCCGCCCCCTCGGAAATGGTGGCCGAAGTTGAAACTCTGTACCTGATGCAATCCGAGGCAAACCATCGACTCGCCACTCTCGTCCACCGGCTCGACAACGCTCTCCGTCAACGCGGCGGGCCCGCCCAAGGATAAAACCATGCAACAGGGATTCATCGCAGAAAACGACACCGACAACCTCGGCTACCCAGCCGGTGGCACTGTAGTCGGAACAGGGTTCACCATCTCCTGGCAACGCGGCCCACTTGGGCGCGGTGACGATCGGCTCGCCCCCAACGGAGCCTTCGTCGAAGACGTGATCCAAGCCGCAATCCAGCGCATCGAGCACTACAACGAAGCGGCGTTCGGGCAGTTCAGCTGCGCCGAAAACACCCTTGCCCTGGCGAATCTCAGGGCAGCCATCAAATCGCTCGAGGCTCGCACCGCGCGACGAGAGCAGCAGGAAGTCGAAGGAACCCACGAAGGAAGCTAGACATGCAAAACGTCCCAGAACTCCCCAAGTACCAGTCCCACAAGATCGTGGAGGCCGCAAAGATCATCGACGTTGCCATGTGCGAAAACGTCGCCGAGTTTGTGACCGTCACCATGGAGAATCCATGCGAACCCGGCGGGGTCTTCGTCGCAACCATGCCCCAGACATGGGAGGCTCGACATGAGCCGAAGAAGGGCGACTGGTTCGTCCATTACGAAGATGGCTATTGCTCAGTCTCGCCAGGACCAGCATTCGAACTCGGCTACCACTCGGTGACCGTCGAAAGCTTCGCGCCGGGAGGTGACGCGCTCTACTGCTACTGCGTGCTGTTGCTGAATGAAAATGGCGAAGCCGAGACGCACGGCACGTTCGACGATCTCGAAGAAGCTTGCGTGGCCGAATCGAAGCTCAAACTGGATAGCGAGCGACCGACTGCGATCACCGCGTTCTTCATGCCCGAGGAAGCCAAAGAGCCTGAGCCGGCCGATTCGGAAGAAGCAGATGAGGTGTCAGGGTGACCGAAGCTGACCTACAAGCCAAACTGCTCCAGAAGGCGACCGGACTGAGTCAGGAAGCCCAGGAAGCATCGAACCGGCGCAACCGATTGGTGGTCATCACCGCGGTGGTCCGCACCCCCTCAGATGGCGAAGCCGTCGTTGCGCTCTTCCAAGGGCTCAAGATGAAAGCCTCGATGAATGAGGTGCAAGATGGCGGGCTCGCGCTTGAGGTGGTCGAAGTCTCCGGCATCGACACCGCCCCGTTCGAGGCGAACGACTTCAAGGTCGCCGAACCATCGTTCGACCCCGCCGACTGATGGCTGGGTCTTACAAGCTGGGCTGCGGCCACGAAGAAACCGCCTTAGAGCGAGGCTTCACCAAGAAGAACGAGGCCATGTGTACAGCCTGCCAACTTGAAATGGCGACTGCGCTTGGTCAGGCGTACCAGGAAATCCTGGTCCACCGAAACAATGTAGAGACAGGCGCATGTCACTTCTGTGAATCGCCCAAGGACGAAGACTGCGAGCCGAACTGCATCGTTCGGAAAGCATTCATCATGTCCAAAATCAACTGATGCAAGAACACCGATCCATCGTCGCTCTGCTTAAAGAGCGAATCCCTCACAACCTCAAGGTTCTGATCGACCGCGAGCACGAGGGGAATATGTCCGCCCTTGCGCGCGCGATGATGGTCGATAAGTGTGCCTTGCGATCCTGGCTTAACGGCCAAACCACACCATCCGCTAGCGCCTTGTACAGGATGCACAAGTACGCCAGCATCGACATCAACCAACTCCTAGCAGAGGACTTTGAATCATGAGCGAAGAATTCCAAGAAGTAGACCCCGCCAAGCCTGATCGCAAGCGCGCGCCAGCAATCTGGACCGTGTTCAGCCTCGACGAAGATGGCAACCACGACGCCCCAGAGGAAGAGTGCCAAGGGCTCGCCGCAGCGGAGAAAGCTGCCGGTGAACTCGCCGCCAAGCGCCCAGGCGTGAAGTTCCAGCCGTGGCGCGCTGGCAAGATCTTCGAAGCCAAAGAGATCGTCACCACCAAGGTCACCGCTTCTTAGTGAGGGCTGAGAGGCGTAGGGGTGCAGTCAGTTGTAAGTCACTGGTTGTGCCCCGCTTCCCATTCAAATCATGAGCAAGCACCCTCCGATGAAGTTGGTCAAAGAATACTTCGGTCGGCGAGTTGGGCCGAAAACGGTGTACACGCTCACCCTTGAGTGTGGCCACAAGATTGAGTTGAGTGAGGCCAAGGCCATGAGCTTTGGCGCGCTGCACTCTCAACCATGCGAAATCTGCAACTGGAACAAGAACAATGAACGAATGTAAGCAAGAGACTTTCTTCCCAATCGACCCAGCGAAGAAGGCACGCATCAATCGCGGCCCCAAGCGAACGGTTGACCTGGACGGATCACGGAAGCTTTCCGGCGACAAGTGGGCGGTGCGCCTCGATGTGTGCGGACACATCCTCGGCCCCGTATCAGCTGACGAGATGTTCGAGCTTGCCGAGAAGCCGAAGAAGCTCGTCGCGTGCGCCATCTGCCTGTGGAACGGTGTCGATGAGTGACAACGAGAAGAAAGACTTCTGGTCAGATGATCGCGCCAAGCTGGAGCCGGTGCGCGTCCTGTCTGCTCACGCGGAGATCGATAGCATCGGGCCGGGAATGATCGCCAAGATGACCATATGCGGCCATTACGTTGGGCCAATCGATCAAAAAGAGTGGAGCGAGCTATGGGGCTCGAAGGAGGGAGTCACCTGCCCAATCTGCTTCTGGCAAGGGCGTAAGCAAAGCGATTGATATCCTGGCCGGGTGACCCTTACTCTCGTTCAAGAGCCGCCGGTCGGCCAGACGCAGATCCTGAATGAAGACCTACTCCTGAATCTGGAGAAGGAACTCAAAGCGTGGGACAAGGAGAACGAGAACAAGCACTTCTCGGTATGGCGATTCTGCCGCTTTGCGGTCTATTCGAGCGAAGCGCCGTATTCAGTTGAAGAGCCGTACCTGACGATCGTCAAAGAACTGGCGTCAGGGCGAACGAACTCCAAGCTTGAGCTTCTGCCTCGCGGCGGCTTCAAGTCTCACTTGATCAAGACGTTGATCATGTTCCTGCTTTGCGAGCCCGAGTCGCATCGATGGGGAGCCCAGATCCGAATCTGCGTGTGTGGCCAGACGCGGCCATTCGCAAAGCGCACAGTCAAATCGGTGCGCCGGTCGCTTGAAACCAACAGGTGGGTGGTCAAGAACTACCGCACCCAGAAGCCAAGCAAGGAACTCAGTGACGCCTGGGCTGACATGGTCGTTGAAGGCGACTCCGATGCCACGGTATCCAAGCCTGAATGGCGTCAGGATCTGTTCCGAACGCGGAACTGTGTCGAATCAGAGATCAAGACCGGCGTAGCCTTGGAAGAGCCATCCTGCTGGGCGCAGGGCATGGACGAATCGAGCACCGGCTACCACATGGACGTGGTGCTGATCGATGACCCGGTTGGGCGTTCGACTTGGAACTCGCCAACAAAGAAGGAGAAGGCGCGCGAGGTTCACGAAGACCTGCAGTCGCAGATGACTCGCGGCCTGGAGATCGTGCTAGGCACTCGATGGGCCGTTGATGACTTGCACGCAACCATCTTGACCGAGTACCGCCAGTTCTACGATGTCCAGCATCGCACCATCTGGGGCAACGGGCGCGAGCTAAACAAGAAGGACTTCGAATGGGATAACGAGAACGGCAAGTTCAAGTTCAAGTTCGACACCAAAGACATCGAGATCTTCTACAACGCCTATGGCTGCATCGAAGATGAAGTCAAGCAGGGGTTCCGATTCTCCGAGGAAGAGCGCGTTGAGCGTTCGCTCCAGGAGATTGCGAGGAAGATGCACAAGGTCCGCCCAACCGTGTGGACCAAGCAGTATCTCAACCGCGCCAATCTCGATACAGATCAGACGTTTGTGCGCTCCTGGTTTAAGACGGTTTCGAGCGATCAGGTTCCATTCGATCTTCAGCATTACGTCCTGACCGACTCGGCTACCGGCAGGGACAACCGATCGAGCTACCGCGTCGTTGCCGTGGTGGGCCTATCGACCAACCGCATGTACTACGTTCGCGATCTGCAATTCGGATTGTGGAGCCCACAGGAATACATGACTCGGACGATCGAGGCCAATACGAGGTACAACGCCAAGAGTGTTCTGCTCGAACAGGTGGCTTGGCAAGAGTCGTTCCGATCGGTGGCCGCCCTGCTCTGTGAGTTGAACGGGTGGGAGATGCCAAAGATCCGAATGGTCAGAGGGCGGTCGCTGACCTCTAAGATCGAGCGCATCGAGAGATTGCAGCCGATCATCTGTGAGGGTCGAATGCTGTTCGAAGATCACTTGCGCTCGCGTGAGTACGACAACAAGAACTGCTTCGAAGAGATCATCGCCGAGTTCATCAACTGCAGAGACGAGGAATCATCCAAGGGCCTACGCCTGGATATTCCCGACGCCCTTTCTGATGTAGAGTGTACCGACCTGGAAGGTCATCGCATCTGTCGCTGGCCGAAGGGAACCGTGAAAGCGGTGAAGTCCACCTTCGCGGAAAATGTCAAAGCCGCAAACCAAGCACTCCGACCACCACCGTCTGGCGGGCGAGCAATCGGCCGACAAAGGCCGGGCCAATCGGGCACTAACCGTCCTACCGGATGGCGCAGATAGTTGGCCCAAGGGCGTGCCGGGCTGGGCAATGCGCCGACCCGTCGTGCTTATTGATTCGGGTAGCTCGGTTGGCGAGTCGATGTTCCTCGCAAAGATTCGGCAGTGGTTGCTGCACTCGATCGAAGAGCGCCTGATCGAGAAGCCGCTCGCCGGTCACAAGTGGACCAAGCCAACCTGCTACATCTTGTACCCGAGTGACAGGCACGCATCTCGGTACGGGGTCTACCCATGCAACGAGTACGACGCTTGGGAGATTCGCCCGATCAGATGGCGAGGACGCCCGCTTGCCAAAGGGGGGATCATGTCCACCGTGGCCAACTTCGAAGAGGGGTGCTTCCGCCTCAAGATTCCAGCGCCGTGGCGCAACCTGAACACGAAGAACCTGCGCGCGGCATACGTCTACTTCAACCCAGACCGGCGTGAGGTGGCCTGGATCGATCGTCACCATGAGAAGTTCAGGAAGGTCTACAACGTGCCAACCCTGGTGCTCGGGCATCCGCTTGGATACCAGTTCCCGGTCGGCGCACTTGAGTGGTGCAGCCATCTATGGGCCATGGAAACTGAGTTCGGGAACGAGGTGAATCGATCGACGAAGCCGGGTTTCAGTAAGCGCCTGCTGTGGGAGAAGCTCTGGCCATCGAAGAGGAAGATCGAGCCAACCGTCGCCCTGGCTGGGCATTGGGGTGATCTGGGAACGTTACGCAGCCCAGAGATGGCGCGTGACTGGATACCGCCGGAGCTTGAGGTGGTCGAGTTCGGGGGGTCGGAGAAATGCCAGGACTTGGAGGCGGCCACCGATTGCGGCTACTACGTCATTGCTTCTTCAAGGGAAACGGTTCCCTTCGACGCCATGATCGCCGCGGCAAAGGGGTCGGTGCTGATCGCTCCGAATACTCCGGCCTTCACCTGGATTCCAGGTAGGAAGATCCTTTACCCTGCGAGGGACGCCGGGAACGGGATCATCAGCTGGAACCCGCCAGATGTAGCGTCGTTAATCTTCTCGAAGCTCAAACATGGCCGCTCCGCTCGTAATCCAAAATCCTGACCTCCTGAAAAGTCAGAACGGTGTGCAGATCTTCAGCTGCGCCAACATCGACAACAACACAAACTCTGACCCAATCCCGTGCGCCGGGGCTCAGTCTCTCTATGTGTACTCCGCGCTTGGTGGCCTGCGCCTCCGCGCGGTTGACCCAGTCTCGGGCTCACCTCTTGCGATGGATGACGAGATCGGCGTGAAGGGCGACCAGACCGGAACTGCCGAGATGATGTTCTGGCTCAACCCGCCGCCTCTGGTTGCGGTTCGAAACACGGGCGGATCTGCGGGCAGCTTCGTCGCCGTTGTCAGCTGGCAGAAGTACGTCGCGCGCGGCAAGTAATGGCTGCAACCAGGCATACCGTTCCGGCTGCAAAGTTGCGCCGGGGTCACACCAAGGTTTTTTGCACGACCTGTGGCTCGGAGCGACTTCGCGATGGGGGGCTTGGGGCGATGCAGTCTCCGCACTACTGCACGCCCGAGTGCTACGTCAGGTATCGCCAGTACGCGCTGCCAAGGATCTTCGCATCGTCCGGCGCTGGCTATTCGCAGCAAGTGTTCCCGGCCTCGCCCGGCGGAGTTGGGGTTTCATAATGTCGTTCTTCAAAGTCGAGCCGGACCAAGCTCAGATCGACAAGTTCAAGGGTCGCGTTGGGCAGATGATCCCAACCAAGCTGACCACTGAAGAGTCCGAAGAGAAGCTTGCCATGCAAGGCGACTACGGGTTCGAAGACAAAGATGATGAGTGGGAGACTTGGCGTCCAGTTGACAAAGCTGGATACCGGCCCAAGCCAAGGCTCCTACGCCCTGACATCAAAGACCCGCTTCGCCCGACCTGGGAAGATTACCTGTGCGAAGAGAACTTCGACCAGGATTGGTACATCGTCGGCGGCGGATCGTCAGCCCTCGATCACGGTCGGGAGCTCGATGGCAAGCTGGTGTACGGCGTCAACTGGACGGGCAAATGGTTCATGCCGACCTTCTTGCAGATCATTGATCCGACCCCGTTCCAGATCGAGGTAGCGTCGGCGTCTGCTCGATGGGTTGAGCCGAACACGCAACTGATTACTTCGCGGTACATGTTCCGCGAGCACTGCGGGCAAGACCCTGAGTTCCTGTGGTTCAAGCACATTCACCCAGAGTGCGCAAACGATCGCGAGTCGCCGCGCTTTGCGGAGACGCACGAAGAGCAGATGGGCTGGGCTCCCAATAGCCTGTGGCACGCGCTGCAAGTTGCGTACTGGTTCAGGCCACGCCGCATCATCTTGCTCGGCTTCGACTGGGGCGGCGCTCACTTGTTTGGAAACGGGGCTACTGTCGGCGCGCTTGGCGTGTACGACGGCAAGAAGAGCCTGCGTCCGCGGCTCGAATACATGAAGGATCAGATGGAGAGGCGCGGCATGGTGATTCGCCATGTTGGCCCAACGAAACTTGACCTATTCAAACAGGTCGCCACGATCGAAGAGGCTCTTGAGACATGAGTAAGACCGCTACAGAGAAGAGCAATCGCGCCCCCGAAGTGGAAGAGCAGACGGTGCTCGAGGAAAATCTCGGCATCGCCGGGAAGAACATGGCCTCAGACAAAGATGTGGCCAGTCGAGCGCGCGCCGTTGTGGTCAACTGCTTGCTGGACCAGGAGGAATTGCACGTCAGCCGCCGGGGCAGTTGGGCCGACATGGAAAAGGTCTACAACCTGCAGTCGCTCAACCCAAACGCGGACGCCTATGGCGTCCACATGGCAACCGTGTTCTCTGGCATCGAAGAGTACGCCGGTAAGATGAACTCGGCGATCTTCGGCACTGGCCGAGAGATCATCGATGGAACCCCAGAGGACCGCGAGTACGGGCGTCAGGCGAGTGCGGCGGTGGCCATGGTGCGAGAGCAATTCCGAAATGAGCTACGCCTTCCACAAAGCGGCATGGAGATCTTCCGTGAGGCTGGCATCAAGGGGGCGATCATCTCGAAGCTCGTCCCGTCCACTAAAGTCCACACCATCTTTACGCGCGACGTTTCTTCGCGCACGCCCGAGGGGGAGAAGGAAACGCAATACATCTTCGGGGATCCCCAGGAGATCGAGGTAGCGGATACGACTTATGAGTCGAAGCCGGTGCTGGCTGAAGACTTCCGTATTCCATCGACGGCGAATGGCGTCAAGGATGCGGCTTGGTGCGGGGATTTCTCCTATTGGAACTCGACCGAAATCGATGACGCTGTGGCCCGCGGCCACTTCAGCAAAGAGGCGGCGAAGCGCCTGTACGAAGACAAGGCGGAGGCCGAGGGAACGGTGCAGAAGTCGCCGACAAACTCGCGCGGCACGAAGGTGGCCCTTGGCGACAAGCCGGACGATGGTCCGCATATTTCACAGTACGCAGTGTTCGAGTGGTGGGGTCTTTTTGACATCAAAGGAAACGGCCGGCCGATTCCGTGCGTGGTCACGCTCGCCATGCCGAAGATGGCTGACACGCCTCAGTATGCGACGAACGACGGGGAAGTCCTTCGCGTCACGCGAAACCCGTACTTCCACCAGCGCGCGCCATACATTGCGTACCGTCCGCTCTCTCGCTTGAATGAGTTCTGGACCAAGTCGCCAGCTGAATGCCTCGCGAACAGCAGCTACTTCGAAGATGAGATGGCGCTCTACGGGCTGATGTCCGCGGCCCTTGAGTCGAGCCCCCCGCTTGAGGTGGGCGACGATGCCAACGTGCTCGACAGCGAGCTAGATGGGTGGCTCCCAGGTAAGCGCATTCGAGTCGAGCAGTCTGGAAACATGGGATACCTGGTTCCACCAAACCGCTCAGGCATTCCAATGCAGGTGGCCGAGTATTGGGCCAACAAGTCGGCGGAAATCATGGGGCTTGGAAAGCCGTCGAACGCCCCGCGCGTTGCAGCCGCTGGAGTGATGACCGATGCGCAGCAAATCGACATGCGCACGGCGGCCTGGATCTCTGGGTTCGAGACGCAGTACATCAGCGAGGGCGCTGAGTTGCTGCACGCATACAACCGCCAGTTCGTCACGAAGGAGCGCAAGATCAACGTGCTTGGTGTGGATGGGCTGAATGCGGAAGACGTTCGCACGGTCAAGCCGGAAGACTTGGTGGTCGAGGTTCGATTCGAGCCAATCGTTGGGCGCGCGCTCCTGCAGGATGCAACGCAAGTCCAGGGCTTGGTCAACTCGCTCGACCGCATGATGATGATGAATCTGCAGAACTTGCAGCAAGGGCGCCCGCCATACTTCGATACCCAGAAGGTGATGTGGATGATCCTGTCAATGGGCTACGGCATCAAAGACAAGAACGTCCTTACTCAGTTCGTGGACCCGCTGGACATGCCGACCCCGTCCGAAGAGCATCATCTCTTCCGTCGCGGCGAGCGCCCACAGGTCATGAAGGGCGAGAACTTCATGCTTCACGCGCTGGAGCACATGGCATATGCGGAGACGGACGATTTCGCGGAATGGGAAGAAGAGGACCGGGTCGCCTTCGTCGATCACATTCGCGAAACGCTCGACATGATGGGCCGCATGGCTCAGGCCGCAATGCCGCAGCTGGACGAGATGGCCAAGGCTTTGCTTGGAACGACGGGAGTCGAAGGGACTCGCCCAGGCGTTCCAGCGTCAGGCGGAGCCGGTCCAGCCCAAGCGGGACAATCCCCCGGCTCCCCCGCATTCCGCGGGCCGAGTCAAGGTCAGGGATTCGCCCCGAATAATGGAGCGATCTAAGCATGAATACACCAAAAAGAGCCCTACGCGGCAGCAAGGAACCCAGGGTTCCACATGTTGGCGGCCTGAGCGCAGAGCAGCTACGAAGCCTGGAAGACCTGAAGCGTCACACCGGCTGGCCGGTGCTCAAAGCAATCCTGGATAGCGCCGGACTCTCTGCCCGGCAAGATTTCTCTAACCCGCTCCTTGCATTGGGGGAGAGGCAAACGGGTATCTTGGTTGGCAGGGCGGCCTGTTGTGAGTGGATCGTTGGAATCCCTGACGATGCAGACGAGCAACTTCGCCGTGATACTTCAAATGAAGATGGAACCAGCTAGCCGACAAGCAGCCATTGGCCAACTTGGTCAATGTTGCAAGGGTGGCGTCAAGTCGCCTCACATCCAAAAGGATGGAAAACCAGTCCCAACTGCGGACCCAAGCTCGTCGCGCATCAAGCGATAGGCTTACCTGAATCGAGCGGAACGTAGGGGATCGCCGACCTACATCACCTGGGGAGTAACGGATTCACCCACCGAGTTGACATGGGAAACAAGACATCAAACATTCGCGATCATACGGGGCCAGAGCGAGCCGTCTGGGTGGGCCAGATGGGCGAAGATCCACTTCAAGGAGCAGTCGCTGCCCGTAGACGCGAAGACCTTGGCATCGAAGATGGCCAAAGGTTTATCGATCCGAATCACGCTGTGGAAGCTCCACAGGCCGCTCCGGTTCAACCACAACAGCCCAACGTGGCGGGACAGCCCGCACCGATTCCTGCGTCACCAGTGGGTGGCGAGCAACAGATTGACCCGGCGTCGTTTACCGGGCAGGAGACGGATGAACAACTAGCGTCCATGGGGTATACCTCCGTGGGCACACAGGAAAGGATTCGACGGCTTGCTATCGAGCGGAACGAAGCTCAAGTTCGTGCAAACGAAGCTGATCAACGTCTCGCCTCGATTGAGCAGCGTCTCGGCATGGCTCCGCAATTCGGAGGTCTTCCGCAACAGGCCCAAGTTCCCGCAGAAAACCAACAGACGCAGCCCTCGCTTGAGGACTTGCCGATCGAGGACTACGCGGTAGCTGCCAATGACCCATTCCCAGAGGATGGCGACTTTGAAGAGCAGCAGTCTTGGCGTCAGCGCGAACGGGCCTACGAGTTCAACGAGCGCCGCACGATGCAGCACATGCTCCGCATGGGGCAAGTGATGCAGAACGCAATCATGCCGGTTGTCCACTCGCACGTCACGCAGCAGCGTGAAACGCAGTGGGCTGAAATCGATCCAGTCGTGAAGGCCGCCGGTACAAGCCGCGCCGAGATTCAACCGCTTGTGGACCAGATCCTGCAACGGCAACCTGACCGCTCGGTCAGCGATGCTGTCTATCAGGCGATGGGCATGGCGGGCGTGAATATTGGCGAGGTGATTACCTCTGCCCGATCTGCCGCACCGCAGCCAACTCCAGTCGTTACCACGCCTGGGCAAGGTCGCACCGCTCCTGTGGGCCACGTTCAAAACCCAGCAACGCAGTTCCAACCCGCAAGCCAGTCGGTGAGTACGGGCGATCCAGATGATGCTTTGGCGAGCCTATTCAAGGCCCGCCGTGAGTCATCGGGTATCGCGAACCCGTATCAGCGCCGTCCGGCATAATCCTGCAAACGCAGGGGAGACTCCACGATGTCAATCATCGGAAGCACCAACATCCTTCACTCCGGCTCGCAAACTGGCCAGCCGCAAGACAACAAGCAATCCGTCACGGATGCGGTCACCGACCTCACCCCGTGGCAGGTTCCCTTTCTCGCCATGATCAACCGGGGCACGGCTCCGACTGCTCGCGTCCACCAGTGGCGCTGCGATCACGGCGGCTCTCGCCCGACCACCACGACTGATGTGACCAGCACCTTCAACGAAGGTGACGATTACACCAACGAGGGGATCGACAATCACTTCTTCCTGAAGAACAACCTCCACCTGTTTGCCAAGATCTTCTCGATCTCGCACACGATGGAAGATCTGCAGGAATGGGGCATCGACAGTCGCATCGACTATGAAACCGTCAAGGCTTCGCGCAAGCTGATCCGTGACGTTTGTTTCATGATCATGCGCTCGGCTCTCGATGAGCAGTCGGCGGGTCCGAACTCGAACAGCACGAACAAGAAGCGCATGATGGGCGGCCTCCGCTCCATGATCACTTCTTTGTCGGCTGGGGCAACGACTCACGTCGCCAACGGCACTGTGGCAACTGCGGCTCGTCCGTATGCCGCGCACATCACCAACGACCTGTCGGCTTCGGCTGGCTTGCTGCGCGTCCAAGACATCAACACGATGCTCGGCACGCTGTGGGATCGTGGTGGCGTCGATGGTGACATGATCTACGCCTTGGCAAACAAGGGTCCGAAGCGTTACGTCTCGGAACTCTTCGCGCCAAACCAAGGCTCGTCTTCGATCTTCCGCAAGACGATCGGCGCGGGCGTTCAGCCAATCAACCTCAAGGTTGACATCATCGAAACGGAGTTCTGCGACGTTCACATGATGCTCGACTGGACGGTCAAGGACAGCGCAGCCGGAACCGCCTCCACCACCGGAGACGATGAAGGTGACCTGCTCTTCTTCGACCCGTCCGCTCTCTACCTCAAGACGCTGCGTGACTTCGTCTTGTTCGAACTGGCGAAAGTCGGCTCGAGCAACAAGTACGCGGTCGAGTGGGAGGGTACTCTGGAATGGGACCGGCCAAACGGCGCGGGCCTGCTCCAAGGGATCTTGGGCGCTGCTTCCTAAGCTGCGTTCACCGCGATAAACCTGGGCGGGCTGGCTTCTGCTGGCTCGCCCTCCTTTGCATCATGACCTGCGGACACTACAGACAAGTAAACCGGAAGGGCGAATGGCGTTGCAGATCATGCAACGAAGTCGTTCAAGTGAAGAAGCTATCGGACGCCGAGATGATCGAGGCAGTTCGAACGAGCACCGTCCACGTTGTGGAGGGTGGCATTCCAGACCTTGGCGGCCATGCGTTGCGGCATGAGTCAAGGACCGGAACAGTCGCGCAGGAAGAGAAGAAAGAGGCGCAGTACGCAGCCGACCTTCGACAGGCCGAGAGAGACGGCCACAAGAAGCGCGAAGTAGACGGAGCTCGTCACACGCACTCAATCCCGGTTGACGCTTACTACGGAGCGCAGCGCAAGTACGGAAAGGACGTGTGGAAAGACAAGAAGTTCAAGCGCCGCTGGAACGCATTCAAAACCACTGCTGACAAAGACTGATGGCACTCACCGGGCAGAAGAACGAGAACCTCTACTTTGAGGACACCTTCAATCGCGCAGACGGGGCCACTGTCGGCGAGCCCTGGTCATCGAATGGCACGCTCGCTATCGAGAACGGCGCGCTTCACCAGACCGATGGGGCCGGAGCTTCCGCGGCTGGAATCGCGCTGATCGACCTAGATGACATCGGCGAAGGTATTGGCAATGAGGTTCACGCTGGCCTTGAGGTTGCCTGCGAAGATGACACAAGCTCGCGCGAGGCGCAGCTAATCCTTCGGGCCTCAGACGCGACCATGACGGACGCGTACATCGTGCGCCTCGCATGGGAGTCGGACGTTGCGACTCTGTCGATCATCAAGCGAACCAGCCAAAGCAACACCACCGCGGAAAGTGTGGTGGTTACATCGGAGATGAACACGCTGTCGAACGGCTCCTATGACGGAGTCTTCCAGCAGCTTTCCGGCAGGCTGCTGATAACAGATACAGGGATCAAGGTCGAAGCATTCCTGAACGACGAAGAGCGCCCACGGCTCACCGCAACCGATGGCTCGCAACCACTTCACACCGTCCTGAGTCATGTCGGCATTCGCCTGAATGACAACGACGCAGGGGTTGGTGGTCACTTGTTCGCGCGGAACTTCTGGATTCAGGGAATCCAGTCGGGGGTTTCCGTTCTCGACTGGCAAGGGGCTCGCAACTGGACCGTTGGCGAAACGATTCGCCGCGCTCGCAGCATGGCACTTCGAGACTCAAGCGACCTGACGCAAGGGGAAGACTGGCTAGGCTATGTGAACATGGCCCTGTCCGAGTACTACGACAAGCTCGGCAACCCAGAGTGGGCGGAGAAGTACATCGAAGTTCGCGTGAAAAGCGGAACGACTGAGATCGAGCTACCGGCATGGGTTGACCACTTTTCAAACTCGATCAAAGAGGGCACGCGAGGCGAGTTCCCCATCGTCAACCAGGACCAGTTCAACCGGGACTACGCTGGCGTCTCGGAGACGGAAACCGGATCACCGTATCTCTACCGAATCCTTGGGCGCGGGCCAAGTGGCGGCATGATCCTGAAGCCGTTCCCAATCCCGTCTTCTGAGTACACGTTCAACCTGCACTGCTACCAGCGCCATGGTTGGATCGAAGACAAGGCACTTCCGCTGCCGCTGCCAGACGCTGAGGCTTTGCGCATCTGCATCGGAGCGATTGCCTACTACCTCTCGTCAGATGGCCCGCGTGATCGGGCCAGGAACTGGGAGGCTCGGTGGCAGGCCGCTCTCAGAAAGGCTTCGCGCGCAAACACCCGACGCCGTGGCGCTGGCGAGCAGTTCATCATTCGCCCAGCTTTCGCGAGCCGGGGAGGCACGGGCATCGTCGGCCGCACTCGCGCTGGTGGTCTGGGGGATCTGTATTGAGCAACATCTCGGAGATCTACCCGAAGGCTCCCCCTTCGCAGCCTTACTTCCGAGGCGTTGACCTACTTGATGGTGGGGTCGGCGACCTGCTCTTTGGTAGCTACAACCGGGGCCGCAACACGCAGGTTCTCGACGGCACTTCATTCGCAAAGAGAAATGGATACCTACGAGCTATCGACGAAGCTTTCTCTGGACCTGCCGTCGTGGCGCACCACAGAGAGTCGGGCCTCAACTACCAACTCGTCGTGGATTCCATGGGCCTCAAGGTCGTTACTGCGCTCACGCCGACTAAGGGCGGAGGTGATCAGCTGCAGCATAATGCCTACCCATCGGATGAGTTCGATCGAGCGAATGGTGCGGCGCTGGGGAACGCAAGCTCCGGCGGAAACCACTACTGGCTCGAAGGACTCAAGGGCCACGCAAACGATGTTTCGTATGGAACTGCTCTAGCCATCCTCAGCGAGCAGTGTGAGCTTGGTGCAGACGAAGAGGGAACGGCGGACATCGCCCTTCGTGTGCCAAGTCCGTTTCATACCTGGCGCGTTGAGCTTGACCTGTCGAGCTTCGACCCAGATGACACGCCAAGCAACTCGAACCACTCGCTGTTCCTTTCTTTGTTCATGGGCCTGCCCCTTGACCACTACGACAGCAACTTCGCGCTGAAGCAATACAAGTGGACGGTTGGCGGCGCGCTCGCAAAGGACGAGGCCCGCTACCAGCCAGACACTGGATCATCCGGCCACAGTCAAGACCACCCGTGGATGGGCGCGCGGTGGGATCTGGAGATCGATGAGAATCGAAAGATGACGATCGCGCAGTGGACCTACTTGAGCGACAAGCGGACCACTGAAGATCCCGATGATGCGCGGAACGGAAAGAAGGTGATCTTCCAGAAGAAGGTCCACACGTTCGCGAGCGATGCCGACTTGCAGCAGACTCACGTCTTTGAGGTCGGCCGGCTCCTTGTTGGGCAAGACACGATTGGTGCGCAGTTCAAGTTCTACGAGGGGTTTTCGATCGAGTCTGCCCTCTATGCGCAAGAGGCGACGATCGAATCTTTGCTCCAGAAGACCAAGATCGATGGGTCGCCAAAAGCCCACCCAAGCTGGCACGTCGTTCTGTCTCACCCACAAGGCTGGTATGGACACAATGGATTCTTCATGCGACAGGCTACGGCTAGCTCCGCAGCCATTGAGCGCATGACGGTAGGCACTGGATTCCTGAAGTGACCGCACTCACCTACGAACTGCCGGTTGACAATCTCCTGCGAAACGGAGACTTTGAAACCTACGCCGGAGGCTTCACGAACTGGAGCTCCACGGGAACGATCAACCAACAAGTTGGCGCAGGCGTCAGCGCGTCTGACGCGGCAGAGATCGACCCATCATCGAAGCTCTACCAGGAGATGGACTTCACGGAGTCGACAAGCCTGTACTTGGGGCGCAGGGTCGACGATGAGAAGTCGCTGCTGCTGCGCTTCTATGCGAAGCCGAACACTGACGCTGGATACACCGGCAACTTCATCGTTCGCCTGCACATTCTGGATAGCGGCGGAACTGAGAAGTACGTTTACGATTGGTTCCAGTCAAAGTGGGTGGAAGAGACTTCCAGCTTTGGTGGCGCAAGCTGGCGAGGCTTCGCTGATTCATCGGATGATTGGACGCAGTACACGCTGCCAGAGATCCAGGCCCCCGCTGCGGCTGGCACGGACATCGCCGACTCAGATCAACTGCGTATCACGTTTGAATGCGAGTCGAGCCAAGGGCTCATGCTTGACGAAGTCGAGATTGTTCCTGCGCCGGACATTGTTGCCCTGAAGTTGGGCAGCACGTTGCTGGTTTCTGACGGACTGCACTTCCCATTCCGCTACGACCCGCGATCTGGACTCGCGGTCGAGGCATCTTTGGTAAAGCCGTATGAAACTAGCAACAGCGCCCTTCCTGTCACGACACAGGGAACGACGGGATCACTGAGCCAGGGCAAGTACTACGGCTGGGCTCACACGCACTTCGACCCAGACCTTGAGGAAGAGTCTGGCGCCCCATGGTCAGCGTTTGGCGACACGGGCGTGTTCTGGGAGTTGATGACCGGGTCGAATGACAGCATGCAGATCAACTTCGCTGGAGTTGATGTGCCGAACCAGCAGAACGCAGTGGGCACGGACACCCCGAACGCATCGCGGAGACTGGTCTACCGAACTGTTGGCAAAGACACGCAGCAGCAAGTCATCGATGAGATCAACGCGGGCAACTTCTTCTATGTTGGCGATGTAGCTGTTGGCGGCACGTTCACCGACACAACCGCCGACACGGCGTTCACTGATCCGGCTGGGTACGTTCAGGAGATCCAGCCGCTGACGAAGATTGGATGCCCGACATTCAACGTGGGCGAGCGGCACAACAACCGCTTGTACGTTTCGGGAGGCCCAACCATCCGCACTGGCGCGGCTTCCCCCCAGGCGTCTAACCGCATCTCCGGCAACAAGACATCGACTCCATACTCGTATTGGGGTCGATGGTGCGATGGGCTGATGTTCCAGTTCGATGGAGAGAATGCTCGATACAACATTCAGCGGTTCGTCTATGCAGGTGACAACACTGCGTCGAGCGAAGATGAGTTGTTCTTGACGCAGGACTATCGCGGGTCGAACAGCGGCGCGACGAGCTATCGAATCTTCCCCGAGAACGGAAAGGTTTGGTACTGCGAAGAGGGCCAGCCCTGGCATTGGAATGCGAACAACTGGTTCTCCTTGGAGGGTGCTGAGGGCGAGGCATGCACAATGCTTCAAAGCGCAGGGGATGTGCTGGTTTGCGCCACTCGTTCTCGCACCTTCGTTTGGGACGAGAACTCTCGACCAACTTATGCCACCCCGGTCAGCAACGACATTGGATGCATTGCGCCCAAGTCATCCGCGGAGGTTCGCGGGACAGCGTTCTGGTTGAGCGACCAGGGAGTCGTTCGTCGGCGCGCGGGTCAAGCTCTGGAGATCATCAGCAATCGCATTCAGTCGATCTTCTCTGATCAAGACGATGCGAACTACTTGCGCCGTGATCCGATCACACAGATGGCCTCGCGCGCGCGCGGCATCGACTACCAAGAGCGGGACCAGTACCTGCTCGCATACAAGTCGGTCAATGCGAAGATGGGTTGCGACGTTGTGCTGGCGTACAACTACTTCTTCGATTCTTGGGACATCTTCTATCTCCGCTCGGAGTTGCTTGAGTGGTCGTGGGTAGTTGATGACGAGGGAAACCGCACCCTTCTGTTCACCGATGCTTACGGTGTAATCCATGCTTGGGATCGTGGCCACGTTGATGGTGCTGGCGATGATCGTGGGGCGGGCATGGTGGATGGGCAAGTCGTTTCAGCTACTGCGGCCTCTCTTACTGCTGACGCAGCCAACGCCGTATTCCCAACGGCGGGCCTGGGGCTCAAGGGCGTCACGGTCTACATTGCATCTGGGCCAGGGGCTGGGCAGTACCGGCACATCTACCGCAATTCCGAAGCCACGCTCTACATCAATGAGCCGTGGACCGTGACGCCAACCTCAGCCAGTCGATTTGAGATTGGGCGCATCGAGTTCGAGTGGAACGGCAAGGACTCCGATCTTGGCCTCCCTGGTCGAGTAAAGAAGATGAAGTTCCTGAACATCGACCACGACCCCGCTTCCCATGGCGGCCGGGCCGAGGTTCGGGTGTTCTCCGAGTTCGACGCTCTCGCCCGAAACGAGACGGCCGAGGCCGACGATGGAACCGAGGGAGTGCCGGTCCCGGCATTCGACACCGCAGTGGGCGGCCGGTCGATGGTGAGCTTGCAGAGCGCGCCCGGCTACAACCACCGTCTGCAGATTAAGCACAGCGGGCCTGAGAAGCCCCTTGTGGTGCGCCGACTGTCCGTTGGCTATGAGATCAGGGAGTCAGATGCTTGAGCGCGCGTAAGGGCCTCCCAAGCCTCTGGGGAAGAAACCTGCCCCCATCTGTCAGCGGCATAATGAGCGGCGGGGGAACTCATGTCATCAAGTACACGATCCCAACCCCGATTTGGATTCCGCCTACGCACATCGTTGCGCCGGTTCGGATGGTCCTCGATCGAATCTCCTTGGCGTTCCAGGACACCGAATCTGGCGCTGACGCATCGAATCACTCACAGGTCCAGCTGGCCGTTGACCCGCTCGGCTCGCACACCGTGATTGCCACGATGGACACGAGGTCCAACCCAGTGCGCGCCGACGATATCCTGACTCAGGATCTCTACCACGTCCTAGAACCAGGTCAACTGATTTGGGCATACTGGACCAAGGTCGGGGCGGGCACGACGAACTACGCGAACAAGACCGCGGTCATCAACCTCGACGTACTCCTAGAGCGACTGTCATGAAAAACAACATCTACGCATCGCTGCTGCTCGGACGCCCTTTCTACCAGGGCGTCCCAGGCAACCCGTACCTGAGCATGTTCCAGGACTTGGCATCCAAGGCGCACACCTTCCGGCAGAACAACCCGGTTGGAGGCGCGACCATTGCCCAGCGCAGAACGCAGCAACCTGGGGCGAACATGATCTCAAGCGGTCCCGAGTACCGCAAACCACCGACGCCATCGGCGTCACCATTTGGAGGCATGAACAGTGGCGGAGCGGTATAGCCAAGCGAATCGAAGTGCGAACAACGCGCCCGACTGGGCTCGTCAGTATCTGCTGCAGCCAGGGTCAGGGTTCGGGTGGCAAGATGCCGCCGGGAAGCGTGGCGTTGAAAGCCAGCGCATCGACCCCCTTGGGATGCTTCAAAGTGGAAGCGATCAGTATGGACTGACCGCGTGGGATGACCTGTTCGATGACGGCGGGCAGATCACCAACGGCCTAGACCTTCTGAAGGCGATGAACTTCGGCGGCGTCGTTGGGCAAGAGGGCTCGCGTGGAAACCCCGGCGATAGCGGAAGCATGAACTGGGGCGACCTCCCATTCGGACAGGATCCATTCGACCCAGCCCGCGGAGCCGGTAGAAATGGGATGCAAGGCGGACACCGCCCAACTTCGGGCGACATCAGCTACGACCCAAGCAACCCGATGCATCAGTGGCTCGAGGAAATGAGCTACGAAGGCAAGAATCGTGGGCGCTCATGGACTGGCCGAAACAAGCGTGACATCGCTGGCTATTGGTACGACCCGGCAAACCTTCGCTTCGGAGAAGAAGACCTGCAGGGCATCAACACACGCGATGAGTTGGACGCATGGGCGCAGGAGAACTACGGGCTCGATGCGATGTCGCTTGGCGCGATGTCTCAGGAGATGCTCGACACCAACCAGCAGTGGCGCGATGACCCTTCGCAATGGTGGCAGAACGGAGAGTTCACCGATGGCGTGCTCGACATTAACGGCCTCGATGACGCGACATTGAATGCGCGACTCGCTGGCTTGTACGAGCAGATGGACTCAATGGACGCTAACCATGCAGCGGAACAAGAAACGATGGCCTCGAACCGCGCATCGCAAGCTGCGTTGTACAACCCGCACCTGATGCGCACCGCGCAAGGTGGCGCAATGGCAGAGGCCCTCCCTGAGTTGATGGGACAATCCGACTTGCTCGGACAGTTCAATCAACCGAACCCCTCCTTCGATTACGGGCTGACCTCAGCCCTTGCCCCTTACCTCCAACAGCTGCAGTTGCAGCAGGCACGTTATGGCGGCGGCTATTAGTCAAATCCCACAGCGAGCTCCAACGCTCGGCATGAGCACTGATGTTCTTCTGCGTCAGGCGTATGCCAAAGAGTTCGCGCGTCACAACGTCGAGCGAATGCAGAAGCAGGCGTATGCTCGATCATTCGCAATGGGCAATCCAATGTCATCTCCGATGGCTGCGGCAAATCGCCCAATGGCTCGCGCTGGCCGCACCGGCTTGAGCGCGCAGGCAACCGAAGTGGGCGCTCCAGAGGATGCGCTTGCCTCATTCAACCTTGCCATCGAGCAGGGGCGCAGCTTGGTTGACATGCTCAAGTCTGCTTACGAAGCACAGAAACCAGGGTGGGACGATTACGCCAAGCAGGCGGCGTTGACCATTATCCCTAGAATCGCTGGAATGTAATGGCACTAGATCGAGCAGCTGGAATGGTCGCGCAGCACCCTGGAAATATGCTCCAGGCTGCAGTGCAAGGCCGACGCTTTGGCATGCAAACCGCTCAACAGCGGTTGGCCATGGTCGAGAACATCACCGGGGCTTTGCTGAATGCGTTTAATCAGAAGCGGGCTTCCGCGGAATCCTCCCGCCGGTTCGACGTTCAGACGAAGCAGGCGGATCGCGGCGCAGACCAAGCCGACCGCGCTCAGGGTCATCGCGAAAGCATGGATAAGTCGCAGCTTGGCATGCAAGAGCAGATGCATGAGATGGCAATCATCATCAAGGATTTGCAGGCCAAGGTTCTTGGGGCAGAAGCCGAACAAGCGCCGGAGCAGCAGGCGCTCAAGACTCAGGGCATGCAGCTTGGCAATGCGCAGACTGAGCAGAGCATGCAGCTTGCGCAGCAGGCCGATCTCCGCCAGCAAGAGTCGCACGCCTGGACGCAGAAGCACGGCAACCCGGCGGAACTCGATGTGCTGTTTGCCCGGTATGACCAGCTGGCCCAAAGCACAGAGCTTGCTCCTGAGCAAATGCAGATGGAGCAGCAGCGCATCGACCTGTCCAAGGAGCGCCTGAATCTAGAGAAGTCCGCTCTCAAGATGCGCGAGGCTGAGTACGAGTTGGCTGCTCCGCAAGAGCAGTCGAAGCTCCGCAAGCAGGCGCTCGATGATGCGAACTCTCGCATCCTCGGACTGCGTCAAATCTCCGAAGGCAAGCCGCCGGACAACGAGGGCCTGCTATCGATGTTCGGAGGAAGCCCGGCAACCTATACGGACGCCATGAAGAACTGGGCTCGCGCTGAGGCGGCAAGGCTTCAGGCTGGGCTCACTTCCATTGGCAGCGCGCCAAACGCATACGGCGCGTACAACAGCTTGATGTCTGGGGCCACGCCATTCACTGGCATTGAGTCCGGCGGCGCAGAGGCTGTAGATAGCCAGCCCGAAAGTGAAGGCGATGAGTTCAATCGGACGCTGGAACAGGGCGCAAATGGATGATCGATCGACCCTTCCTGCCACAGACTCAAGTTCCGCAAGAGCCTGACGAGCCGTCCGTCCTCGCGAGAGCTTGGCGGCGCAGCTTGAATGACAAGTGGCCCGAGGGCTTCAATGGCTCAGGCACGCCCCAAGATTGGGAGAAGTATGCCAAGTTCAAAGCGGGCAAAGGCGAAGCTCCGGCGCTGACCACGGAAGAGGGCGTCGAGTTCCTCGCCAACCAGACGGAACTGGCGGTCGATCTGCGTAAGCGGCAAACGTCAGAAACTCGCACCGAGTACTTCGATTACCTGAAGGAGTCGCAACCCCCCAAGGTGGCCGCCTACACGCAGCTTGCCATTCGTCAGGCTGAAGGCGAAGAGTTGAACGCGAATGGCATGAAGTCCATCTGGGGAGACATGGGTGAAGGTGAGCGGGAAGCTCACAAGGGGCTGATGGCGAACTATCAGTACCTGCGCAATCACCCGATGGCTTCGGTTGAGGGCATGCGCTCCGAAGGGTACGGGGAGATGCTGAAAGCGGCGTATGCGGAGGGTGGTGGCGACCGCCTGCGATCCGCGGCGACATTGCTTGAATCGATCAACCCGAAGCTGGCCAATGATCTGCTTGGAATAACTGAGCAGATCGAAGGGATGCGCGCGGCGTCTGAAGTTCTGGGCGTCGGCATCACTGGCGGCGGCGAAGGCGCGAACCTGTATGCGATCCACCTTGGGCTCGGCGATGGATTTGAGAAGGGGGATTACCGTAGCTCAAGACAGAAGCAAAAGACCGCAAAGGGGTTCGCGGGCCACATGCTCAGGGCGATGGATGAGTCCGGCTTGACGCCTGGGTGGCTAGACAGTTCGTCCGGCATGACCATGCCAAGCGATCGCGCTGCCAACATCTCCTGGCGCGAGGCGCTTGAGCATCCGCAGGAGAACATCCAGGTCAAGGCGCTTGAGCGTTTCTTCCAAGACAATGAGTCGCGAGAACTGCTTCGTCGCATCGTTGGTGAATCACGCGCCGAGGCCGCGCTCTCTTTGAACCTGGAAGTCGGGGGCCGACTCGGTCATCACCTACTTCAGTTCGGCAAAGGGCTGACTCGGGTGCTTGAGAAGACCGAAGACGGGCGATTGCTCACGGCCGAGAATCCGCAGGACATCATTGCCCAGGCGATGAACATCGAAAAGAAGGATCCAAATCAGATCCTTGGGTTCTTAGTCGATGTTGCTGGATCGGGCTCGCGCATCGCAAGCTCTCTGTCGCACGGCATGAGTGCTCGCTACGGAGTGCGCGGGTTCATGTTCCAAGACGGCTCCATCGTCACCGATGAGATGGAAGCTGCGCTGAAGTACGCGGGCCTCGTTGGGGCGGGCGCCCTACCCGGCATGCACCCGAAGCTTGATGAAGCTTTGCGCGAGCGCCATGGCCAACTAGGAATCGGAGACGGCAAGTACTACGGCCCGTTCGACTTCCTGAACAAGAAGACTGAGGCTCTGCTTGCGAGAGAGGGCGGCGTTCAACTTGGCGGCCGGATGTATGCGGCCCCGATTCCGATCCTCGACCGAACCGACGATGCCTCTTGGTCGGAAGCTTGGGACGGAATCAAGATGACGTTCTCCGGCGAGGGCGAGTTCGTCATGGACTTGCTCGGTGGCCGGTACAACCTCGGCCGAGTTGGCGACGGAGACGGGAGCGTTGATTCATTTGTAGCCGACCTGATCATCGATCCGCTCAACGTGATTGGGTTCGGTGGATCGACCACGATGAGGGGCACAGTCAAGGCGCAGAAGAAGATCGGCGAAGCGGCCCTCGACATGCTCCCCAATCTCGATGACGCCGTTCGCGCGGGCTTCGAGTTGACCGACCCATCTTTGGCCAAGGGGTACGACGTGGCCAAGTTCGCGGATGGCAAGCGCATGTCGCCGCAGGCATCAGCTGCAGCCAAGCTCATTTCCGCAAGGATGGGCGGCGGCCCCAGCGGAGATCTGTTCGCCCAGGCGATCATGACCGAGATCAAGAATGATCCATCGATCGTGATGCGCGGAGTCAAGCGGACCCTGTTCGAGTCCCATGAGCACTTCTCGTCGCTCCTGTCGCTCGCTGGAGACGGGCGAATCATGCAGGCCAAGTCGGGCGCAGCGCGGCAGGCCCTCGCCCAGGGGGCCAACGCAGCCGAGGCCGGGAAGATGGCCAACGAAGCTGGAATGCTCTCCTTCCGGCGCATGATGGACGCGGCGATCCCAGATGTGGAAGCTGTGTTGAAAGGTCTGAAGCAGACAACGCGCAAGCCAAACGCGTCCTGGTCTGGCCAAGTGCGCCGAGGATTGCTGGAGGGCAACGCTGGAGTGCGTGCAGGAGCCGGAAACCTTCAGTTCACATTCTCAGCCTCGCCAGCGATGCGCGCAGCAGAGCGCGCCTACGGCGCTCTGAAGCAAGGCGAAAAGATGGGGGCCGCGCTCTCGACTGTGGAAAAGGCGTTGAAAACCGTCTCGATCCCGGTGACTGGGCCAATGCGGATGGCCGCGGCGATCTTCTCGCCGACCCACTGGCGGACCCAGGTCAACGGCAAGGTGGTCCGAATCCCCCTTTACACCAGGCGCTTGTACCGTCAGTTGTGGGGGCAGGTCCACGCTCGCGTCACGGAGATGGCCCCGATCACCACCATTCAGGTGGTTCGCCGGGCGCTGGGCGACGAAGCTGGGGCTAAGTGGATCACCGGCCACGCCGCATCCGACCGCCGAAAGCTGACGCACGTCATCGGGTTTGGCGGAACCGGCAGGTCCAGCACCGAGATCGCCGAGTCGATCGCGGAGTGGAATTCTCGCTTCGGCAAGAAGGGCATCCCAGAGTTCCAGGGCATGAAGCCGGCCGAAATCCAAAAGGAGGTCGAGCGGCTGAAGCCCATTGCAGATGGGATCAGCGAAGAGTTCCGGCGCATGATGGACATCGAAGTTCCGATGGGCCTGCAGCGCGAGTTGGTCGAGGATGGCTACATCCCGATCGTAGTTCGCTCGAGCCAGACTGCCGACACCGTGATCCCGACCGAGGCGGTAGCAAAAGCAGGCAACCCAATGAAGCCGCGCGGCGGAGGCGAGCACCTTGGCTCCAGCCAGCAGCTTCGCCGCATGTTCGAGTCTCCAGCCGATGCGATTCGGCTTGGCGCTGATGTCGAGACTGACGCTCTCGCCCTGCTGACTCACCGCATTGGCGAGCACCACCTTGCCGTCAACTCTTCGAAGTTGATCGAGGCGATCAGCACGCAGGTTGGAGTCCCATTGATCCAGGGTCATCGCGCCGCACTCGAAGTCATGGCCACTGGCCCCGACGCGCAGTGGGCAAAGATTGGCCAGACTGCGGAAACGTGGAACGATCGATCGCGGTACGCCGGGCTCGAAAGCTCGTACCAAGAGGCGTCGAATGTTGCGCGCGGATCTCGCGGAAAGTTCCGCCGACTAAAGAGCAACCTGGGCCTTGGCACTGCAGCCATGTCTGACCCGAGGGCGGTCCTTGGTCGCCTGAACTCGGAGCGCACCCTTCGATCTCTCGCGTCGAAGCGCGACAAGTTCTGGGACTCGGTCATCCCAGATCCGCAGCTTCGTGAGCAGGTTCGAACTGCAGCCAAAGAGGTGCTCGACTCGCTCGACAAGGGGCGCAGGTGGAAGCGCGAGGCGGCCCTGCTTGGGCTGCGCGTTGACACCAAGGGGCGCGAGCTATTCGAGATCCTCGAAGACGTTCAGAGCCAGCTTGGCGTAGCCAGGAATGCGAAGCTATCCGATCCGGCGCGGCGCAAGCTGTTGCGCCAGACTACGGAAACGATCACCGAGTACCGGGCGATGCGCTTGGAAGAGGCTGCCAAGCTGCGCAAGGCCCGCTCTCGGCGGAACACGGTGCTGCGGAAAGAAGAGCAGATCGTCAACCGATCGGCTGGCGTCAATGACGCTGGAACCCTTGCCGCTGAGAAGTCGGTCAACAAGCAGGTCGTTCACGCGGTTCGGTCGCTGCGCAGCAAGCAGCGTGAGCTCGACAGGATCGTGGCATCGCTGCGTGCGCTTCACGCAAAGAAGAAGACGGCCCACGTCCGGCGCAGCCTGGAATATCGTGCCGACGAACTGCTGAAGGAGATTGATTCGCTTCAAAGCTTCGCGGACGAAGCGGTTCGATCGACCAAGACTCAAACGGATTGGCGCAAGGCTGCGGACAAAGTTCGGGGCTCTTCGGAGAAGGAGTTCGAGCGACTGAAGGAAGCCTCGGAGGCTAGGCGAGAACTCAACGAAGACATTGCCCGCATCGAGAACGGCATCTCTTCGTGGGATGAAGCGATCGGCGACATGAGCACCTACGCTCGCGAGTTGAACCAAGAGGTCAAGGCGATTGAGGGTGCGGGCAAGAAGGCGAAGGGTCAAGCGGAGCGCAAGGCTGCGTCATTGACCAAGAAGTCGGAAGCGGTGGACAAGGCGAAGGACATCCTGTCCCGGCGGGTCGCCGATGCGATTCACAATCAAAAGGCATCCGGCAAGTACGCGAGTCAAGTTCTCTCTTCACCGGCCATGCGCCAAGTTGCGGTTGGCGTGTCCGATTACGCTCGCAAGGCAGCCGCCTCGGAGGGCGCGGTTCGCTCGATCGTCGGCAGCATGGCCCGTGTTACCGGGCTCGATGCATTTGACCGACGCGAGGCCATCCGGCGCATGAAGGCGGGCCGCAAAACTCTGCCTGACATGACCAAGGATCTTTCGGCCCATTTGCCGGAAGCCGAAGCTCGCGCATACCAGCA
>Ga0316204_10004066_pt1 | contig 27275 bp, 25 predicted proteins | sample 6monrhotite_MG_2_FD_205661 | JGI IMG/M metagenome (GOLD analysis project Ga0316204, IMG submission 205661) | Microbial mat bacterial communities from mineral coupon in-situ incubated in ocean water Damariscotta River, Maine, United States -... | ecosystem: Environmental > Aquatic > Marine >...
AGGGCGTCCTTGCCATCGACAGCTTCCAGCACAGTGTGACCGTCGCTGACCAGCGCCCGCTTGACCTGCATTCGAATCAACGCAGAGTCATCTACCACCATAATCACTTTACTCATCATCCCCCCATGAGTTGGTTCAAGCGCCCGGCCAGAGCATCGACAGCTCGTCCGTATAGTCACGCCAGATTTTAATGTCGTCTTGGAGCCCCATACATTCCAGCCAGCTGTCTGGCATCAAGTCCGGACAGGCCCGCTCCACATCGGATTCGATGGTGAGCGCGCCCGCGATGTAGGTCAACGCCACACAGTCCATACCGCGCGCAGGCAGCGGGAACCGTGTGTGGCTGAAGGCCACCGCGCGCACCACTGACTCCGGGAGTCCCCAGAGGGCGAGCAGCGCGGCGCCTACCTGGGCGTGTGTGATGCCCAGGTGCTTCCTCTCGAGATCATGCAGGTGCAGCTCGCCCCGCTCCGCCTCATCGAGCAGATCCGAGTAGTCATCCACCTGCCCGAGCAGCAGCAGCTGCCCGATGTCCTGCAGGATGGACGCGGTCAACGCGTCCTGCGCCTGAGCGCCCGCCATCTGGCGAACCATCTGTGTCGCGAAGAGGCTCTTCTTACGGACCTGCTCCAGGTACCTGGGCTGCAGGTTCGGGAGCTCTTCGAAGCAGCGCCCGGCCAACGTCGCGGCTCGGAGCGCGTTGATCCCCAGGTAGACGACCGCCTGCTGGAGTGAGTTCACCTTGCGCGGCAACCGGAAGAAGGACGAGTTTGCCATCTGCAGGGTCTTGGCGACCATGGCGGGATCGGACCGCATGACTCTGGTGATCATCTGAGCGTCGACGTCCGGATCATCCAGCACCTTCAGCAGCTGCACGAACGAGGTCGACAGCGTCGGGAGGCGTGTCGTCTCCCCGATGGTCAGCTCCATCCGGGACGGCGCTACCTGTCCGATGCCGCCGGTCGCCCGGTCGAGCACCATCTCCAGCGTCGCGGGGTCCAGGGGACGGGCGATCATCTGGTGAGCCGCCTGGAGCCCGCTCAGCTCCTTCGCCACCTGGCCCACGTCCGCGATGAGGACGCGGGCGATCGCCGGGTAGCGCTGCTTGACTGTGGAGAGTAGACCCTCGCCTTCATCCTCCACGCCGCTCAGTATCACCGAGTAGTCGTACTCCTGGAGCGACTCCAGCGCCTCTGCCGCCCCAAAAACGATGTCTATGTCCCACTCTTCCAGTGACTCGACGAGCTCCTCGGAGTCAGCACCACTCAGCACGCAGAGCACGCTGTAGTCAGACGGGTCGTTCTTGAGGGCGAGGCTCACGCGGCCATCCTATCCGCGACGGGGAGCACGAAGCTGATCTGTGTGCCCTTGCCGGTGGTGGAGTTGATGTCGATGCTCCCGCCGAGCGAATCCACGGACTGTCGCACGGCACCGAGGCCGACGCCGCGTCCAGAGAACTCGGTCGCCTCCTCCTTGGTGGAGACCCCGTCCCGGAACATGAAGTCCACCAGATCATCCTGCGTCTTGCAGGCGAAGCCGTGATCCGCGGCCTTGGCGGAGAGCATGGCCCAGTCGATCCCGCGCCCGTCGTCTTCGACATCGAGCATGAGCCGATCGGCGTCCATCCAGGTCTTGATGGACAGGCGCCCCTGCGGCGACTTGCCCGCGCCGATCCGCTCCTCCGCGGACTCGATCCCGTGGTCGAGGGCGTTCCGGATGATGTGGACGAAGTCCGACCAGAAGGTGACGAAGCGATCGGGGTCGGTGTGGACGGCGTTGTCCTCGACGTGGATCTCCACCTCTTCCTTGCCGAGGCTCGTCGCGATTCTGCGAGCCTGGGTGGCGATGCGCTCCAGCCGGCGGGAGATGGGCTCCAGCTTCCACGAGTGGATCATGTCCAGCAGAATCTCGTGCTTGTGGCCGTCCCGCACTGCATGGACGATGTCCTCGTACTGCGCCTCTTCCAGCTCGACCCCGAGGTCGCGGCGCTCACCCAGCAGGGTGTTGAGGCGACTCTGAATGGACTCCCACTGCTCGTCCAGCCCGCCCAGCTCCGTCGTCGTCAGGAGGCGGTGCTCGTCCACCATGATGTCTTCGAGGTGGTGCACGAACGCGCCAAAGCGCTCGAGGCCGTACATCAGGGAGTTCCCCTTGAGCGTGTGCAGCCAACGCTTGGCCTTGGACGCGTCCTCACCGTACTCCTCGCCGACGAGGCCGCGGATGAGCAGCGTGCCCTCGGAGAAGAACTCCAGGAAGCCGGACTTGTCCGAGAGGAAGTGCTCGAAGATCTGCATGGTCTCGCGCTGCTCGGCCTCGGACTCCTCGCGGACGACCTGATCCGTCACATCGGAGATGACGACCAGCATCTTCTCGAAGTCTTCCGGCTCCATGCCGTCGTCGAGGATCGGCTCATAGGCGATGTGAAAGTGCCTGCCGTTGCTCGCGAACTTGCTCGGGAGCTGCTCGATGGTCACCTCCAGCGGCATGAACGCCTCGGTGACGTCCTCCCAGCTGAGGTCGAACCACTCCGCCGCCTTCGGGTCAGCCTGCTCAAGGTAGGCCTTCAAGGTCTCCTCGTTCGGCACGCCCAGCCACTGCTGGACCTTGGCCGAGCACTCGGAGATGACCTCCGCTTCGCGGTTGATGGTGAAGAGGCCCTGGTTCACGTTGTCCAGCACCAGCTTCATGTCGCGGTTGCGATCATCGAGCGCCGCGGTGCGCTCCTGGACGATGAGGTCCAGGCCGATCACGTTGTCGAAGAAGCTCCGCGCGATGAAGACCGCCGCGATGGACTCGACGACCACGAAGGTGGCGTGAACCGCGACGACCCAGATGGACGCGTCGTAGTTGAACACGCTCTCGGGAATCAGCAGCCAGATCACCGTGTGGTGAAAGGTCACCGTCACCGCGGCGACGACGATCACCATCGGGTTGGCGAACATCGCCAGGACGGCGAGCAGGCTGAAGAAGTAGAAGTGCATCTCGATCTGCATCGGGCCCTGGCCGAAGTGGACCAGCAGGCCGCCCATGCACATCGCGGTGAAACCAATGACCCACGACACATGGCGTGGGTTCTCAAACATCTTGAGCGCCGCGGTCGGACCAGCCAGCGTCAGCGTGGTCAGCAAGACCGCGAGCCCCGGGTTGGTCTTGTTGAAGAACGCGACCAGCACGAAGACAGGTAGGTTGGCCCAGAAGAAGTAGAGCCCAACCCGATTCATCCGATGAAGGTAGTTGACCTCAAACTCGGTCATCTTCTTCGGAAGCAACAAATATTCCAACAGGTTCATCAAACCCTCCCCACAATCCAACCGATCGGCTCACCATCAAATTTCTTCAGCGGATTTCCCTCATCCAAGCAGCAAACTGATCGATCCAGGGTGCTCAGAAAGGGAGGGTGAATGTTCGTTTTGTCAGTGCTGCTCTCAGGATGCGGCGCTCCACCTCCCCTCGATCGGGGAGTGATGGATCAAACCTGGCTTTCAGAGTCTGAGCAGCGTCCCGTACGCGAACTCACGCTCACGGATCACAGGGGTGAGGGGTTCGGTGACGCACAGCTCGCCGGCCGCTGGACCGTGTTCGCGATCGGGTACACGAGCTGCCCCGATGTCTGCCCCACGACGCTGCGCGCGCTCTCTCAGGCGATCGATCTCATCAACGCCCCCATCCAGCCGGTCTTCCTGGCCGTGGATACGGAGCGGGATCGGACGGCGCTGCCCAACTACGCGCCGTTCTTCCATGACAGGCTGCTCGGGGTGAGCGGTGAGCCGGAGGCCGTCCAGCAGGCGGTGGACGCGCTCGGCGGCTCCTTCGAGGTGACTCTGGCGGATGGGCGCCTCCAGGTCGATCACGCCACCAGCCTCTTCCTGGTCGATCCGTCGGGCTTGGTGAACGGCTACGCCTTGCGCCCCTCGGACCCCTCCATACTGGCCGCGGATCTGACCGCCGCCATGGATGCGTGGACTCCCACCGTGAGCATGGAGGGTTGGATCCCGCCGGCGCCTCCCAGCGCCCCATCACTCGCCGCGTACGGTCGCCTCATCAACCACACGGCGGAGACGCTCACGCTCGAAGCGATCGAGAGTGACGACTTCAACCACGCCCACGCGCACGAGACCGTCGCGTCGAACGGGAGCGCGAGCATGAACAACACCACCCTCACCATCCCACCAGCGGGTGAGTTCGCGCTGCGCCCCGGCGCCCACCACCTGATGCTGATGAGCCCCAAGCGAGATCTGAAGGCCGGCGACACCTCAGTGCTCAGGCTGCGGTTCTCCGGGGGCCACGACGTCCTGGTGGCGCTTCCCGTAGAGGAACAGTGAGCTCCGCCCTCAAGATCCGCCTCACCTGGGCCGTGCTCGGGGTGTGGGCGACGCTGCTGGTCGTGCTGATCGCCTCGCTGATGATCAACCACACCATCGCCATGCCGTCACCGTCGAACGCGGAGCAGCTCGCCGCTGGCGTGGACGCGCTGGTGGAGACCTCCGACGGCCGCACCCTCGTCCACGTCATCTACGACGACTGCTCCTGCACCTCGGGGCTGCTGGATCACCTCGCCGAGCGCGGGGTGCTCACTGACACAGCGGAGACCATCGTCTTCGTGGGAGGAGACGCCGAGCGCGAAGAGCAGCTCACCGCGCGCGGGTTCTCGTGGATTACCACCAACGAGCTGCGGCTGGAGCAGGAGCTGGCGCTTGTGTCCGCGCCGGTCCTCATCGTCCACGATCCCGAGGACGGGATGCGCTACGCCGGCGGCTACTACCGCCTGCCAGCGGCGGTGCGGCCGATGGACCTGGCGATCATCGCGGCGCTGGATGAGGGGCGCGAGCCCGAGCCGCTGCCGGTGTTCGGCTGCGCGGTCAACGCCGAGCTCCGCTCCCAGCTCGATCCCTTCGGGCTGCAGCGATAGCCCCTGCGTCACCGACGACGTCCCGCGCGTCACAGATGACGCAAAACAACGCTGAAAGCCTGAATATCACCACCTGAAGGTCACAATTCCAGCAGCGGCGGCTGGCGCGATCCTTGCACCTTGTGAGGGCGACCGGCGGGAAGCTCAGCGAACGACGGTCTCCAGCCACTCCAACCAGGAGCCCTATGGTGAAAACCGATGCGTCCGGTGGCCCCCGCGTTCACCCTTTTACGGGGGCCCCTCTCTTACGGCGCGTCAACTTGACGGACGGACAGGTGGCAGAGGGTTCTTGAGCCCGCTGTCGCGGAGGGGCATCAACCTGTTCGCCAAACCGTCTCTGGCAACCAGGCCCCCGGCAGGTGACGATCACCTGCCGGGGGTCTCCAGCGTCTCCTACTGGCGCCGCCAGTGACGAAAGCGCTCGACGACCTCGGCGGCCGCGCGGAGCTGACGGGTGTGGTTGCGCTGGCGGACGACGCCCTCCATGCCGAGGCGCTCGAAGGCTTCGCGCTCTCCGTAGCGACGCACGGCCTCATCCAACAGCAGGCTGCTGAACAGTCGAGCGGGCTCCACCGGCGCCTCGTCCTCGTCAGCCATGGCGTCCAGGAGGGCGTTGGCCGCGCGGCGCAGGTCGGCCTCCAGCGAGTGGGACTCCGTGAGCCGCCTCGCCTCCAGCGCCTGAAGCACATGCTCCGCCTCAAGGGTCACGGATCTCGGGTAGGCCTCACCCGCCTCCAGCGCTTCGCCGACGACCTGGAGATAGGCGGTCTTTACGACGCTATCCAGCTCTCGGAGGTTCCCGGGCCACGCGGTCGAACGCAGCACCTGCGCCGCCCCCTCCCCCACCACCACGAGCCCGTCGTCGATCACCTTCCTGTGTGTGCGCATCGCCATGAAGCGCGCCCAATCGGCGATCTCTCCGCCGCGCTCAGCGAGCCCCGGGACGCTCACCTTCAGCGAGTTGATTCGCCAGAACAGATCCGAGAGCACCCTCCCCTCCGCCACCGCCCGCTCAAGCTCGACGTTGGTGGCGACGACAAAGCGCACGTCCGCCTCGCGCTCCGGTCCGGAGTCACCCAGCACGCGGTAGCGGCGGGTCTCCAGGAGGTAGAGGAGCTTCTGTTGGATCTGCAGGGGGAGCTTGTCGATCTCATCGATGAACAGCGTCCCGCCCTCAGCGCGAGCGACCTGCCCCAGCCTGCGCTGGCGGGCCTCGGTGAAGGCGGACGGCATCCAGCCGAACAGCTCACCTTCGACGAGGTTCGCGGGCACGGCCGAGAGGAAGACCGTCTCGAAGGGACCGCTCCGCCGCGGCGACCACTTGTGACAGGCTTCGGCGAGTCGGGACTTTCCGACCCCGGAGGGCCCTGTGATGAGCAGCGTCTCGTCGGTCATGGAGAAGCGCCGCAGCCGCTGAATGGTGTCCCCCATGGGGGTTCCCGGGCGGCATCGCGCCATGGGCGCGGGCAGCTCGCACGCCAGCGACCGGTGGACTCTCCGTCGTTCACCCGTGACGTTCATTGGCCCTTCCTGCAGACAGGAATAGGGGCTCCCCCCTCCGACTCCAAGTCTCATGAGAAATCAACCGCCCGAATTCACCGTAGAACGGTGTGAATTCAGCCCGGATGATCCATGCGTCGACTCGTGCGTCTCTCCCTCCTCCTCTCTGCCTTCGGACTGACCGGTCTGGGGATCTTCGTCACCTCTTCCCCGTTCCAGCGGATGCTCGATATCGCCGACCGCGCGCTGAGCGAGCGGGAGGACGCGACCCGCGTGGTCTATGTGCAGGCACCACCCGCGGCCCCCTCCAGCGTGAGCGTGAGCAACAGCGTGAGCGTGAGCAACAGCGTGAGCATCAACAGCGGTAACCGCGTCACCAACGCGAGCGTCGGCGGCCTCTGGAGCGAGTCGACCTGCACCGTCGAGACCAACCCCGCCGGCGCGACCGTCTGGCGCCGCGACCTCTTCGGCGAGCCCGAGTACCTGGGCGTCACCCCCGTCACCATCGATCGACCGCTCAAGTCCGAGCGCGTCTACCTCCAGGCCCCCGGCTACGAGACCGGCGAGGCCTGGCTCATCCCCCACAAGGTGCACCAGCCCTGCGTGAACCAGCTCGCGCTCCAGCCCGCCTGATAGCGGCGCGCGTCAGCCGAGCAGCTCCGGCCAGCTGAAGCGGCCGGCGACGAAGGGCGGCACCTCGCGCCCCAGCAGCGGCGCCAGGAGCTGCAGCAGCTCGTAGAAGGTGTGGGCGGTGCCGCCGTACATGACCACCCCGTCCAGCGCGAAGATCGGCGAGTGCGAGCTCAGGCCCATCATGGTGTAGGGGATTCCGTCGAGATGCGGACGGTCCAGCCAGTCGATGAGGGACATGCGGAACACCCGGGCCACCTCGCCCGGCGACGGCGTCAGCGGCGCCTCCGGCACGGCCGCGACGAAGGGCACCAGCCGCCAGTCCGAGGTGTAGAGGGGCATCGCGCTCAGCTCCCCCAGCACCTCCGCGCCGGTGATGCCCAGCTCCTCCTCGGCCTCCCGCAGGGCGGTGCGCTCGAGCGTGCCGTCCCCGGGATCGGGCTTGCCGCCGGGGAAGCTCACCTCCCCGCCGTGCTGGCCCAGGTGCGCCGCGCGCTCGGTCACCAGGCAGTACGGATCCGCGCCCAGCACCAGCGGCACCAGCACCCCCGCGCGGAGGTGGTTGGTGCGCCCCGGCAGCGCCGGGATGTCGACGGGCTGGTAGGCGTCCAGGATCCGGCGGATGGCGTCAGGAGTGAGCATTGCGCCGGGCTTTATGGGAACTACCCATGAATCGCCAGCGATCCATCGACCCGCTCGGCGGGCCCGTTCACCATGCCGTTGACCGCCCTCCGCAGCTTGTCCCGGCGCCGGGTCACGCCGTCGGGCGGGAAGTCCAGCTCCATCCGGAACTCGATGACGCGCTCGAAGAAGGCGCGCAGCACCGGGGTGTCGATGCCCAGCTCCTGGTTCATCAGCTCGGCGGCGCGGAGCTGCTTGGCCTGACCGAGGCGGAGCACGTCGCGGGGGTGCATGCCCATGGCGCGGATGTCGGACTCCATCTCCCTCAGGCCGTCGAGCTGGATCATGAACATGCGGAGCTGCCAGCCCCACAGGTCCGCGATCTCCAGCGGGTTCATCTTCGCGATGAGCTGCGGCAGGTAGTGCACCCCCAGCGCCACATGCCGGGCCTCGTCGCGCTCGTAGAACTTCAGCAGATCGCAGAGCACGGGCTCGATGCGCTGCTGGCGTGCGACCTGGAAGAGGGTGAGGGCGATGGGCTCCACCATCAGGTGCATGCCCAGCAGCTTCTTGGCGAGGTTGTTCGCCCCGACCACCTCGTCCAGAACGCGCGCGGCGCTGGGGAGCAGGGGCTCGGGGGTGTAGCCCAGCAGCTCGAGGTAGTCGTGCATCACATAGAAGTGCCGGGCCTCGTCGTGGGCCTGGCTCGTCGCGGCCATCTTGGCCTCCAGCGGCTCCAGCTCCAGCGCCAGCTCCGCGGCGATCTTCCAGGCAGCCAGCTCGCCCCAGAAGATCACCGAGAACAGCCGCGACAGGGGCTCGAACTGCTCCTGCGGGAGCTGCACGCCGCCGTGGCGCTCCACCAGCTCGGCGAGCAGCGCCTTGCCGTCCCAGACCTTGTCCTGGCCCTTGTGGTACATCGCCTCCAGCTTCTTGGCGGCGTGCACCTCGCTCGCTGTGCGATCCGCGTCGAACATCTCGTAGGGGATCAGGTCAGGTCGCGTCGGAGTCTTGCGGAGCAGCCTCGGGATCATCGGTCCTCCTCTGGTGGTTCGAGCACCACCTCACTGAAGATGTCGCGTAAGTCCTGGTACATCTGGTCGATGTTGGCGAGATCCGCCTCGTCTCTCGCCATCGCCAGCTCGATCATCAGACCGTGCAGCACCACCCGGATCAGCCGGGAGGTGCGCTCGGGGGGCAGGCTCATCCGGTCGAGGTCTTCGATGAAGGCCTCCTCCAGCGTCGAGCGCAGCAGCCCCATCGACTCGTCGTAGAAGACATCCACCTGCTCGCGGACGGCCCCCTGCTGGGCCGCGAGCGAGAGGGTCTCCACCATGAAGGGGGCCCAGGCGCGCATCTCCCGCACGGCGTCCCAGAGCATGTCCAGCCCCTCAAGCGCCGTGGAGAGGCCGCGATCGCCCCGGGCGAAGCGCTCCTGAACGCGCTTGTGGATCTGCCGGAAGGTGGCCCGCTGGGCCTCGATCAGCAGGTGCTCCTTGGAGCGGAAGTGGTAGTGCAGCAGCCCCTTGGAGACCCCAGCCGCCCGGGCCACGTCCAGCATGGAGGCCGCCTGATATCCCTCCTTGCCGAACATGGATGCGGCGGCGTCGAGGATCTTCGACACCGAGCGGGCGCTGCGTCGTGTGAGCTGGAGTGGGAGTTCGAAGGGCATAATGTTTTTGAACTGAATGTTTTTGAACTGGCTGGCCAGTTTAAAAACATTGTGACCCGATTCCATTCCCGCTGTCCAGCGGGCGCTGTGTTTTGATGGCCTCATGGAACGCGGCAGTCACACCCGGGTAAAGCTGACCGAGGGGCCGATCAACCCGGCGCTCCTCAAGCTCGCGGCGCCGATGGCGCTGGGCATCGTCTTCATCCTCGCGGTCAACCTCGCGGACACCTACTACGTGGCCCGGCTGGGGACCGATCAGCTCGCTGCCATGACCTTCACCTTCCCCATCGTCACGGGGGTGATGAGCGTCGCCATGGGCCTGAGCGTGGGCGCGACCACCGCCATCGCCCGCGCCATCGGCCACGGCGACGAGTCCCTGGTCAAGCGCCTGACCACCCACGCGCTGATGCTGGCGCTGCTGGTCGTTGGCATGGTGAGCGGGCTCGGCGTGCTCACTCAGGAGCCCATCATCGAGGCGCTCGGGGCCGCCCCCGCGCTCATCCCGATGATCACCGACTACATGACCATCTGGTTCGCCGGCTCGGTGTTCCTGGTGGTGCCCATCGTGGCCAACGGCGCGCTGCGGGCCGCGGGAGACGCCAAGACGCCCATGTGGATCATGCTGGGCGCGGCCATCGCGAACATGGTGCTGGATCCGATGTTCATCTTCGGCTTCGGGCCCATACCGCGCATGGAGCTCCAGGGCGCGGCCATCGCCACGCTGATCGCCCGGGCCCTGACGCTCGTGGTCGTGCTGTATGTGCTCACGGTGCGGGCCCGCATGATCGAGCTGCACGTCCCGGGCTGGGCCGCGCTGAAGGACTCCTGGGGCAAGGTCATCTCCGTGGGCGCCCCCGCGGCCCTCACCAACGTGCTCGGGCCGGTCGCCGTGGCGCTGATCACCGCGCTGGTGGCCCGGGAAGGCAGCGAAGCCGTCGCCGCCTACGGCATCGGCGCCCGCCTCGACTCGATGCTGTTGATCCCCACAATGGCGCTCACCAGCGCGCTCAGCCCCTTCATCGGCCAGAACTGGGGCGCCCACCTCGTCGAGCGGGTGAACCAGGCCGTACGCACCAGCGTGCGCTTCTCGATCCTCTGGGGCCTCGGGGCGCTGGCCCTGCTGGAGCTGACCGCGCCGCGGCTCGCCGCCGTCTTCAGCGACGATCCCGCGGTGCGCGAGGCCCTGGTGATCTACCTGCGGCTGATGCCGCTCGGCTACGCCGCCAACGCCGTCACGAGCGTCGCCAACTCGTCCTTCAACGCGGTCGATCGCGCGGTGCGGGCGACGCTGGTGTCGGCCGCGCGGAGCCTGCTGCTCGCCGTGCCGCTGGCTGTCGTCGGGCAGCAGATCTGGGGCCTCGGCGGCATCTACGGCGGCCTGGTGCTCGCCAACCTGGGCGCCGCGCTGCTGGGGCTGCGCTGGGTGCGCGTGGTGCTGAACCCCGACGCGGAGATGGCGCTGGAGGCGCCTGAAGCCAGCAGCGCCAGCGTCGAGATCGATCTGGAGGGCCTCGGCGACGCGATCCGTCCCCTCGTGCAGACCCTGCTGGATGAGGTCGCCGGCATGGATGAGGTCGCGGTTCACCCCTGTCGACGCACCGCGCTGGGCTTCTTCGTGGGCAGCCGGGAGCTGGGTCACGTGCACGCGGACGGCCGCCTGGATCTGGTGTTCCCCCCGGAGCTGGGCGAGGCGCTGGTGCACGCCGGCAGGCTGGAGCACCACCGCTCCCAGAACGCGGGCGCCTGGTACACCCACAGCCTCCGCGACGCCGTGGACGCCGGGGAGGCCCGCTGGCTGCTGAACCTGAACCACACGCTCTACACGCTGCGGCGTGAGCGCGCCCCGAAGGCCAGGATGCAGGAGGAGCTGGCGGCGCTGGGCCTGGATCGCGCGACGCTCTCCAGCGCCATGGAGATGCTCACCGCGTGTGCTGGCAGCAAAGCAGCTAGCAGCTAGCAGCTAACTGAGCCGCAGCTCAACCCCGTCCCCGGGGATGACGCCCCTGTACCCGGCGAGGGCGGGCAGGATGTGGTTGTGGCGATCGCTGGCGTCGTAGGACCAGACGAAGCGCTCCAGGCTGCGCTCGGGGGTCATGAGATCGAAGTAGGTCGCGACGCCCTTGTAGGGGCACACGGTCTCGCCGCCGGGAGAGGCCGCCAGCGCGGCGTCCGGGAAGGCCGACCTGGGGAGGTAGATCCGCGGCGGCAGCGGCGCCTCCAGCACGAGCAGCGCGCCCGTCGTCTCCAGGAGCGGAGCCCCATCGACGGACAGCGTGACTGTCTGCGACAGCGGCAGCACATCGACGCGGTGGTAGGGGTTGCGGGCGAAGGGGAAGGACGGGCGCTCCTCCTCGAACCAGCGGAGCGCACCCGGCGACCACCGCGCGCCGGTGTCGTACAGATCGGCCGCGTCCAGGCGGACGTGGTCCGGGGAGTCAGCGTAGGTCACCGCCGTGGAGATGACCCGACCATCGACGATGAGCTGGTGTCGCCGCGAGCCGCCTTCGGCGGGACCGTCAGCGACCAGCTCGGCGTCGACCGCGGCGCGTGGGAGCAGGTAGAAGGGGGCGCCGGTGTCCAGCCAGGCGATCAACCCCTCGCGGGTATCCGCTACGGTGTGATCGCCCGCGACTACGCGTACGCGGGCGCCGTGGGGGGAGGTATGAAGTGACATGTGAAGCCTCACAGCAGGTTGGGGCGCGCCCTCACGGGCTCGCGATCCGAGGAAACCAGCGCGCGCCCGACCACTACAGAGAGCGCGCCCATCCCATCACAGACGAAGTCCATCATGGTGTCGTAGAGCCCCGGCTGCGCCACGAACAGCCCGAGCTGATCCACCGCGAACTCGAAGAGCTCCCAGCACGCCCCCAGGCCCAGCGCCAGGAGCAGGATGAGCGCGCTCTTCGCCGGCACCCTCACCCGGTTCGCCCCCTCCCAGCCCCCGATCACCTCGAACATCATCCGAGCCACCCAGGCGAAGGCGAGGAAGTGCATGAACTTGTCGTAGACAGCCGAGCACTGATACAGACTCTGGCCCATCCCCAGCGCGACGTGCGCGATGAGCAGCCCCATCCAGCCGAAGGCGAAGCTGCGGGGGAGCGCCCACCGACGCGCGAACACCGACGGCAGACAGGCCAGCGCGGCGCAGCACAGCGCGATGGCCCCGAAGAGCACGCCGTGAGTGAGCGCGCCCCAGATGGCGAAGGCGACGAGCGAGGCCGGCCCGATGTGTGCTGCTCTCACGGCGCTACATCCGCGGTCCCGATGAGCATCGTCGACTCCCACAACATGGGTGGTTTATTTCAGGGCGCGGCGGGCGCTTGCCCCCTCGCTGAAGAGAACCTACACTTGTGCCGAAGGAGCCACAATGGCGCAAATCGGGCACAAAATTGGTGCACATAAGTCTACAAACCTCCTCCCCAACCTCGCGGCCTTCCTGGCGGTGGTCGAGGCGGGCAGCTTCACCAAGGCCGCGCAGCGGGCGGGAGTGGACAAGACTCTGCTGAGCCGGAGGGTGAAGGCGCTCGAAGCGGCGCTGGAGGTTCGCCTGCTGAACCGCACCACCCGCAGCCTCCACGTCACCGAGGCCGGCCGCACGCTGGCCGAGGCCGCCGCCGAGCCGCTCCAGGAATCCATCCACGCGCTGCAGCTCGCCGCCGCCCCCGACAGCATCCAGGGCACGGTTCGGGTCGCCAGCATCCCCGAGACCAGCGCTGAGATCTGGGGCCCCGTGCTGGTGGAGCTCGCCCGGACCCACCCGGAGCTGCACATCGACATGAGCGCCAGCGAGGTCATGGTGCGGCTTATCGAGGGCGGCTTCGACCTCGCGATCCGGGTGGGCCGCATGCCGGACTCCTCGCTCGTGTGTCGCAAGCTCGCGAGCTGGCGCTACCTGCTCTGCGCCAGCCCCGAGTGGGTCGCCGCCCACCCCGAGGTCCAATCTCCGGCGGAGCTCGCGCCGCACTGGGTGCTCTACGGCGACGTGCCCAACGCCAACCGCTGGCGCTTCGAGCGCGGCGACGAGGCGGTGGACGTCGAGATGGACTCGGTGTTCACCACCGACAACGGGATGATGCAGTGCTCCGTGATGCTCGCTGGCATGGGCGTGAGCGCCCTGACGCCCTTCTCGGTGATGGACGCCCTTCGGTCGGGCGCGCTGGTGCGGGTGCTGCCGGAGTGGCGCGTGAGCCACGTCCTCGGCATCTACGGGGTGACCCCGCACCGCGCGTATCTGCCGGCGCGGGTCGAGGTGGTGCTGGACGCGGTGAAGCGGCGAATCAAGAGCCAGGAGGCCGTCTGGCGGGAGTACACCGGCTGATCGCCGCAGCTACTCCGCCAGAAAATCCAGCAGGATCGCCAGGAACGCCTCGGGGGACTCCCGGTGCACGAAGTGGCCGCCGTCCAGCATCTCCACGCGGTAGGGTCCGGTGAAGCGCTCCGCCGAGTCGACCGTGAAGGCCTCCTCCGAGAGCATGTCGTCCCGGCCGCCGACGAGCATCGAGGGCACGGCGATGTCCGCCTTCATGAAGTCGGGGGCAGCCCCGAGCGCGCGGTAGTAGCCCAGCGCGGCGTTCAGGGAGGGCTCCCTCGCGAAGGCGTTCTTCACCGACTCCGTCTCCTCGGCGGGCACGTCCCAGGTGGGCGACCAGCGCGTGTACAGGTCGTCGACGTGCTGGAAGTCGGCCCGCTGCATCCGCCGCACCGCGGACGGGCGCGTCAGGTAGGCGAAGTGGCGAGCGGACCAGAGCAGCCCCAGCCCGGCCTTGATGGTGTCGGGGTGCGGGATGGCGACGGTGACCAGGCGATCGACCTTGCTCGGATCCAGGACCGTCGCGGAGTAGGCCGCGCTCGCGCCGAAGTCGTGAGCCACGAGGATCGCCGAGTCGTACCCGAGCGCCTCGATCAGCGCGAGCACGTCCCGCCCCATCGTCTCCACGTCGGTGTCGGTGTCGGGGACGTCAGTGGGCGCGTAGCCGCGCGTGAAGGGAGAGACCGCGTGGTAGCCCGCCTCGGCCAGCGCGGGCCGCACGTCGTCCCAGGTGTGGGCGGTGTCCGGGAAGCCATGCAGCAGCAACACCAGCGGAGCTCCGGGGTCACCCTCCTCGAAGTAGTGGAAGGTCAGGCCGTTGGCCTCGACCTGGCTGGTGCCTGCCTCCGGGACATGTGCACGGGTGACCTCGACCGCGCCGGCGAGGGCCGTCGACGTGAGCAGATACGCCAGCGAGAGGTTCATCACGCTCCTCCGAACAACAGGTGGGCTGCACCCATATCCGGAACCGCGGCGTGTCCTCAGGCAGCTCGGCGTTGTGTATGCCCGCCGAGGGCCTCCGCCTGCGCCGAGAGCTCATCGCGCTCGAGGAGATCGAGGAGCGCCCGCGGCCCCAGGGAGAGCGCCTGCGCGGCGGGGTGCGCGCCCAGAATCATCGGCAGCACCGAGGGAGAGAGGCGCTCACAGGTAGAGAGGAAGGACGCGACGCAGGTGATCAGCGCCTCCTGCCGATGCTCGGTGGCGCTGAGCGGCTTGCGGTGCCACGCCACCACCCCCTGAACGGGCGCGGGCAGCGCCCAGCTGGCGGCGATCGTCTCGCCGACGGAGACATACCAGCGCTCCATCAGCTCCATCGTCATCAGCCTCGGCGGCGTGAGCCGGCGCTCAGCGGCCACCCTGGCGACGACCCCGAGGATCACCGGCTGCCCGATCGTGTGCAGCAGGCCGCAGAGGAAGGCCATCTCGGGATCGCCGCCGACGTAGCGGGCCACCGCCGCCGCGTACACGGCGCTGCGCCGAGCGAGGCGCCAGGACGCCTCCGCGAGGCACTTCAAGCCGGGCACCGCGAAGGACTCGGAGACCTTGAGCGAGAGCGCGATCCGGATCAGATTGTGGGTGCCCACCCGGGTGATCGCCGCCCGCAAGGAGCCGACCTCACCGCGCCTGGAGAACCCGGGAGAGTTGGCGACGCGGAGCACATGGGCCGCCAGCGCGGGATCCAATCCCACCACCTTCTCCAGCTCACGGAAGTCCACCTCCGGGTTGGTCGCCAGCGCGAGCAGCCTCATCGTCGAGACGGGCAGCGCCGGCAAGTCGTAGTCCCCCGCAAGCAATCGAGCCGTTACGGCGTTCTGGAGTTGTGCGGACATGCGCAGCCTATCGGCGCACTCTCCGCGCGCTTCAAGCGTCCCGCGTTCAGTCTCTGTCCGGCAGCGGGAGCAGCGTGTTCAGGAAAGTCCACATCGCCGAGAGATCCTCGTCGGTCCAGCCCGCCGTGGCCTGCCAGGGCATGAAGGGGTCGATCACCGTTTCGTCCGGCCGGACCCCCTCGCGCATGGCGCGAAAGAACTCCTCTTCGCTCCACTGCTGGATGCCGTCGCGGTGGGGGGTGATGTTGCTGGACCAGACCGTCCCGGGGCCAAAGGAGCGCCCCACGTAGTCCGAGCCGTGGCAGCTCGTGCAGCCCGCCACCCGCGCCAGGTATCGCCCCCGCGCCACCGGCCCGTCCTCGGCCTCCTCAAAGCCCACGGAGTGATCCATCAGATCCGCGCTGATCGCCCAGCGACCCGACTCGACGAGGCGCTTCCCGACCGGCCCCAGCCTCTGCCTGGGCAGCTCACGATCCACCGGCGGGAGCACCTTGAGCCAGGCGATCATGTCGCCCAGATCCTGCTCGCTCAGGCCGACGTAGTCGTAGGACGGCATGACGATCAGCGGCCTCCCGTCGCTGCCGACGCCGTGGCGGATGGCGCGCACCCAGTCGTCATCCGAGTAGGCGTCGAGCCCGCCCACCCCGGACGTGAGGTTGCCGGCGACGACCGTGCCCATGGGGAAGGCGTCGATGTAGGTGTCGCCGCCGAGGTCGTCGCCGTGGCAGCGGGTGCAGGCGACGACGTGGCGGGCGATGTGCTCGCCGCGCGCCAGCTGCTCGCCGGCGGAGGCGGGGATCGACACCGAGATGAGGTCGATCTCGATGGTGCGCTCCAGGGCCTGCGGCGCGCCGCAGCCTCCCAGGAAGACGATGAGGGGGATCATCCCCCCATCCTATACAGCTTCTCGGGTCTTCTCCTCCGTCCATTGCAGAAGCGCCGCGGAGAGCTCCTCCACGGTGATGGGCTTGGTGAGGTAGTCGTCCATCCCGGCCCTGATGCAGCGCTCCCGATCGCCCTCCATGGCGTTGGCGGTGAGCGCGATGATGACCACGCCCTCACCTGGCTCCTCCGCGCTCCGGATGGCCTCCGTGGCCTCGAAGCCATCCATCACGGGCATGTTGCAGTCCATCAGCACCAGATCGCAGTCATCACTCCTCGTCGCCTCCACCGCGGCGCGCCCGTCGGAGACGAGCTCGCAGGTGTAGCCGAGCCGATCGAGCATATGCAGCATCACCCGCTGGTTGACCGGGTTGTCCTCGGCGACGAGCACACGGACGTCGTGCTCCGGGCGCACCCGCTCGACGGCGGGCTCCGTCATCTTCTTCTCCCGCTGTGGCTCAAGCAGCAGGTCGATCAGCGTGTCCAGTAGCTGCGCCCGTCGGACCGGCTTGGCGGTGTAGACCTGGATGCCCGCCTGGTGGGCCTCCTCATCCAGATCGCGCGCGGTCCAGGACGAGAGCATCACCAGCGCCGTCCCGGCGAGCTGCGGGGCCGCGCGGATGGCGCGCGCCAGCGCCAGGCCGTCCATCCCAGGCATCTGCATGTCCAGCAGCGCCACCGCGAAGGGTTCATCCGGCGGCGTCGACAACAGAATGCTGAGCGCCGAGGGGGCATCCTCCACGGCCACGCACTGGAATCCCCAGTCCGCGAGGTACCGCGCCAGCAGCCCGCGAGCGACCTCGTTGTCGTCGACGACCAGCGCCTTCAGCCCGCGAAGCCGCTGGATCTGCTCCGAGCGGGGCACCACCTGCTCAGCGCGGGGCTCCAGCGCGAGGGTGAACCAGAAGGTGCTGCCGAAGCCGGGCTCGCTCTCGACCCCCAGCTCACCACCCATGCGATCGACCAGCCGCCTGGAGATGGCGAGCCCGAGCCCGGTGCCGCCGTACTTCCGGGTGGTGGAGCTGTCCGCCTGGGTGAACGCCTCGAACAGGTGTCCCAGGACTTCTGGCTCGATCCCGATGCCGGTGTCCTCGACCTCGATCCTCAAGAGCACCTTGCCCTCGGCGTCGATGTGGCTCACCACCCGCGCGAGGATCTGCCCCTCGTGGGTGAACTTCACCGCGTTGCCCAGCAGGTTGAGCAGCACCTGCCGCATCCGCCCCGGGTCGCCGCCGACGCGCCGGGGCACGCTCGGGCCGATCTCACAGAGCAGCTCGACGTCCTTCTCCTGGGCGCGCGTCACGAGCAGATCCAAGGTCTCCTCGACGATCGCTCCGGGGTCGAAGTCGACGCACTCCAGATCCAGCCGACCGGCCTCGATCTTGGAGAAGTCCAGGATGTCGTTGATCAGCCCCAGCAGGGTCTCACCCGAGCCGCGGACGATCTGGGCGTACTCCCGCTGCTCCTCGTCCAGCCGGGTGTCCATCAGGAGCCCGGTCATACCGATGACGCCGTTCATGGGCGTGCGGATCTCGTGACTCATGGTCGCCAGGAAGTCGCTCTTGGCGTGGCTGGCTGCCTCGGCGCTGTCCCGGGCGGCGACCATCTCGGCGTGCGCCTCCGCCAGCCGACGCATCGAAGACGCCCGACTGCGCTCGTAGCCGAAGACTATCGCGACGAGGATCGTCAGCATCCCCAGCGTCGAGTTGAACCACATCACCCGGCCGGGGCCCGATGAGATCCAGGCGATGTGCTCGGGCTCGATCGGCAGGCTGAGCTGAACCGCGCCGATGAAGACGACGGCGAGTCCGGTCCAGAGGGCCATCGAGAGCCTGCTGGTCAGGGCGGTGCTGATCATGGGGATCAGCAACATCCAGAGCAGGTTGGGCGTCATCGGGTTGCCGTCCGACAGCGTCGGAACCGCGATCCCCACGAAGATCAGGGAGAGGATCCAGTGAGCGGTGATGTCGACGGATCGGGACCACCGGTAAACCAATGGGATCGCAAAGACAGCGAGGCTGGAGACGACCAGGGTTCCCAGCGCCCTCTCTTCCTTTGGAAACAAGACGCTCAGCACCAGAAACAGCGGCCCCCAGGGCACCAGCGCCAGCGTGAACATCGCGAGCAGGTGTGCGCGGTAGCGCGTCTCTTCGTCAGCGTCTCGCAGCAACGCCGCCGGCGCGATGCTGTCAATCAGGCGATTGAGCCGCCCCGACGTGGCAAGCATCTACTCCACCTCCCCCACGAAGAGTCCTCATCGGCCTCCTCAGGCCATCTCTGAACCCTCAAAGCCCCGCTCAACCGTTGGCGGGCGGACCAGCGCCCGACCCGAGCGTTTTCACATTCTGAAAACGATATTTCCCAGGGGATCCTGGGGGTCAGAGGCTGTTTCGCGTAAGTTACTGTCAGCGTGACTCTTCTCGACTACACGGACCTGTCAGGCGCCATCGGGGACGAAGCCCGCGCCTACTCAGCCGCCCGACGGCTGATGGACGCCCTGTACCTGCTCTACGACACCGTCCTCACGGCCACCCCCGACGGCCCCATCCTCGCCTCCCACATGCGCACGGCCCAGCGCTCCCTCTCGGCCATCACCGCGACGACCCTCGCCCGCGGCCGCCTGCTGGATCTGCTGCTCAGCACCAGCGCGTTCGAGGAGGAGGAGCGGTCGCATATGGAGTTCATGGTGGCCTTCGAGGAGGCGCGAGCCCGATCGTGGGCCGGCCGCCTCGCCAGCGACCCGATGACGCTGCGCCTCCGGCTGCTCCGCGCCGACGCGACGCCCGATGACGCCCGGGAGGTGTGGGAGTCCCTCGGAGAGATGCTGCGCTGCTGGCGTCAGATCCAGGCCGACTTCGCGCTCTACCAGGGCTGGATCGAGCGCATCCAGACGGTGGTCGAGAAACAGGACGTTGCCCCGCTCCCGACCGCGCTGGAGCCGGAGCTGGATGAGGGGCAGACGCTGACGCTGACTGAAGCCTACACGGCGATGTCAGAGGCCGAGCTGCGCGCCATCCGAGCCTTCGCGGAGGCCCGCAGCGCCTATCAGGTCTTCAAGCGTCGCCTCAACGCCATGGGCGACGCGCCGACATGCGCGGAGGTCGCCGAGGTGCTCCAGCCGGGCAACCTCGCGATCCGCTTGATGGCCGACGGTTACGGTGCTTTGTGCTGGGGTTCAGAGGTCCAGCGTTACGCCGAGGACTTCCCCGAGACCCGGCGTGGACACCTGCTGAAGCTGAACGAGTCAGCCTCTCAAACCCACGTCCAGCTCGTCCACATCGCGACTGATGCTTCCCGTCTGGAGGAGCGGATGGAGCGAATGGGCGTATTACCCCTTTCAGAAAACGATTCTCGCGAAGTGCTGAAGTTGCTGCTCCATGTGGCAGACTTGGAGCGCCGCGGCCGAGAGGACCGCAGGCGCTTCCAGGAACTCTCAGGACAGAAAGGGGATTGAAAAATGGGCTCTGGGCTAATCAACCAATATCCACAACCGCACTACCAGATCGTGAGCGGCACGCTCACCCGCAAGGGGCTCGGGTGGCGGCTGCATAAGAGCAACGACAACCTGAACACCACCCTGGGAGAGTGCACCCCGGTGGAGTGGGCGACCCTGGAAGGGACGCAGAACCAGGCGGCCTTCGACACCTCCGCCACGAGCATCTGGGGGGCGACCTACACCAACCTGCCCACCCCCGCCAAGGCGGGGATGCGACAGATCATCGGCGCCGGCCTGCCGTAGGGCCACTCCAACAGCTTGTGCGCCCTGTGCGCCGCTCGTGCGCGAGCTACCAGCCGCGGAGCTTGTTCTCTTCGCGGCGGTACAGCTTGATCGAGTCCTCGATCACCTTCCAGGCTGCCTCTGAGCCCGCGAAGCCCTCGACGACGATCTCCTTGTGTTCGAGGATCTTGTAGTCCTCGAAGAAGCGCTGTATCTCGCGGGTCACGTGGTTCGGCAGCTCGGAGATGTCCTTGTAGTCGGAGAAGGCGGGGTCGTGGATGTGGACGGCGATGATCTTGTCGTCGCCCTCACCCTCGTCCGCCATCCGCATCACGCCGATCGCCCGCGCCTCCATGATGGACAGGGGCTGGACGGACTCATTGCCCAGCACCAGGACATCCAACGGATCCTTGTCGTCGCAGTAGGTCCGGGGCAGGAAGCCGTAGTTCGCCGGATAGTGCACCGAGCTGTAGAGCACCCGGTCCACCCGAAGCATGCCCGAGGGCTTGTCCAGCTCATACTTGATCTTCGATCCCTTGGGGATCTCGATCACCACGTTGAACGGGTCGGAGAGCTTCTCGGGGTTGTTGGGCAGATCGTGCCAGGGATGAGCCATGAGTCCTCGTAGGTTGGATGGAGCGCCGCTTATCCTGTCGGCACCTCGGGCTCGACCTTCACCTCACCTCGCAGCAGCGCCACCACCCCGTAGTACAGCGTCGCCATCGTGCCCCAGCTCAGGCCGCCGACAACACCGGCGTCGATGATCCCGCGCCAGGGCTGCTCCAGCATCCGGACCAGGACGACCAGCCCGATGATGCCGAGGGTCAGCGCCCAGGCGACGATCTTCCGCTTCCGGGTCGCGTAGAAGTACCCCATGCAGAACAGCGGCGCTAGCAGCAGGTGCAGGGGTCGCGGGTTCTTCGCGAGGTAGAAGGCCCGGGCGGCCACGCGGGGAGAGAAGCGCTTCTGGAAGCCCCGATACCCCTCGGCGTAGAGCATGAAGACCAGCCAGCCGACGAAGGCCGCCCACTGGAAGGTCGAGAGCCCGGCCTCGACGGCCTCGGTCGCCAGCGGCGCCAGCCTCCAGGCCGAGCGCCCCAACATGAAGACTACCCCGCCCAGCCCCCAGAAGAAGGCGATCAGGGTTGCGGGCGCGGCGCGGTTGAGAGACATGGCCGGCCGTTTAACATGACCGGCCGTTCCATATGGCTGGACTAGTAGTCGTCGCCGTAGTCGCTGCCACCGAAGTCGCCGAGCGCCCGAGGCCCTCAGGGGACGATGAAGGTGTAGCTCCGCTCGACCTCACCCTCGACCTCGACCGTCACCCCCGCGACCTCCGCCTCACCGCTCGTGAGCGTGACCGTGACCTCTCCGCTCCCCGATGGGCTCCCCGACGGTCGATAAGTTGTGCCATCTCCCTCAACAAAATCCCCACCGCCGCCGAACAAATACACCACCCGCGCACCGTCCACGGCGTCGAGACCCAGCACATGCTCGGCCGTGGTCGGGGCAATGGTGTTCGGGATGTCCGCGAAGGTCGGCACCGTCGTCCCGGACGCCGCGAAGACCGGGATCTCCCCAGGCGCCGCGTCCATGTAGCCGCTCGACGCGGGCTCCAGGGTCCACCAGTCGTACCACCCGCCCCCGGCGGGCAGCGTCACCTCGCGTCCGTCGACCCCGGGCTCGACCACCGGCGCCACCAGGAGCGCGCTGCCCAGCATCCAGGCGTCCTTGCGATCCCAGTCCTCCCCATCGAAGAGGAAGGCCGTGGGCATCAACATCGGGGTGCCGTCGTCGCTCGCGGCCTTCGCCAGCCCGTAGCGATAGGGGAAGAGCCGCATGTTCTCCCGGCTGATCTCCGCCCAGAACGCCAGCGTCTCCGCGTCGGAGTCGAACTGCCAGTTGTCCTGATCGTAGGCCCCGTGGTGTGTACGCAGAATGGGCGAGAAGGCCCCCAGGGCGGCCCATCGGAACCACAGCTCCTTGCTGCTGTAGTCCACCCCCAGCGAGGAGTAGCCGGCGACGTCGTGGGTGAAGATGGGCACCCCGCTGGCGGCGAGCCCCAGCCCCATGGCGATCACCGTGGGCAGCCCGTCGTCCTCGCCGAAGGAGGTCTGCTGATCGCCGCCCCAGACGATGGGGGAGAGCCCGGAGGTGCCCGCCCAGCCCGAGCGCGCGAAGATGGTGGCGTCCTGATCCACGAGCAGCTCCATGTTGGTCTGCTGCCACCACGACGGGTAGGCGTTGTGGTTGGCCAGCGCGTCCTGGCCGCCGCGCAGGTCCGCGTCGACGGGCAGCCACTCGGCGAAGTCCGCCATCCATCCGTCGAAGCCCAGATCCAGCGCCGCCTGCATCTTCTCCTGGGCCCAGTCCCGGCCCGACTGCACGCTCAGATCGACCATCGAGGTCTCGGAGAGCGTCGCGCCGAAGAAGACGTAGGGCTCACCCGCGGCGTCTTCGAGGATGACGTCGGCCGCCAGCGCGTCGTCCCAGGTGTCCGTGCCCTCGAAGAGGAAGGGCGAGAAGTAGGCGAACCACTTGAAGCCCTGGGCCTCCAGCTCGGCGTCCAGCGCGACGACGTCCGGGTAGAGCTCCTCGTCGAGGAACCAGTCGCCGTCGAGGTGATAGCCGGTCGCGTTCTCGTGGGCGCCCTTCCAGTCCTCGGTCCAGATGACCGAGCTGGCGGCCCCGGACTCCCGCAGCGCCGCGGCGACCTCCCGCACCCGCTCCGGGCCCCGCACCGCGTCGTTCCAGGGGGCGAAGGCCCAGGCCGGCGGCAGCCCGGGCCGGCCGGTGTAGGCGGTCAGCCCCTCCACGATGTCGAGCGGATCCGCGCCGCTGATCAAGATGAAGGTGGCGGCGCTCTCATCCCAGGTCTGCACGGAGAAGCGATCGGGATCGCTCGCGCAGAGGTCCACCTCGACCCGGGCGGTCGTCAGCGCCAGCAGGCCGTGGCTCTGCTCGGGGCGCAGCAGGAAGGGGACCGGGTAGGACGCCGCGTGCTTTGTGCCGGTGACGAACCAGTCGCTGTCGGGGATGTCGGTGTCCAGCTTGCCGATGCCGGGCTCGGAGACCCACAGCGGGAAGGCCTCGCCGGCGTGGTTCACGTCCTGGGAGTGGCCGCCGAGGCCCAGGAAGGGCTCCCCGGGCTCACAGGCCGCGGAGAGGGCGAGGCGGTTGCCCGCCGCCGATGGGCCCCAGGTGATCACCATGTCGTCGGCGACCACCTCCAGGGTGAGCACGCCCACCGGCCCGTCGTCGTCCTCCATCTGGAGGATCCAGAACCCGCCCTCCCCCTGCACATCGTCCACGGAGGTGGCGTCCGTCAGGCTGGCCTCGACGTCCTCGAACAGGAAGGCCCCGTACTGCATCTGGATGTCGGCGCTGCCCGAGCCCGCGGAGAGGCGCAGGTCGTCCAGCAGGAGGCCGCGCACGGTGTGGGTGATGTCCAGCGTGCCCGCGTCGCGATCGATGTCGACGATGAAGTCGCCGCTCTCCAGCGTCTTGGTCTTACAGGCGAGGCCCGTCAGTAGCAGAGTCCAAACCATGGATTCCCCGGGGAGGCGTATTCCTGATTGCAGCTGCCCAGCGTACAGGTGTCCGGCGCTCCCGGCTCACAGAGTTCGTAGCAGCGGTAGTCCACCCAGGAGCAGAGGAGCCCCGGGGAGCAGGCCTGTCCGGGATCGGTCCAGGAGCAGGTCTCGAAGATCTGACGCTCCCCCGAGGCCACGCAGGCGCTGGTGTCCAGATCCAGCGGCGCGCAGGTCTCGGCGTAGCTCTCGGGCGCGCAGTCCTGGGCGCGCCAGTCGCAGGTCGCCTCCGCGTGGCAGACCCCCTCGGCGGTGCCGGCGAGGCCGTCCGCCGGCATGCACCAGCGCTCATCGCCGCAGTCCCCATCGGTGGCGTACGGGTCCAGGCAGGCGTCCACGCAGAGGTGGTCGACGAGATCGCAGGCCCCCTCGCAGTCCCGGTCGTCCAGGCAGAAGTCAGTGTCGCCTCCTTCAGTGCGGAGCTCCACCTCCAGCAGCGACGCCTGCTCACGCCACTCCCCGCCCAGCACCACCGCGCGGATCCGCAGGGTGTTGGCGATGTCCTCCAGCGGATCCGCCTCCAGCACCACCAGCTCCGCCCGGTAGCCCGCGCCGATCCACCCCATGTCATCCCAGCCGAGCGCCGCCGCGGGCTCCGAGGTCGCCGCTGCCAGCGCCTCCACCTCGCTCCACCCCGCGTCCACCATCGCCGCCAGCTCATCGTGCAGCGCCCGACCGTGGGGCACGAACCAGTAGCCGGCGTCCGAGCCCGCGATGACCGGCGCGCCCTCGGACTGGTAGACCGCCAGGTTCTCCCGGAGCTGCGCGGTCCACCCGGCGTTGTCCTCGACCCAGCCCTCGGCGAGCACCTCCGGGTGGTTCTGGATGTAGTTCCAGGCGATCTTCGTGGCCTGCGCCGTCGCCGCGTAGTCCGGCCCGTCCAGGTCCGCGTCCATGAGGGCCACCACCCCGTTGGCCGCGCCGAGGGTGCTGTGAATCTCCAGGAACGGCAGCGCGGCGACCTCCGGGGCCACAGGCTCGGCGAAGACCGGATGGGCCAGCCCGGTCACGCCCGCGGCCAGCGCGTCCGCCGCGTCGTCGCCCTGGGCGATGTGCGCCACCACGGGCACACCGGCCGCGGTGATCTCCGCGAGATCTCCCAGGTCCAGCCGGGGCGTGGGCCAGTCCGAGAAGTCGTTGTCCACCAGCGCGACCTTCAGCCAGTCCGCCCCCGACGCGGCCAGGCGCGCGGCCTGCTCCCCGCCGTCGCCGTCGACGAAGACGCAGAGATCCCGGTCGTTGACGACCTCGCAGGGGTGCGAGCCCTCGGCGGTCAGGAAGGGGCCGGTGGCAGCGATTCGCGGCCCCAGCAGCTCCCCGCGATCGATGCGATCCCGCAGCGAGAACAGCACCTCGGGCGCGCCGACATCCATCGCCCCCAGCACGCCCCAGTACAGCGTCGCCCGCAGGTTCTCGGCGACGGTGTCCCCCACCCACCACGTCGCCCCGGAGAGGTAGAGGTGGGTGTGGCTGTCGATGAGCCCGGGGATCACCACCGCGCCGTCCAGGTCGCGGACCTCCAGGTGATCCGGCCACGCCGAGCCAGCCGGCATCTCCGCGAGGATCTCCCCGCCCGCGATCAGCAGCGCGCCCTCGCGCCGGCCGCCGGCGTCGATCAACACCGCGTCGTCCAGCACCAGCCCCTCGGCGGGCCACGTCACTGCGCCGGTGTCGCCAGTATCTTCGGTGTCTCCGTCGGTGTCCCCGTGGGTGTCCCCGTGGGTGTCCGTCCCGAGACTGTCCCCTGTGTCTCCGATGTCCCCAGTCTCCCCTGCTGTTGGGGAATCTACAGGGGCGCCCGTGTGTTCAGGAGCGTCTTTGGCGGGCGTACAGGCCCCCGACAACACAGCAGACAAGCAGAGAGTGTGGAGCCTACGCATCCCTACAGGGGTAGCACAGCCCGCGCTTATCCGCCTTGCCCCGAGCGTCCAGGCTCATTACCCTGTGCGCCTCTGCATTACACCCCTCCGCGAGAACAACAGTGGCTAGCGACGACCTTATTGAAATTGAAGGCAAAGTGAAGGAGGTCTACCCCGGTGGAACCTTCATCGTGGAGACCGACGCGGGCACTGAAGTTCAGGCGCACCTCGCCGGCAAGCTCCGCAAGTACCGCATCCGCGTGGTGCTCGGTGACCGCGTCACGGTGGCCGTCTCCCCCTACGACCTGACCAAGGGTCGGATCGTATTCCGTCACAAGTAGATCGCTCGGCGATCCACGACTGACGCACGGACAGCACCGATTTTCTGAGAGAGCGGCCGACGCCTTCCTGCGACGCCCGCTCTTTCTGTCTCTGCCCCCGACTGATTGAGCTGCTGAGTGAGCTGCTGAGCTCATCCTCCGCCTGGGCCGGATCCTCGAGGCCGAGAAGCCCCCGTCCAACCCGCTGTTCTTCATCTTGAAGAACTCCTCCTCCCTCGACGAGCTGCTCGAAAAGTCCAGCCGATACGCGGCCGCGTGGCACACCCAGAACTACCTGGTGGTCGCCGAGCGCGGCCCGAGGCGCGTGGTCATCGAGCACAAGCGGCGGGACGGCGCGGCGCCTCATCCCTTGGAGAGCGCCCTGCGCTGCGGCATCTCCGTTGTGTTCCTGGAGCACATCGGGTGCCGCGAGCTGACCGTCCACTGGGGGGCGGATCCCACGCCGATCTACGCGAACGGGGAGTACCGCGAGCCCCCGCTGGACCAGCCGCACCGCTGGATCTTCGAGTGGTCCGCGCTGGTCCCCCGACCGGTCATCGCCGGCCTCGATGAGTACCTGCTGCGAGACGCCTCCCCCGCGCCGCTGGCGGAGGCCCTGCAGCCGCGCCAGCGCCTCGCCTTCCTGCTCCGCCGTGAGCCCGCCGGGAAGTGGACCGTGAAGCGCGCCGCCAAGGCCCTCACCATGTCCACCCGGAGCCTCCAGCGGGCGCTGTCCGCCGAAGGCACCACCTTCTCCCAAGAGCTGCTGCGGGCGCGGATCGACGAGGCCCGGCGCCTGCTGACGGAGACTGATCTCAGCTGCGCGGAGGTGGGTCTGCTCACGGGGTTCTCCGACGCCGCCCACTTCACCACGCGCTTCCGCCGCGAGACCGGCGTGACCCCGGGCCAGTACCGCGCCCGAGAACAGTGATCGCCATAACAGTGGTTTGAGAAGCATTTTTACGAACGAAGAGGATTCTGCCCCCTCATCGTCAGCCAGCCCGCACCGCATCCCCACCCTCTCACTAACCCCACATCTTCCGCCAGCACGCGCCGCACGGCGCGCGCCAACTGCGAAGAGGCCTCGTTGAGGGTCATGTTGTCCCCTCACTGAGCCCCCACCTTTCGCCAGCACGCGCCGTACGGCGCGCGCCAACTGCGAAGAGGTACCTCTGAGGAACGCGACGTCCCAGCGCCCCACGCGAGAGGGTGTTGCGACGTCAGATGCCTCGCCGCAAGGCGACATCAGGAGGCAAGACCTTGCGAACACGTGGACGGTTTTCGACGGAGACCAGGGGTTGCTCTGCTGCGAACCCACGCTGTAAAACCGGCCAGGTTTCGCAATGGATGCAAACCCAGGTGGGCATGCCAGACGACCCGAGAGTCAGAGCACAGGGGGTGAATTTCGACGACGAGGAACGAGGAGACTTGAAATG
>Ga0316204_10004068_pt1 | contig 27264 bp, 19 predicted proteins | sample 6monrhotite_MG_2_FD_205661 | JGI IMG/M metagenome (GOLD analysis project Ga0316204, IMG submission 205661) | Microbial mat bacterial communities from mineral coupon in-situ incubated in ocean water Damariscotta River, Maine, United States -... | ecosystem: Environmental > Aquatic > Marine >...
GCGGCCATGCGATCAATCACCTCTTTTTGTAGCATGCAGTGAATGTCCTGAATCACATCAAGCTGTTCCATCAAATGAAACAACAACGGGGTAGAAATGTTATAAGGTAGGTTACCGATGATGCGTAACTTGTCATCCCCCGCGAGATTGCGAAAATCAAACTTCAACGCATCGCCACTGTGAATCGTGAGCTTATCGCTAGAAAAGTTACGCTGCAGACGCTCAACCAAATCACGGTCAATCTCCACCACCTCAACCTTGCCCAAGGCCTCAATTAGTGGAGCCGTTAGCGCCCCTAGGCCAGGCCCGATCTCAACCACCCGGTCACCTTCTTTGGCATGGAGCGAGTTGATAATGCGCTGAATAATGTTTTGATCTTGAAGAAAGTTCTGGCCAAACCGCTTCCTAGGTATATGACTCAATGAGTTAGTCCTCTTTTGCTACGTTAATCAATCCGTTACCTAGATGACCTAGGAAAAACTCTACTAAAAATACCACGTTAGTTCCAATAGGGTGCGATCATAACTCTCACCGATATTCGCATCGATAATCTAGCGACTGGTGGGTGAGGATAGTGTTGGGTAATCAGTTTGTTACGACGGTTATTGATCATGTCGTAACGAATGAGTGGCTATGTTGGGGGTATTGTATCGTTTAAGGTGGGATAGTGTAAGGCGGGGTAGCAACTCGTAGCGTTACCGTGCGCACCATTCATGGATGATAAAAACAAATAAAGCATGTTAGAATCCACGTTAGAAGTGTTTAAATTCAAGGATGAAGCGATGCCCCTCACTATCAGACAAGCGTTTTTATTGATTTTAGCCGGAGCGGTACTAACGGGCTGCGGCTCTGAAGAAACGCCAGACTCTAATGCAGCACCTATTGCCGTGGCAGATTCTGAGACAGGAGCTGTGGATACTGATATCTCTATTACCCTAGTTGGCCATGATTCTGACGGGGATTTGTTGGCTTATCAGATCACGAATCAACCGCTTTACGGTACGCTAGCAGGTACTCCTCCTAATATTATCTACACCCCTAACACGGCTTATGAAGGGCAAGATCAGTTTAGCTTTAAGGTTAATGATGGTGAGCTGGACTCTAACGAAGCGATCGTTAATTTAGGTGTGGGTGTTGCCACTGCTGGACAACCCAACCAAGCCCCAACGGCGGATGATTTAACAATTAGTTTGGTTCAAGACACCAGCACGGCTGTGACATTGGCGGGGGAGGATGTTGATGGGGATGCGTTGAGTTTTCGGGTGATGTCAGCGCCGACGTATGGAAGCTTGAGTGGCACGGCTCCTCATTTCACTTATACACCAGACAGTGCTTATGTTGGAGCGGATAGTTTTACTTACGCTAGCCATGATGGGGAATTGGAAGGGGTCGCGGCAAGGGTGGACATTATAGTTACAGCCGTTGTGGTCACCAGCACTTTGATTGCCCCCCTTAATGACACGGGAATTACTTCTGGTGCCTACGGTAGTATATATGGCTGGGGTAATAGCACGACATGTACAGGTATAATAATTGCTGAGCAAGATTGTCAGCGTGGCCGTGATGCAACCCATAACGATGATAGTGATGGACATGCCGGTTTTAGCTATACCAAATTAGATGTCAATGGTTTCCCGTTAGATGCTTCCGCTGAGGCTTGGTCTTGTGTCAAAGACAATGTTACTGGCTTGACCTGGGAGGTTAAAGTTGGGGGAAACTTTATCCAAGGTGATGAAGGTTTACACGACGCGGATGATGGATACAGCTGGTACAACACGGATTTTACTACCAACGGTGGAAGTGATGGAGTTGCCAATATTGGTTATGGAACTTGTAGTGGCTACGATGTGAATGATGAGGCGAGCTATTGCAATACCGAAGCCTACGTAGCTCGAGTGAATGCTGTGGGGTTATGTGGTGCCACTGATTGGCGTATGCCTAGTAAAACAGAACTCCTTAACCTTAATAATCTAAGTAGAATTGAGCTCACAATTGATGCTGACTACTTTCCTTCAAGGTCTCATTATTATTACCAGTCTTCGACGCCACATATTAATGATACTGATTATGCAAAGGGGGTCTCTTTTCGTTATGGTGAAACTAGCAGTAGTTACCATGGCTATGACTATGCTGTGCGGTTAGTTCGCGTTGGGCGGTGATTTTGTTTTTCATAATAAATGATCATGAACCTAGCTAGCCTTTTTGTCTTAACCTATGCAGTCCTTTATTAAAATGACTTAACGTGGTTACAAATTAAAATAATGGCTGGACTGTAAGCATTATTAATATATTGGGAGTGAATGATGGTATGTGGTAGTGGTAACAAGCATTGGTTGATAGGAGTTCTAATGTTAAGTTCTAACTTGGCTCAGGCACAAGGCTGTAACAATTCTATTACGGCTACAGCGCCCGATGATCGCTATCAGGATCATGGGGATGGTACAGTAACCGATTTGCATACGGGCTTAATGTGGCAGCAGTGCTCTGTGGGGCAATCAGGTAGTGATTGTGCAGAAGGGGTAGCGGAGCAGATAAGATGGGATCTTGTATTAGAGCACTCAGAGGCACTGAGGAGTAATGATGGTTTTGCTGGTTATGCTGATTGGTATGTACCTAACCGTAATGAATTGGCTTCATTGGTAGAGGATGCTTGCTACGGGCCGGCTATTAATGTTAGCGTCTTTCCTAATACGCCGAGTGATGCTTATTGGTCTTCGTCACCACATGCTAATAATGAAGAGGGGACTTATTACGTCCATTTTAATTATGGCAGCATTGATTATAATCAACGTACTTATTGGCATTATGTTCGGTTAGTTCGTGTTGTGCGGTAAGAGAAATTTATGGGGTCATATATGGCTCACCCCGCTTTGCAAGAAAAAGTATGATGTCTGGCTAAAAATATTGCTCCCATATATCCGGCCTTCATTTGAGGCGGTCTAACCCCTCTGGCCCTGATGGAATCCGCGCACACCCACCTCATCAGGTCTTCGGCCTCATTGGAAATAGCAGGGTCAAGTCTTGCCTTTTGCCTCTATCAAAGGTATTTCAGGTTAGATTTTCTTGGTACCAAACAAGTGTGCCGAAAAGTGGCAGTAGCGCTTATACCTCACTATGTAACTCATTGATAAACGTAAGGTACCTATAGCGGGGAAGGCTTCTGGCCAAACCGCTTCCTAGGTATATGACTCAATGGGTTAGTCCTCTTTTGCTGTGTTAATCAACCCGTTACCTAGATGACCTAGGGAAAAAGCCACTAAAAAAATACCACGTTAATTCCATAGAGCGTGATTATAACTCGCATCGATATTCGTATCGGTAATTTTTGAATATCAGAAATAGTGTAACTCGTTGAGTTATTGGTTTAGCACGGGAGCATTGATGGTGGGCCGCGAGATAGAGATGGCTATATAGCCCGTAGGACGCAATAACCAATGGGAATTGCGCCGAATGATTTAATTAATGAGTGGCTATGCTCGGTGGGTTACGCAAACCACGCTAAGCCACCCTAAAATGAATGGTTGTTTCTAGTGGCGACGCCGCTGTGCCATATCTATCGCGGCATCCAGTGCAGCAATTAGGCTACCGGTATCAGCTTTACCTGTGCCAGCTAGATCGATGGCGGTGCCATGGTCGACCGAGGTGCGAATAATGGGCAGCCCTAGGGTGACGTTAATCGCTTGGCCAAAGCCTTTGTGTTTGAGTACGGGTAGGCCTTGGTCGTGGTACATGGCAAGCGTTGCATCGGCATCGTTTAAAAAGCGGGGCACGTAGAGTGTGTCCGCTGGCAATGGGCCGACGAGGTTCATGCCTTGTTGGCGTAGCTTGTCGATGACGGGAATCATAATGTCTAGTTCTTCACGGCCCAAGTGGCCATCTTCGCCTGCGTGTGGATTGAGGCCGCAGATGAGAATCTTGGGCTGGTCAATGCCGTATTTGTCGCGCATATCTTGGTGCAAAATGCGGATGACTTTATCGAGTAAGGGCTGGGTGATGGCATCGGCCACATCGCGCAAAGGCAGATGCGTGGTGGCCAAGGCAACGCGCAAGCCGGGAGCGGTGAGCATCATGACGACCAATTCGGTGTCAGTTCTTTCAGCTAAAAACTCTGTGTGGCCACTAAAACTGACGCCCGCGTCATTAATCACGCCCTTGTGCACTGGGGCAGTGACCATGGCGGCATAGCGACCGTCCATACAGCCATCGGTGGCGTGGGCTAAGGTGTCGAGTACGTAGTGGGCATTGGCGGGATCAAGCACGCCGGCTTGGCAGGCATGTTTGAGTGGAATGGGGTCGACCCACAGTCGCCCTGGCTGGTGAGGCTGGATGCTTTGCTTGGGATCGAGAATAGCAATTTCGATATCTAAGCCCAGTTGCCGTGCGCGCTGACGCAGCAGTTCTGGATCAGCAACGGCGACGATTTCAGCATCGAGTGCTTGTTGGGCGAGGCTGACGACGAGGTCTGGCCCGATGCCTGCTGGTTCACCTGGGGTGACAGCGATACGATGAATGTTGGTCACGAGGCAGGCTCTTGCTTCAGGCGAATATCAACATAGGCTTCTTCGCGTAGGCGGCGCAGCCAAAGATCTTGCTCTTCGGCGACTTTGCGTTCGACTAATTGTTGGCGGGCATTTTCGCGCTGAAAGGTTTCGGTATTGTCATGCTCTCGGCGTTCGGTGACTTGCAAAATATGCCAGCCGAACTGAGTTTCAAAAGGCTCACTGATGGTGTTGATGTCGATAGTGTTCATGATGTTTTCAAAGGTGGGCACCATTTGACCTTGGCCCGCCCAGCCCAAGTCACCACCTTCGATTGCAGAAGCTTTGTCGGCTGAGTTGGCTTTGGCTAGTTCGCCAAAATCCGCGCCCGCTTCAATACGTTCTTTCAGCTCTTTGAGACGATGTTTTACTTCTTCAACCGAGATGAGTTCGTTGGGTTGAAGTAATATGTGGCGCGCATGGTGCTGGGTGATTATGTGACGTTCGCCGCCCTTTTTCTCTAATAATTTAATGATATGAAAACCGCTGGGGCTGCGAATCGGTTGGCTCACATCGCCCATAGCCATACTAGGTACTGCGTCGGCAAAGAGGGTGGGTAGTTGGCCGGCTTTGCGCCAGCCTAAATCACCTCCACTAAGGGCGGTTTGACTAGCTGAGGCGCTTTGGGCAAGTTCTTGAAAGTTTTCGCCTTGCTGGAGTCGTTGGTAAACGGCGTTGGCTTGCTTTCTTGCGCTTTGAATTTGTGCGGCGGAAGCGGCTTCAGGCACGGCGACGAGGATATGGCCTAGGCGGTATTCATCATTGGCTGAGCCGTTGTTTTTCTGTTGGGCGAGAAATTGATCAATCTCTACTTCGCTGATAGTAATGCGATTATCGACTTGGCGCTGACGCAATCGGGTGGTGATAATTTCATGTCGAATATTTTCGCGAAATTTGCCGTAGTCATAGCCATCGCGTTTTAAAACATCCATGAATTGAGGCAGGGTCAGGCGGTTTTGTTCGGCGATGCTGCTGACGGCACGATTGAGGCTGTCTTCGTCGACAATAATGTTGTTGGCCTTGGCTAGTTGCAGTTGCAGTTCTAGGGAAATTAGGCGCTCCAGCACTTGTTTTTCTAAGATGGCGGCAGGCGGAACGGGCGAGCCTTGGCGCAGCAGCTGTGCCTTGATCGAGCTGATTTCTTCTGCCAAGGCGGTGGCGCTAATGGCGGACTCGTTCACAACGGCGACAATGCGATCCAGTTCAATGGCGGCGGCGTAACTGCTGGTTGAGCAAAGCAGTAGTGTGGCGCTGGCCAGCAAGGTTTTCAAACTGTGTTTCATGTGGGTCATTTTTCCTGAGACGGTCTGGGCCTTAGCGGATGGCGCTGTAGCCGATAATGCTGTCTTGCATCAATTCTTCAATACGTTGTCCGATACTTGTTAGGCCCTTAAGTTCCAATTGGGCCATCCAGCCGTAGCGCAGGCCATTGCCGTTGTTAGCATCTGCGGTGTTTTCATCGTAAATGGCGCGTCGGACAACACGAAAAGCCCAGCAGCAACTGCTGTATTCAATCCCGAGTAATTTTTCAAGGGTACGGTCGTCTGGAAGCGAGTGATAACGCCGCGCAATCATACTCCAGCTCGGGTTGATTGGCCACAGCATGGACAGGTCCAACTCCTTCTGTTGGCTGTCTGGGGCCAGGGCCGTATTACCTAAGTAGCGATATGACAGGTTGACGATGCGGCGGTTGCCATCTTTGTATTGAATGCGGTGATCACGTTTGGTGATGAGGTCGTATTCGGTGTCCCAAATGAAGTTGGAACGCAGGCTTAGGTGTTGGCCGAGCTTTGCGCTAGCTTCGATGATGACATTGGAGTGGCTTCGCTCATTGATTGAGTCTGTGTTCAAGCTAACTTGTCGATCATCGAAATAAATAATTTGGCCAATGGTGGCGCTGAGGCGTTCCTTGCCGTTGCTGGATTCCAATAAACGGCTGCTCAGTGCAAGGGTCAGTTGATGGGTATCGCCCATGCGATCAGCACCGCTGAAGCGGTTTTCTTGAAACAGATAACTGCGGTTGAAGGCGCGCTGAGCGGTATCGAAGATGGGTAGATCTTGCTGGTCTCGATACGGTACGTAGAGATAAAACAGGCGAGGCTCCAAGGTATGGATAAAATCACGGTTGAGCAGGTGGGTGTCTCGTTCGAGAAAAATCCCCGCATCGATATTATAAATAGGCACGGCGCGGGAGATTTGATAGTCATCGCGCACCGCGCTGTTTTCATCCAGGTCGTAGGCGGTATAGCGCAGGCTCAACTTGGGTTTGATAAACCCTGCAAGGTGCTCCAGTGGCGCGCTAACGTAGGGTGTTAAATCAAGGCGATTGCCGGTGAGTCGGCCCTGGCGCTGGAAGCGAACGTATTCACCCGTGATGCCCATTTCATAAACGGCGTCGTTATCGGTGGTGCGGTAATTAAGGCTGAGTTGAGGCAGGCGTCGGTAGGGGCGACGGCTTTCGATAATGCTGGCATCAATGGTTTGAAAGTCTTGTAAATTGAGTGAAATATTACCTTGATCAAAATGATAGGCCAGCTTGGCATAGCGCTCAATGTGGGAGACGCTGGTACTGCTTAACGAGCCACCAAAGTCGTCATAGTATTCATCGTCTGATACCTGTTGATATTGCAGATCGAGTTGCCAGCCATTATCGAAACGGCCACGATGTTCAAAGCCCGTGAGGCGGCGTGAACTGCCGTAAACCTGATCGTCAAGATACTCGCCGGTGAGGGTGCTTTTACCGAGTCGGCTTAGGTAGCGCAGCTCAGTGGTCAATTGTAATCCCCGGCGGGTGTAATTATGGGGCGTGATGGTGGCATCGGCCTGGGGGTGAATATTCCAATAATAAGGCAGGGCGATTTCGTTACCGCCAATATCTGAGCTGCCGATACTGGGGGCGAGAAAGCCCGAAGTGCGTTCGCCCGTAATGGGGAAACTCAAATAGGGAAAATAGAAAAAAGGCACGCCTTTAAATTTAACGTAAGCGTTAAATGCGCTGCCCATGCCAGTGTTGTGGTTAAGCGTGACGGTGGTGCCGTTTAAGCTCCAGTCTTCATGGCCTGGGTCGCAGGTGGTGAAACTCGCCCCTTTAAGAATGATGCGCTCATCACCGGTTAATTCGATTTGACGACTTTTACCTCGAGCATGGCGCTCGAATAAAAAGTACTCGGTCTCACTCAGTTTGCCGGTATTGTTTTCAAGACCAAAGCTTGCGCGGTTACTGGTGGCGGAGAAGCTCTCCGTGTCGTAACGCATTGGCGCTTGGCTGGCTAGCGTATTGTTAATCTGGTCATAAAAGGCGTTATTGGTCTGCCATCGTTGATTGCCGCGAGTGATGTGAACATGGCCTGTCAGGGTGAGCGATTGTTGGTCTTTTAATTCGGCGTAGTCAGCGTTGATGTTGATGGGGGTGAGTTCGGGGCTGATGCTGGTTGCCGCTGGCTCAAAGCTAGGTTGTGGCCAAACTTGGCATAGACCCCAGTTTTGTTCCGCGTGTGCAGGCAGCGCCAAACACAGTAGCAAAGCTAGCAATACGCGAGGCCGAAGATTGTATTGATATGTTTTCAAAGAAGTTCTGTTTTCGCTGCGTTTATTCAGGTGGTGTTAGTTTTATTCGCAAATAGGTGTCATAGCGTTATAGTGGAGACCTTCTGTCATTACTCAGAACGAATATTTTCCCACACTTTATTTTCGAGTTACGCGTGCCAGCTAAAAAAATATCCGCCAAGTATACCCTGATACTGATTGTTAGCGTTGTTTTGCTGACGCTTGGATTAATTGCGACCAAACCCACACCCGAGGCTGTATTGGTCGAAGTCAAGCCGCTGCGCATTGTGCTGGCGCAGGTGATTGCCCGCGATGTGCAACCGGTGGTGACGCTGAGTGGTTATTTTCAAGCCGCTCAGCAAGTCGCACTGGCGGCGGAAGTGACAGGCCAAGTGATTGAGCGGGTGCATGAGGCTGGGGATTTTGTCGCCGCTGGGGATGTGATTTTAAGGTTGGATGGTCGTGATTACGACGATGCACTGATTGAAGCGCAGGCGCGCTTGGCTCAAGAACAAGCCGCGATTGAGCGCGATACAAGGTTGCTCGCGCTGGCTCGCCATAATCGAGAATTACAGCAACAAGAGGTGGCTCGCCAGCAGCGTTTGGGCACCGCATCGTTAGCCTCGGGCTCGGCGCTTGATATGGCTCAGCAAAAATTGTTTCAACTGCAAGGTGAAGAGGAGCGTTTATCTTTTGCGGTGACGACGGGGCCAGCTCGATTAAATTTGGCGCAATCAGCCGTCAATCGTGCCCAAAGGCAAGTCAACCGGAGTCAAATTAGTGCGCCTTTTGCTGGGGTATTAAACAGTGTTAGCGCCGATAAGGGGGATCGAATTAAGCTGAATCAAGAGGTGGCTGAACTGGTGAATTTGGCCCAGCTCGATTTATACCTGGAGGTGGATAGTCAAACGGCGGCGGTGTTGGTACAAGGGCAGTCGCTTCGTGTATCGCAGGGCGGCGTGAGTTATGACGGCCAGATCATCGCATTACAGCGAGCCCCACAGAGCAATACCTTTACCCATCAAGTGCGTGTACGAGTCGATAATGCTGACAAGGTTTTACGGCCAGGCCAGCTTGCGAGCGCTGAATTGCCTTTGCTGGCGCAGCCTAAGGCGCTCATTGTGCCGGTAGAAGCCTTGGTGCATGACGATGGTAAGGCGTATGTTTTTGTCGTCACGGTGGATAAAACTCAGCGGCGATTGGTTCAGCTTGGCGTGCGCCAAGGTTTAGAGCAAGTGGTGTTAAGCGGGGTGGTCGAAGGCGAGCAAATTGTGGCCCGCGATGTGGCGGCGCTGACCGATGATATGACGGTTCAATACTAATGGGTGTGATTCGTTATTCTATTGATAATCCCATTATTTCCAATCTCTTGTTGGTTGTGGTGGCCTTGGCGGGGGTGTTGTCATGGTTTGCCATGCCGCAGGAGATGTTCCCGTCGATTGAGTTAGATCGGGTGCGAGTGGTGGCCCTGTTTGAGGGGGCATCGCCGGAGGAGGTGGAGCGTCAGGTCACCGTCCCTATCGAGGAGGTGTTTGACGGCATGGCGGAAATCGACACTATGTTGTCGACCTCATCCGAAGGCATGGCCAATGTGCTTATCAAACTGAAGCCAGGCACTAATGTCGATAACTTTCTTGATGATGCTCGCAGTGCCATCGACCGCATTATTGATCTTCCTGATATGGTCGAAAAACCGGTGATTACCCGCCTGCAAACCCGTATTCCGGTCATTAGTGTGGCTTTGTTTGGCGACGTGGCGGATACCACTTTGTATGACACGGTTGAGTCGGTTAAGGATCGCTTGTTGAGTATTCCAGGCGTGGCGGGGGCTCAGCCTGCCGGAGTTCGTGAGTGGGAGCTTTGGGTTGAGGTTGATCCTGAGCTGCTGGCTGCGCGGCGGATTCAGCTGAGTGAGATTAGCCAAGCGCTGCGGGCCAATATGTCTGAGCTGCCTGGCGGTACGATTCAAGCCAGTGAGGGCGATATTTTGCTGCGAGGCAAAGGCGTCGCTCCCGATCAAGCCTTGGTGGAAAACATCCCGCTACGGGTTAATGAGCAGGGCGGTGTGCTGCGTTTAGGCCAAGTTGGTCAGGTGTCTTTACGCTATGAAGAAGCTCAAACACGGGGGCGTTTTAATGGCAGTCCGTCGGTCAATATCACCGTCACCAAAACCAGTGAAGCGTCGACGATTGATGTGTCTGCCAAGGTGCGCGAGCTGGTCGATGAGCTAAAGCATGAATTGCCGGCCAGTATTCATATCGATGTGTTTAGTGATTTTTCGATTTACGTCAAAAACCGTCTTGAGACGGTCAAGTCATCCGCCGTGGTGGGCTTGGTGTTGGTGCTGCTATCGCTTTATCTGTTTTTAAATTTCCGTATTGCCTTGATTACCGCGCTGGGCATTCCCGTGTCGTTTTTATTCGCCATCATTATGATGGATGTGTTGGGCCAGACGATTAACATGATCTCCTTGTTTGCCTTTTTAGTCGCTCTGGGCATGATTGTTGATGATGCGATTATCGTCACCGAAAATATTTATCGCCACATGGAAATGGGCAAACCGCCCCGTGAAGCGGCCTTGATTGGAGCTAAGGAAGTGTTTTGGCCGGTGGTGGCCTCGACCATGACGACGCTGGCCGCCTTTGCGCCAGTGTTTGCCATTGGCGGCACCATGGGGGCATTCATTATGGTGATTCCGATTGTGGTGGGCTTTGCCTTGATTGGCTCCTTGCTAGAGGCCTTTGTCGTTTTGCCCTCTCATGCCACCAGTTTGTTGCGAGTGCATAAGCCCAAGGGCAAGAGCCGTATCGATTGGCAAAAGGGCTTGGCTAAGTATTTGGCGCTGTTACGTTGGGCGATGCTGAATCGCTATTTTGTTATGTTCGCTACCATGGGTGTATTGATTTTATCCTTGGCCTTTGCGGCCACGCGGGTACCGTTTCAATTGTTTGGTCATGTTGAATCGGGGCAGTATTTTATTAATGTGGAAGCACCGAATACTTATAGTTTGGAAGATAGCTACGCACTGGCGAGTCGTTTGGAAAAAGCACTTCAAAGCACAGTCGATGATAACGAATTACAGAGTTTATTGACTAATGTGGGTGTGACTTTTATTGATTTTAATACCATTAAATTCGACAGCAAATACATGCAGTTTATTGTCGATTTGAAACAGCGTGAGCCGCAAGGCTTTATCGAAACTTGGGTATCCCCCGTGGTGAGTTTGAAATTTTCCTGGGAGGGGGAGCGACAACGTTCGACCGAGATGATTATTAATGCCATGCGTGAACGCTTGGCCTCAGAAGTGGGGATTCAACGTTTTAGCATTTTACGGCCACAAGGTGGGCCTGCGGGGGCGGATGTTGAAGTGGGCGTTTCTGGCCCTGAAATGGCAGAGTTGGGTGCAGAGAGTGCTCGCGTTGCCGAGTTCCTAAAGCGTCTGCCAGGTGTGTATGACGTGGTGCAAGATTTGGAGGCGGGCAAGTTAGAATATCAATATTTATTAAACGAGCGAGGCCGCCAACTAGGCCTGACTCAAGGGCAATTAGCCGAAGCTGTGCGCACGGGTTTTCAAGGCCAAGAAGTATTGCATGTGACGTGGCGTGATGAACGCATCCCTGTGCGCTTGATTTATCCCGAACACGTGCGTCAGCAAGCGCAGAGTTTGCAGCAGTTGCGTATCGTTTTACCCAGTGGTGGTCTTGCTTTATTGGGCGATGTGGCGGATGTAAAAATAGGTCGTGGTTTTAGTGCGGTAAAACATCGAGATGCGGAGCGTTTGGCCACGGTGTCAGCGGAAGTTGATAGCACGGTGACCACGCCACTGGTGGTGTCTGAGCAAGTGCGGGCCGAGTTTGGTGATTTATCTCTGCGCAAGCCAGGTTATGATTTGGTTTTTCTGGGCGAAAAGAAAGAAGCAGCAGACTCGATGCAGGGTATGCTGAATGCCATGATTATTGCGCTGTTCGTGGTTTTCATCATCCTAGCCGCACTTTTTCGCTCCATTTTAGATCCGTTAGTGGTGATGGTGGCGATTCCGTTTGGCATGATTGGTGTTGTGTTTGGTCATGTGGTGACGGGGCATCATTTAGAGTTTTTATCCATGCTGGGCTTTTTGGCCTTATCCGGCATCGTGGTGAACGATTCATTAATTTTGATTGAGTTTGCCAAACGTCTACAGGAGCAAGGCTGGAATCGTTTTGATGCACTGGTCGAGGCTGGTCGAGTACGTATTCGGCCAATCTTGTTGACCAGTATTACGACCTTTTTAGGGGTCTCGCCGCTGATCTTTTTTGCCACGGGTCAGGCAGCCTTTTTATCACCGATGGCGATTAGCCTAGGGTTTGGTTTATTGTTTGCTACGGCACTGATTTTAGTGACCTTGCCGTGTTTTTATTTGATTGTTGATGATGTGCGTGAGTGGTTTGTCAGGCTGTGGCAGCGCCTCCAGCCGGCAGCAACTGTTGAGGAATAGTGATTGAGTGATCTGCGATTAAAGCAACTCCGTGATTGGTTAAATAGTGTGGGCCTGAATGAGTACGATATGGAGCCTGCCTCGAACGATGCCAGCTTTCGGCGTTATTTCCGCGTCTGGCATGAGCGCGATCGGTTTATCGTCATGGATGCGCCGCCAGCGCAGGAAGATTGCCGTCCCTTTGTGGCGGTGGCTCAGGCGCTGAAAGATTTTGGGCTCAATGTGCCGAAGGTCTTAGAAATGGATTTGGAACAAGGCTTTTTGCTGTTGAGTGATTTGGGACATGAACAATATTTAGAGGTCTTGACAGATAAAAACGTTGATCAGCTCTACGCTGATGCGATCACGGCTTTGGTTAAACTACAAAAAAATGGCCCATCGGATTCTTGCGCGTTACCGGCCTACAGTCGTGAGCTGTTGTTAAGCGAGATGGCCTTGTTTTCTGATTGGTTGATGCAAACGCACTTAGGCTTAGGGCCAGAACGGGCTCAAAGTCTTGAGCCCGTCTATGGCTATTTGGCGGATAAGGCGTTAGAGCAACCACTAGTGTGGGTGCATAGAGACTATCATTCGCGTAATTTAATGGTGACGCCCGAGTCAAACCCAGGGGTTTTAGATTTTCAAGATGCGGTACTGGGTCCAGTGGCTTACGACGTAGTGTCCTTGCTTAAAGATTGTTATATCTCATGGCCGAGAGATCGGGTTGAAGCTTGGTGCTTGCAGTATTTTAATCAGGCATCGGAAGCCGGTGTGTTGCGTGGCGTCGAGTTTGAGCAATTCTTGCGATGGTTTGATTTGATGGGGGTGCAGCGCCACCTAAAGGCGGCGGGCATCTTCGCTAGACTGAATCACCGCGATGCTAAGCCAGCTTATTTAAAAGACATCCCCCGGACTTTGGGGCATATCATGCCTGTTTGTGAGCGAGATCAGCGCTTAGCACCGTTGGCCGAGGTATTGGCTGTGGTGCTGGCTAAACTTTGATCTTAACTGCGAGATTTGTTGACGATAACCACTTTGGAATAGCGCATGCGGGTACCGTGGACTAAGGACAGCTCCAGCTCGTCCGCGGCAATTTCTTTGGGAAAATAGGTGCCAGATATTTTTGCACTATTAATGCTTGAACCTTCTAAGTTGGTTTTAGAAAAATCAATGCCACGTAAATCGGCTTGGCGAAAATAGCAGTCACTCATGTTGAGTCCTTCCGCATCCATTCCGCATAAATCGACACCGCGAAAATCACAGCCTTGTAAGTTGATGGCTTCGCCGGAGGTTTTGTGTGCGTTGAACTCTTCTATCTGTCCATCACGCAGCATGCGGTAGGCTGGATCATCATTCTTCAATAGGGGCATATCAGCAGTGCTCATTGTGAATCTCCGTGCGTTAATAATTAGCCGAAAATGGAACGATCACCAGGGCGATTGAGTCGGTCTATTTTTTGAGGCTCTTCTGGTGTTGGAATGATATCGAATTGATAATGGGAGTAAGAGCTAGTTGCTTCTAGTTGTCGTGTTAATTTGACGTAAATTAAGTGTGACACAGTCGACATAATTAATAGAGTACCCACATCGTAAACCGCCGCGGGGGTTATCAGTGTGGTGGGGTTTTCGATAGGGTCTAGGTTTGGTAAGAGTAAACCTCGATAATACTCACTCCCTTTTCCAATCCCTTGGGTTGCTTTGATACCCACTGCTGAGGCGTCTTCTGAAATTAGTTTGACACCCATTTCAAAGCCTTGTTTGTCATTGAGCCTCATCCAGCGTGATGAGCCTATGGCCCAGACATGGGGATCGGTGTCGGTTTGTGACGCAATTAACTCCCCAACGCGAGCGGGAAAATTGCTATTGGATGGGCTGTATATACCAAAGCCACCTTGATTGAGATTGCGAATTTCACAGGGCACGGGGGCTGAGCCACTTTTGGGCAGCCCAGTCATTTCGTCCACAATATCATCTGATGTGGTGAAGACTTTAACCCACAGGTCTTTGTCGCTCGTGTTGGTTAATGCATCAAATTGAGAATCACGGGTTTTACTGAGGCCACGCATGGTGGTTTTTTCGTCTTCTTGTAGCCAGGGCTGGTGTGATTCAGGCACTAGCGATAGCGATAAATCTGCGGCACCTGCTTTGTCGGTGTGATGGCCCCGGAGCCTAATCTCATCTTTTTCGGGCGTAAAGGTTTTTCCGCCGCTAATAAAATGGTGCGCAGCGGTGACGCCGCAGAGTATGCGTGCAGGTGTATGTTTGGCTTTACGCAGGCTCATTCGTTCACGACGAAGGCCCCAGGCTTCAGCCCAGCGAAAATACATGTCGCGCTCCATTCGCCGACCAAGATTGCTTTGGCTTGCATTGTTTTTACATTCGATGGTAATTCGACGGGTTTCTGCGTCGAGTGAGGCCAGTAGTCCGGTTATTTCTAGCAGGCGAGCTTCAATCGTTTTTAGGCCATTCTGTGTTTTGGGGGCGTACATCGGTGGCGCATCAACCGCTAAGTCGACAAATAGACGCCCGTCTGGCAAGCGAGCGTTGTGCAATGAGCTAATGTTGCAATGCTTACACCAGTCTTGTAGTCGTTTAAACATCCTAATGGCCTCACCCCGCATCAGATGATAGGGATTGGCTAGTGCCAGTAGTACGATACGTTTGTAGGCGCGTGAAACCGAGGCGGGTGTCGGCTCATGTTTGGCGTTTAGAGGCTCCAGCACAGAGTCATTAAAACCTCGTTGTTCGGCGTAATGATAAAGTTGATTGATTTCAAGCCAAGCGAGTCGAGGCTCTGTGGCATACAGTGTGTAATTGTCGACTAGGAGTCGAGAGAGTATGGTGATTGCGTAGTAGATCGCTTGGGGTAAAAACGAATTTTCTGGCGCGCGCTGCTCGACCATATCCATGACGATGATTTTATAAGCGTGGCTCATTTCAACCAGCAAGCGGCGTACAGCCATGGCGAGTTGCTGGCGTTTGTCTGATAGTGGCAAGGTTGCGTTGGTGTAGTTGTTACGCAAACTATTGGCAATATCATCAAACAAGGGGAGCAAGATGGCCATGATGCGGATGCGCACTTTCACATCAATAGGAGCACGATTGAGTTGGTAAACTAATTTGGTGATTTTGAGGCAGCACTCAGCTGGGTTTGCTAATGGCAATCCCTCCAAAATACGCTGAATGTGATCAACGCTTGGGTTAACGTTTACTGACGCGTTGTTATCCCGAGCGGGGATTTGTAGTTTTATGCTGTCCATCTGCGTATCTTGGTTTAACTCCCAATCCCCACTTATCTGAATTTGATGCAGGGTATGTTCTCTGTATCGTCACTAACGTTGTGTTTTGAAGCTAGATATTGATGATCGATCAAACCGAGACTCACTATTTTGGCCTAGCTTGAGGCTGATGTCTAAGGAATAGTGTTATTTGGTTATTTATTAACGAATTAGTAAGTACAATGCCTCATGTTTTTGCATGGTCTTGTGGGTGCTATCAAGCAATTAGCACTAGAATAGGCGGGTGTGGTGTTTATGACTGGTTGGTGGTGAGGCGTGGTGTGGAGAAAATGATGAGAGTTTTAGTTAGGCAGATAGTGGTGGCGCTAATGTGTTGTGGCATGTTTGTCGGGCCGATCTGGGCTCAGGGTTATCCCGCGCCTGTCAAAATCGCTACAGTCGACCAGCGTTTAATGGCCCCCGCGGCCTGGGTGGCAGGCGAGGTGGTGAGTAAAAATCAAGCCCAAGTGTCTGCCGAGGTGGAAAGTAGGCTGACCTGGGTGTCTGAAGAGGGTAGTCGAGTGAACGCTGGCGATGTTGTTGCCCGCTTAGAGGATACCTTATTCAAGTTAACTTTTTCTGAAGCTAAGGCCCAGGTTGAACGTGAGCAAGCGCGGCTGACCTTTCTCAAACAAGAGGTGGAGCGGTTGCAGCGCTTGGCGCTACAAAATAATGCTGCTCGCAATCAGCTGGATGAGACCTTGGCTGAGCGTGATGCGGTCACCAGTGCTCTTGAGGCTGCCAATATTCGCGCCCATTTGGCCCAGGAGCATTTGGATAGAACGCTTATTCGCGCACCGTTTGATGGGGTGGTGGTGGTGCGACATAAACGTGTCGGCGAGTGGGTGAGTACAGGAACTGAGGTCGTCGCTTTGTTGGATGCGGACAATATTGAAATCGAGGCATCTGTTTCGTTGGCATTAAATCCATTTATTCGTATTGGTCGGGCTTATACGGTGATGTCATCTGATGTGTCACTGATGGCCAAATTACGGGTATTGGTACCAACAGGTGAGGGTGATTCTCGTTTGATGCGAATGAAGTTGGATTTACCTGAGGATCATGATTGGCTACCTGGCCAACATTTGCGGGTTGCGGTGCCTATGGCTATTCCTCGTGATGTCTTGGCTATGCCGCGAGATGCGTTGGTAATGCGCGCTGGTGGAAACAGTGTTTATCGGGTTAAGTCAGATAATACGGCGGAAAAGCTGACGGTGGAGACCGGGATTGCCGTTGGGGATTATATTGAGGTGTTGGGTCAGGTCTTGCAAGCGGGTGATCAAGTTATCGTTCGTGGCGGCGAGCGTTTACGCCCTGGTCAGACACTGCGAATTTTAAACATTCAGGATCAAGGGAACGATGAGGCCAAGGGCGGAGGGGGGCAAGGCAATGCCTCTGCTGCGGGCGAAAAATCTGCGAGTAGCGCCAAGGTTAAAGAGGAAATCCTGATGGCTGAGGCAGAGAATAATAAATGGTGGCCAGCCCAGCAACAGTCTAAGGGCGAGGAGTAAGTTGTGACCTTAACTCGGCTTTCCTTGATCAATCCAGTAGCGGTCGCCGTTGCTGTTCTTCTCTTGGTGTTATTTGGATTAATCAGTCTGTTTAAACTTCCCGTTCAGTTAACGCCTGAAGTGGAAGAACCTAAAATTACCATTACCACGGTTTGGCGCGCTGCAGCTCCAGAGGAGGTGGAATCTGAAATTGTTGAGCCTCAAGAAGATGCGCTGCGCGGTTTACCTGGGGCGATAGAAATTTTATCTCAAGCTAATCGTGGTCGCGCCCAAGTGACGATTACCTTTGCTGTGGGTACTGATTTACGTCGCTCTTTGCTTGAGGTGCTTAATAAACTTAATCGTGTGCCGAGTTATCCGGTTGATGCGCAGGAGCCCGTTATTAGCTCAGTGGGAGGCAATAGTCGGCCCGTGGGCTGGTTTATTATTAAGAATGAATCAGGCAATGGTAAGCCTATTGCGGCTTATCAAGACTTTATCGAAGAAGTGGTTCAATCCCGATTCGAACGTGTCCCTGGTGTGGCCTTGTCTGAGGTGCGCGGTGGCCGTGAGCTTGAGTTACGCATCACCTTTGATCCGTACAAAGCGGCTGCCTTGGGAATAGAGTTACCGCAAGTGATTCGTTTAGTCGGTGCAGAAGATACCTCGGCCGGTTTTACCGAGCAGGGTAAACGTCGTTATACGATTCGTTATACGGGGGCTTATTCGGCGCAAGACTTTGGCGACATGATTTTGGCTTGGCGCGAGGGTGATCCGGTGTATTTGCGCGACGTGGCGGAGGTATCGCTAGCGCTGCAAGATCGAACAGGCTTCGTTATTCAAAATGGAGTGCCTGCGATTGCCGTCAATGCCCATCGGGAAACCGGTGTGAATGTGCTCGAGGTCATGGAGGGCTTGAGAGCAGCGGTTGATGAGCTTGAAGCGGGTCCATTAGCTCGTGCGGGTTTATCAATTAATCAGGTGTACGACGAAACGGACTATATTCACCGTTCGATTAGCATGGTGATGAATAACTTGGTGCTCGGGGTGTTGCTTGCGACGGGTATTTTGTGGTGGTTTTTACGCCGTTTTCGCGCCACCTTGATGGTGGCCTTGGCGATACCTGTGTGTGTGGTGGGGAGCTTTATTGTGTTGTATGCCTCGGGGCGCACGATCAATGTTATTTCACTGGCGGGTTTGGCTTTTGCAGTGGGTATGGTGCTGGATGCGGCCATTGTCGTGTTGGAGAATATTGTTCGCTTGCGCGAAAAGGGTTTGAGCAGTCGTGAGGCCGCATTGCAAGGTACCGGTCAGGTATGGGGGGCTTTGTTGGCTTCGACGGCGACGACGGTGGCAATTTTCTTGCCGGTGGTCTTTCTTGCTGATGAGGCGGGTCAGTTGTTTGCTGACTTGGCCTTAACCATTGCGGTAGCGGTGTGTATTTCTTTATTGGTGGCCGTCACGGTGTTGCCTGCCTCAGCAATGAGGTGGCTGCAAAGTGCGAAGATGGAGGATCCTCACAGTCATTGGTGGAACGCGATGACGCGCGGCGTGATGACGCTAACAGGGCCGAAGGTACGCTGGTTTTGGATTGTGGGGCTGATGACGGTGCCTTTGGCGCTTGCCTGGTCACTCGTGCCGAAAGTTGACTACTTGCCCGAGGGTAATCGTAATTTAGTATTCTCTTTTATCAGTCCGCCGCCGGGCTCAAATATCGATTTTTTAGAAGAAGAAATGGGCAGCGAAGTTGCTAGACGCATGGAACCCCATCTTGCTGGCGAGCAACAGCCTCAGGTGTCCGATTACTTTTTTGTGGCGACGGCACAGGGAATGTTTATGGGAGCTCGAACGGTTGACCCTGAGCAAGTGGGTGAGCTTGTTGGGGTGATTAATCGACTGATATTTAGCTTCCCTGATACCTTAGGTTTCGCTTTTAAGGCTTCGTTATTTGGTGGTCTAGGTGAAGGCCGGGCGATAAATGTTGATGTTCAGGGGCGTGATTTAGAAGGCATTTTGAATGCGGCAAAAGTGGGTTTTTTTGCGGTACAAGATGCGTTTGGCTCAATGCCAAGACCCTTTCCAGGTTTGGATTTGGCGGAGCCTGAGTTACGGCTTGAGCCCAATGAGCGGCGTCTCGCTGAGGCGGGCTTAAGTCGAACCGAGGTGGGCGGTATTGTCCGGTCGCTGGGAGATGGTTTGTATGTTGCCGATTATTTTGATGGTGAGAAACGACTGGATGTTATTCTGCGTGGTCAAGATTGGTTCTCGCCAGAAGAGCTAGAAACAATTCCCGTGGCTACGCCGAATGCGGGTATTTTACCCTTGAGTGAATTGGTGACCCTGATTCATACGGTGGGGCCTGATCAGCTGCGTCGAGTTGATCGGCGTCGTACGGTTAGTTTGCAGATTAGGCTACCTGAGGGGATGTCGATGCAAGAGGGCTTGGAGATTATCGAAGCCAAGGTCAAGCCCGCAATTGTTGACGTGTTGCCTGAGGACGGCGATGTTCGTTACTCCGGTTCGGCGGATAAGCTTGAAACCGTGCGGGATAGTATGACGGGAGTGTTCTTGCTCGCTATTGCGATTTTATACCTCCTCATCAGCGCCTTGTTTCGATCTTTTCTGGATAGTTTGTTGGTGCTGTTAACAATCCCTCTAGCCACGGTTGGCGGTGTGATTGCTTTGGCGCTGATGAATCTTGGTGATCGTGTCCAGCCCATGGATTTATTAACGATGATTGGCTTTGTTATTTTGTTAGGGCTGGTCGTTAATAATGCCATTTTATTAGTCCTACAAACTCGTCGAGCGGAGTCTGAAGGCTTGTTACGCCGAGATGCGGTGGAGCAAGCGGTGCGTTTGCGTCTTCGCCCTATCTTGATGGCGACCTTAACCAGTGTGTTCGGCATGCTGCCTCTGTTGTTGGTATCAGGGGCCGGTGCTGAGTTATATCGGGGCTTAGCTGGCGTGATTGTGGGCGGAATGATGGTGAGCACTTTGTTTACTTTGATTCTATTGCCGAGTTTACTGCGTGTTCGGGAGTCTAAGCCTTAAAATAGTGCGTTTTCTAACGTATAAAGGCACTTATTTTGTCTAGATAAGTGCCTTTTTTGTGCGGTTCTATTTCGTGTTTTGCGCGTAAATAGGTTGAGTATTTACTGCTTGTTTATCCCTCTTATTTTCCTCTTTGAATGCTTGACCTTATTGCTCATATTAATCGTTTTATCTCACCGGTTTTTTTTCGAAGGTTTATTTCGTTCAAACAATCTGCTTGTGAAATTTCAGTAATTAATTCCTGACTTAATTAGGTAAGAATTGTAATACTCCTTATATATTAACGGGTTAAGTTAATGTCTGATCTGATTATGGGTCTAGTTATTATTGTGCTTGCTTTGGCTCGTTCCTTGCAATTAAGGGTCTTTGAGAGGAGTGAGTTGGCAGTTTGATCTAAGTGAACGAAATGTACTTGGTTTGTTTTTTATGAGTATGTTTAGTTCCGATTAACTTGTCAGTGTTAATGCTTGGAGATGTTTTTAAAAAAACACGACAAGTGTTTAATAAAAGTGAACAAAACTATTGCTACTTGGTTGCTAGATGGTTTTGTGTTGTGGGGTTTGCGTTGTTTCATTTTTTAGTAAGTGAGTCTTTGAGCTTGCCTGACTAAAAAATATCTTCAAGCGTTAGTGACTCTCTCTCAATAAAGAATGTTGGCGGCACCTGTGGGTTAGTCGTTTAGGGCGAGTTTGGTGGTTCTACAAACTCAAGTTGAATGATAAATAATCTGCGTCGTGGGATAAGCGTTGCGTCTGAGTGGTTATTTAGATTGGTCTACATACCGTAAGGGCTGAAGATTAATTGGCTTAAATATATTAACCAACAGGGGTGAGGTGGATGGGGTGCTTAACAATTCTAACAACGTACAGAATGAGAATAATGTTGATAACTAAAAACGTTTGTGTCCATAGCCATGTGGGGCTAATCAACAGAATAGCCTGGAGGTGAGTGTAGTGAATTACGCAGAAGCAGAGCAGAAGTATGACTTCGATGTGGTACGGTGGTTTTCCGTTGCCGCAGTGATTTATTTGGTTGTGGGAACCTTGCTAGGTGTGATTGTCGCATCTCAGTTAGCTTTTCCAGCCCTTAATTTTGACATTCCATACATAACTTTCGGTCGTCTAAGACCGTTGCACACCAATGCGGTAATTTTTGCATTTGGTGGTTGTACTTTGATGGCAACAGCTTTCTACAGTGTGCAGCGCACTTGCGGTGTCAAACTGTGGAGTAACAAGATGGCCTGGTTTACCTTCATTGGTTGGAACCTAATCATCGTTTCTGCAGTTATTACTCTGCCTTTAGGTTTGACTTCTGGTAAAGAATACGCAGAGCTAGAATGGCCTATCGATATCGCTATTGCAGTTGTTTGGTTGAGTTTTTCAATTAACTTCATCATGACGATTGCGACGCGTAAGAGTTCTCACATCTACGTTTCAAACTGGTTCTTCATGTCGATGATGATCATGATCACCTATCTTCATGTAGTTAATAGCTTGGCGATACCTGTTGAATTGTTTAAGTCTTATTCAATTTTCTCTAGTGTTCAGGATGCAATGATTCAGTGGTGGTGGGGTCATAACGCGGTAGGTTTTTACCTAACTGCGGGTTTCCTTGGCATCATGTACTACTTCGTACCTAAGCAAGCTGAGCGTCCCGTATTCTCTTATCGTTTGTCTGTTATTCACTTCTGGGCATTAACGTTTGGTTATGTTTGGTTGGGTGCTCACCATCTTCAGTACACGGCGCTTCCTGACTGGACGGGTTCTTTGGGTGCTGCTATCTCTCTAGCGATGATCATTCCTTCTTGGGGTGGCGCTATCAACGGCATGATGACCTTGTCTGGCGCGTGGGACAAACTACGTACTGACTATGTTTTACGTTTCTTGATTATGTCTTTGGCTTTCTACGCGATGTCTACGTTTGAAGGTCCTGTTATGTCTATTAAGACGGTTAACGCCTTGTCTCACTACACTGACTGGGGTATTGGTCACGTTCACTCGGGAGCGCTTGGTTGGGTAGGTATGGTTGCTGCCGGTGCCCTTTATCACTTGTTCATGAAGTTGTGGAACACAGAAATGTATTCTACTAAGTTGGTTAACTTGCACTTCTGGTTGGCGACTATCGGTATCGTTGTTTACATCGTTGCCATGTGGATCTCCGGCATCATGCAAGCATTGATGTGGCGTGATTACACTGAGTTCGGCACATTGACTTATACATTTGCTGAATCAGTAGCTGCTATGCACCCATATTATGTAATGCGTGCGGTTGGTGGTTTTATCTATACCTTGGGTGGTGCGGTCATGCTTTATAACGTAATTATGACTATTCGCACTGCATCTTCCAGAGCACCTAGCGGTAGCACCGCTGCTGCAACCGCTTAAGTCGGAGGAGAAATCACATGGGAAATAAAATTCATTCAACTAAGCTCCAGGATAAAGCGGAGCGTCATGTAGGTACCATGTTGTTGATAACAGCGTTGTTGTTGTCAGTGGGTGGTATCGTTGAAATCGTTCCATTGTACTATCTCGATAGCACAATGGAGCACAACAAGCGTCCTGAAATTCTTTGGGATCGTCAGGAAGGTCAAACTATTGCTGATTGGAAACAAGGCGACGGTATCCGTCCGTACACTGGTCTTGAACTAGCGGGTCGTGATGTATACATCCGTGAAGGTTGTTACTTGTGTCACTCTCAGATGATTCGTCCTTTCCGTGATGAGAAAGAACGTTATGGTCATTACTCTCTGGCTTCTGAGTCTATCTACGATCATCCATTCCAGTGGGGTTCTAAGCGTACCGGTCCTGATATGGCTCGTGTCGGTGGTAAGTACTCTGATGAGTGGCATGTCCAGCATTTGATTGCGCCTCGCTCGTTGGTACCTGAGTCGGTGATGCCTAACTACCCTTGGTTAGTTGATGCGACTGTTGATGCCGAAGGTATCCGTGCTCGCATGGGGGCAATGAGAACAGTGGGTGTTCCATACACTGATGGTGATATCGAAGAAGGTGTAGCGGGCGTTCAAGGCAAGACTGAAATGGACGCAATGGTTGCTTATCTCCAAGTGCTGGGCACGATGGCTAACCTTGACCATGGAGTGACTTATCGTGACTAACCTAGAGCAGTATTTCCATACAGATTGGGCTGCGATGACGGGTAGTGACTGGACTGGTCTCATCGTAACAATCATCATTTTCTTCCTGATGATTGCCGTGTATTTCCATGTGTTTCGTCCATCTAATAGGGAAAAGATTGAGGCTCGACGCCACATTCCTTTGGATTATGACGATGGCTTGAGTACGGAGGATAGAAAATGAGTGACAACAAAAAGACAAACCAGACGCCCGACACTGGGCACAGCTGGGATGACGGTGCGTTAAGGGAGCTACTCAACGAGCCGCCTCGTTGGTGGACGATTGGTATGTGGGTCAGTGCTGCATGGGTATTGGTGTATTTTATCTTGTATCCATCCATCCCTTTAGCCACTGATTTTACTAAGGGTGTAATGGGCTGGTCTGCGATTAAAGAGTACAAAGCAGATCTACAAACCATTGAAGATGTTCGTGCGCCTTACGAAGCTAAAATTGCCGAGATGTCTGCTTCAGAGATCTTAGCGGATGCTGAGTTGTCTTCTTATGTTGAGAAGTCTGGCAAAGTGTTGTTTGGTGAGCGTTGTGCGGCATGTCACGGTAATGGTGGTGCGGGTAACCCTGGCTTCCCAGTACTTGCGGATGATGATTGGTTGTTCGGTGGTGACATCGATACGATTCAAGCTTCTATCGCTGATGGCCGTGAAGGTGGAATGCCTGGCTTTGCTAGTCTAGGTGAACCAGCGCTTACTGATGTAACTAAGCATGTTGTTGCCTTAGGTCAGGGTAGTTCACACGCACCTGGTGCCGCGGTGTACGAAAGTGCGGGTTGTGGCGGTTGTCATGGTGAAGATGCTAAAGGCGTAACTTTCATGGGGTCTGCTAACTTGACCGATGGTATCTATCGTTTCACTCCTGGTACAGAAGAAAGCGTTAAGTACACCATTGCTCATGGTGTTAATGCCGGAACTCCTGAGACGCGGAATGCAATCATGCCTGGTTTCGCTGATCAGTTAAGTGAAACTGAAATCAAAAAGCTTGCAGTCTTTGTTCATAAATTTGGTGGTGGTCAATAATCACCTGCTTTCACGGGCCTCTTGATCGTAAGAGGCTCATGAAGCTCATCCAAACGACCTATTTTAAGTGGAGGTGACTTATGGATGTTGTAGCAATAGGTTCAATTTTAGCCGTAGTCGGCAGCGTGATTGTTGTTGCTGTCTTAGCGATTAGAATTAGTAGCCTGATTAAGAATACTCATTCTGAAGATTAATACCCCGAAGGGTTGCGCAGGCTTATACTGTGCAGCCCTTTTCTCGTTTGTAGACCTCTCAACCGTGGTGCCTGATGGAATCAAAGCCAGATAAGCAAGTGCAGCAAAGTCAGATAGATCATGATCGTGTCGATGCTATTTATGACGACGCTGAGTACTGGCATGTCAACACGGGTGAAGAGACGATTCATGCCAAACGAATACCGGGTCGGTTTCGTAATTTTAAATGGATGTCCTCAGCCATTTGGCTGTTTTTCTTTTTAGGCCCTTATATGCGATGGGATGGCCAGCAGGCTGTGCTACTTGATATCGCAAATCGTAAATTCCATATTTTCAGCTTTACCATTTTGCCGCAGGACGTTTGGCTGCTGGCGTTGGTAATGCTGTTTTTCGCCATGCTGCTCGCTGCGGTGACTTCGGTTGCAGGCCGAGTGTTCTGCGGTTACTTTTGTTTTCAAACCGTGTGGACAGATATTTTTACACTGCTAGAAGAAAAATTAGAAGGTGCGCCGGCCAAGCGTGCCAAATTGGATAAAGCGCCTTGGGATGCGAGAAAAATCCGCATCAAAGTAACAAAGCATATTATTTGGGTATTAATTGGCGTGTTGACAGGGATCTCCTTCACGCTCTGGTTTGCCGACGCCAGCACCATGTGGATTAGTTACTTTACTCTTGAAGCGCCTTTAGAGGCCTGGGTGGCGGTTGCAACGTTTACTGTTTTTACCTATATATTTGCGGGCTTTATGCGTGAACAAGTTTGCTTGTGGTTATGTCCTTACGCACGTATTCAAGGGGTGATGTGCGATGCTGAGACCATCATGCCGACTTATGATGAAGCACGTGGTGAGCCTCGCGGAAAGCTAAAGAAAAATCAAGATGAGCAAGGTCGAAAGTTAGGCGATTGTATCGACTGTAAACAATGTGTCGCTGTGTGTCCGACGGGTGTTGATATTCGCCATGGACAGCAAGAGGGCTGTATCACTTGTGGGTTGTGTCTTGATGCCTGTGATTCGATTATGGATCAAGTCAATCGGCCGCGTGGATTAATCCGTTACGCCTCCTTGGATGAAATGGAAGGTAAGCCAAATCTTAAAATTTTTCAGCGTCCAAGGGTACTGGTTTATATTGGTATTATTTTCTTATCAGTGTTTGGTTTAGTCTGGGGCTTATTGAATTTAGGTGCGATGGAGCTAAGTGTGATTCACGAACGTCAGCCGCTGTATGTTATTCAAAGTGATGGTTCTGTCCAGAATAAATATGAAATTAAAGTATTGAATAAAACGGATGACGTCATGCGAGTGAACTTATCTGTCAGTGGACATGACAAACTAGCTGTTCACGGTGAGCCAACATCGCTATTGGTTGAGCCTGGCAATGTGGGTACAGCAACCGTCTTTTTGAGAATACCGGGTCAGGCGCTTAAGCAAGAGCACTCCGACGTAGAGTTTATAGTGACTAATGGCGATGATGAGACGATGAGTGCTACTTATGACAGTATGTTTTTTGGACCACGCCAATAATGCATGAAGACAAGACACAAAAAAATTTAGAAGAGGAGAAAAAAATGAATGTTTCTCAAGTGGTAGATAATGAAAATGCGCCCTCCAATCGGCATGCGTTGCGCAATCCTTGGATTCTTGCGTGGCTGGGTTTGTTGGGAACCGTTGTTTTAATTAACTTCGTGTTTATCAGTATGGCGTTTATTAGTAGTCCAGGTTTGGTGACAGAGGACTATTACGAGCAAGGGCGTAAATACGAAGACAATGTGATTAAGATGATCGCGGCGAAAAACAATCTTCGTTGGGAAACGAATTTGCATGTGCCGAATGATTTTATCGTTAATAAAACTCAAGTGGTTCGCTTTAACGCGGTTGATTCCAATGGTTTGCCCATTAACAATGCTGAGGTTCAAGTCACGGCCTATCGCCCTTCAGATGCCGATGCTGACTTTATTGTGAAGCTTGACAATATCGGACCGGGAATTTACCAATCGTATATCGGTTTTCCATTGAAAGGTATTTGGGATCTGAAACTGCGGGTTAACGAAGGTGAAAACACGCTTGATATGGTTCATCGACTATCGGTGGCGGCTAACTAGTTTGATTGTTTGATATTTCAATAGCCCTTCCGATGGTGAAGGGCTCCTTCCTGCTTGTTCTCCAGCATGTGTCATTGAGCTAATAGGCAACATTAATCATACTTAGGTAATCGTATGTGTGGATTAGTTTTGTGAAGAACTGTATTGCATGACGCCAACATTAATGTAATTCCTAAGGGTGTAGGATAACGTGACCGATAGCTGTTTTCATTGCGGGTTACCGCTTTCAACTAACTCAATTGTTACGCATGAAATTGAGGGCGTGAAACGAGAGTTTTGCTGTCCCTCCTGTCAAATGGTGTGTAGTGCAATTTACGATGCAGGTCTGGACGGCTTCTATGGTCTCGCACCTGCGGATGCCCAGCTTGCCCCACCGCCGATGGCGACCAAAGACTTAGCGCTTTACGATGTTGATGAGGTGCAAGAAGAATACGTTGGTCCACTGACGCGAG
>Ga0316204_10004069_pt1 | contig 27254 bp, 45 predicted proteins | sample 6monrhotite_MG_2_FD_205661 | JGI IMG/M metagenome (GOLD analysis project Ga0316204, IMG submission 205661) | Microbial mat bacterial communities from mineral coupon in-situ incubated in ocean water Damariscotta River, Maine, United States -... | ecosystem: Environmental > Aquatic > Marine >...
AGTTTGATCCTTATCATCAAAATATGGAGGTAATGCTTTATTATTATGATATAGAGAACCAAGTTATTAAAGAAGAGTCAGCAAAAATTAATACATTTGACATAGAGGTAGTAGATAAAAAGACTATCCCTTTCTTTAATAAAGTAGTTCAAACAGAATTATTCAGTGAAATTAATGAAACTGATACCAATGAAATATCAATTTAAAATCAAGACATGGCAACAATAAGTAGAGAACTATTAACCAGTGAGTATAACAAGTGGTTAAAAAGTGATAGATCTATACCTTTTGGTAAGATGATGAATGATAGGTATGGTATGAAAAATAATGAATTAAGTAAAGAAGTAGATCATAACTTTGCTTTATTGATTATCATGTCTAAACATGTCAAAGAACTATAGATTTGGTATAGTAAGCCGTGAGGTTATATTATCACCAAATTTGTCAATAAAAGCTAAAGCACTATACTCAGTTTTAGCATGTTATGCAAACAAACAAAGATCTTGTTTTCCTTCTATATCAACATTAGCGGATGACTTAAATGTAAGTCAAAGAACCACAAAGAGACTGATAAAAGAACTGAAAGACCAAGATTATGTTAAAAGAGTAGGTAGAAAGCTAATAATAAAATAACCTGTTAGCTATATATATGCAGACTTTTTACTCCTAATAATGAAAGACATGCTTATTATGTTATATTAGATACTAAAATTATTATATTTTTGTTAAACTTACTTAGCAAATAAAATGATAATACAGTTACCTAATGGACGCATAATTGAATGTTCAGTTGAGCAATATTTATCTTTATCAGATGATGAGATAAAAGACCTCAACGGTTTAGGTGGAGTATATACAAAAGAAGTGGGTAATCCTTTTTACAATCAATTTTCTGGTACACAAGAGAAAGAATCTGATGAAGATCCTGAAAGAATCATTGAAGACTCTAGATCTTTAGATGAGATAGAAAGTTCAGAAAAATTGGAAGACCCGTATTTTCATCCAGATGATATCTAAAAGATAGATAGAATCATTCACACATTTTATTAAATTTTAAAAAGCAAAAATTATGCAAAGTAAAGTAAACATCATTGCTGATGACATGGGAAATGTTATCCGCCAATCAAGCACAAGTTCAGAGTACGGTTATGTAAGATTACAACAAGACAGAGTTACCTTTGGTAATGGAGGTTGGGTTAAGAAATCAAACATAAGTACATTACTACACGGTAAATTAGAAGATCTACAATCTATTGGTTTAGAATCTATGACAACATTACCAGGTAAAATTATTATCAAAGAACAATTTGATCCTTTTTCAACTAATGATCCTGATAGAGACCTGAAATATGCAGGAGATACAGGTATTATCTGTTGTGTTGATGGAGAACCTATTTATAGGAAAACCTTTTTTGTTGCTGATGCAACAGCTGAGGATGTATTGTTAGCTCATAATAATGGTGCTGCAATCAGAGAAGCAAACGCTTCAACTTCATTTGACCTAGAGAAAAAACCAAAGAAAGCTACAACAGCTGAGGCATTTGGATTTGACTCATCAGAGGAAAAAGTAGAAGAAATTGTTGATGAGAAAGCAGAAGAATTAGTAGTAGAAGAAGAGGAAACATTTGAACTCTAAATAAACATCTCTGAAGGATGACTGAAAAGGGACTTGACCACTAGAAATAGTGTGATAGTCCCTTTTTTTATTATTAAAATCTGAAATTATATTAAATAAAAAATTAAAACTATATGTATGCTATCTCAAGAACAATTAAAACAACTAAAAGAAAAAGAAAGTAAAGAACTCCTAAGTAAAAAACTTCAACGTTACCACTATTATGGAATACTTGATGAATATCAGTTACATCCACCTACAATTATTAACAACTTTGAGTATACCAAGTTAAATTCATACCAACACTTCTTGTTTAAGAGAGTTTTACATGGGTTAAACGTATATGATAAAACTGAGGTTGAAAAGTTACATTGGGATAAAAAAAGAAGAATCTCTAAAGTTTGGAGAAGAGGTCAAAGGGAAATTAATGCCTGGAAACAAATGATTTGCAATAAAAAGATCAACAACTACTTTAAAAGAACATTTAAAGGTAAATCAGTTGAGTTCTTAATATCTATACCAGTTGATGAGTATTTAGAAGATTATAATAACACAATGTCTTTTAAAGATTTAGGTATAGTATATGAAGATGTGATACTTTTATTCATGTCAAAAGGTTTATTACCAGCAAATTACTTAACTTTAAGTCCAAATGACAATCAAAAAAAGTTGAAAGTATGATTCAACAAAAAAAGAAACTATGTAACAATTGCAATACGGAACAGTTTATCTGGAAAAATGATAAAGGAAACCGTTATTGCAAAAGTTGCTGGTACAAAAGTAAGAGTTCAGATGCTAAACCTTTAATGAGAAAACCTATTAAGCAAAAGTCAAAGAAAATGCAGGTTATTGAATTAGCTTACAGTAAACTTAGACGTAAGTTTCTTGAAGAGAATCCAATATGTCAAGCTGCTTTGCACAATTGCACGTTACATTCTACAGATGTACATCACAAGAAAGGACGTGGGGAATATCATTTAAAGGTTAGCACTTGGCTATCATCATGCAGGTCATGTCACATGTGGATAGAAGAACATCCAAAAGAGGCTATAGAATTAGGTTTTTCTGAGAAGAGGATTTAAATTTGATCTATAAAATTAGGTCCTATAGCTCAATTGGATAGAGCAACAGCCTTCTAAGCTGTAGGTTCAAGGTTCAAGTCCTTGTGGGATCACTGATGGCCGGATGATGAAATTGGTAGACATGAAGGACTTAAAATCCTTTGGACAGCAATGTCCGTGTGGGTTCAAATCCCACTCCGGCTACCAGCACTCTTAGCTCAGTTGGTTAGAGCAATTCACTCATAATGAAAAGGTCACAGGTTCAAGTCCTGTAGGGTGCACCTTTATAAATCTAAAAAATTAAAAAATTCATGTAATAATTATGACTAAAAGAGAAATAGTACAGGCAGATGCATTATCTATAGCTGCACAACATAAAAGATGTGGTTTAGGCATATCTATGGGTGTAGGTAAGACAAGAATTGCTATACAACATTTACAAAGAAACTATAATCCCTTCATAAAAGCATTAGTAGTAATACCAAAACATTCAGTAGCCCAGTCTTGGATTGATGAATTAGATAAAATGAACTTAGAAGGTTTAGTTAAACATATAACGTTTACAACATATTTGTCTATAAACAAAAAAAATCCAAATGACTATGATATAGTTTACTTAGATGAATGTCATAGCTTATTAGAATCACATGAGCCATTTTTATCTGTATTTACAGGTAAAATATTAGGCTTAACAGGTACGCCACCAAAACGTGCTGATTCTGTAAAAGGTAGAATGGTTAAAAAGTATTGTCCTATCAAGTTTACATTTAGTGTAGATGATGCAACAGATTCTAAAATATTAAACAACTACAAAATTTTTGTTCATCAACTGCAGTTATCTAAACTTAAGACGCTAAAGAAAAAGAATAAAAATGGAGGTTTTTGGTGGACATCAGAATTTTTGGACTATAGTTATTCTACAAAACGTTATGCAGATGCTAATACACCAAAACAAAAACAATTTGCTGCTATTATGAGAATGAAAGCACTGATGGATTATTCTACTAAAGAAGACTATGTTAAATCATTGACTTCTAATTTAGGTAGTAAATGTATTATATTTGCTAACACACAAAAGCAAGCAGATAAGTTATGCAAGCATAGTTATCACTCTGGTAATGCAAAATCAGAAGAAAATTTAGAATTATTTTCTGATGGTAGAATTGATAAGTTATCATGCGTGTTACAATTATCAGAAGGTGTTACAATTCCAAACCTTAAACAAGGTATTATTATGCATGCATATGGTAATGAAAGAAAATCTTCACAAAGAATAGGTAGACTACTAAGACTTAATCCATCTGAAACTGCAGTATGTCATATATTATGTTATACAGGTACTCAGGATGAGACATGGGTAACTAATGCTTTGAAAGATTTTGATAGTTCTAAAATTAAATTTTACAATCCTTTAAATAACTAAGATGAGTATTCAAGAATGGAGTTGGATGGATGATGAAAAAACAGAAACTAAAACTAATAAAGTTCACAAGTGTTTACAATGCGGTAAGTTATCAGAGTATGAAAGCTATTGCAGTAGTAAATGCTGGATGGACAATCAAAAAAAGTAAATTATGGGTAGAATGAAAGAGCTCTTTATAGAGCAACAAGAAGAACTAGAATACCGTGGTGCACATGATGCAATGATACACAGCTATTCTAGAAAAGCAATTGAAGAATATATAGAAGAAGGAGACACTCCTTGTCCTAATTGTCACAAAGTTTCTTTATTACGTAATGAATCAAATGCTAGATGCACTGAGTGTGGCCAACAGTTTATTTACGTTGATGGAGGAGCACTAAGATTTATATAATATGGAAATAGAACTTATAACACACACAGGTGAATCAGTTACAGTTGAGTATACTTATGATCCAGGAGAACCAGATCAATGGTATGATTCCAATGGTGATCCTGGAACACCAGGTTATGGACCATCAGCAGATATAACTCATGTATGGTATAGCGGTATTGATAGAACAGGTAATCTTGTTAATATTGATATTATGAACCTTATAGATGAAGATTTTGAACAAGAAATATTAGAGTATCATGAATTTTAAAAAATCAATTAAACACATACTAAAAATTTGTACTGTATCATCATTAGTTTTTATGTTAATGATGTTTGCAGCACATTATATACCTACTGGATCTTATAGTAAATCATCTGAGCGTGAATTTTATTTATCTGATAATGGTGCACATATAGATATAGTATTAAGAGAAGATGGTGTCTTCAAACTATATGGTTGGGGATCTAAAGTATTTTTTACTGAAGTAGATACTTTTGATAGTTTAACTATAGGGAAGTTATATAAAACTTTGATCACTGATCCATCTACTTTATTAAGGGTACAAAAGACTTTCTATTTTGACTCTTTTAATTGGAAAACAGTTAAATGTTCTGAAAAACAATATCAGATAGTTAAAAAGCATATAGATGAGTCACATTATAATTCAGAATATATTCCAAATTATTATTATGGTAAAGATAATTACCGTTGGTATTACACTTGTAACACATGGGTAAATGATGGATTAAAAAAAGCAGGCTTAAAAGCACCTTTATATACACTTACAAGTGAATCAATAACTAAATTTTATAATTAAAAACCAATCACGTGAAAAAAGATGATCCAAAAGAACCAGAAACACAATTAGACCAACCAGAAGACAATAACAACACTAATCTAGATGAACACATGTTTATATGAAAAAAGAAAAAAAAATAAGACAGTACAGAAGTAATCAAGGAAGATCTCCTAAAAGACAAGAAAATATATACAAAGGATGTTTTTGGACTTTACTATTATTTTTAGTAATATCAATAATAACCTTTGTAAGTAATATTATATTAGGATGAAAGATAACTTATATATAAAAGCTTCAATTAAAAATGGGGAATTGTATTTTCCAAAAAAAGCAGTTCAAACCAGATTTAATAAATGGTTAGGTAGTTTACCTGATGACTCTAAGTTAGAAATATTTATTGGTGTAAGTGGTGATAAGGGTAGTAACCCACAGTTAGCACGCATACATGCAATGATTAGAGAAATAGCACAAGAAATTGGCTACACATTTATAGAAGCAAAAATGGAAGTAAAAAGAGCATGTGGATTATGCTTTGTTAGAGATGGACAAGAGTATTGTAAATCTTTTGCAGACTGTGATAAAGATGAACTTAACTTAGCTATACAATCATGTATAGAAATTGGAGAGTTTAATGGTATGAATTTAAGATAGTTATTTAACTATTTTCATTTTACTATTAATCTCTTTGATTTTATCTGCTGTAGATTTACCTGCTGTAACTAAATCAGCAAGATCTTTTAGATCATCTTTAGTAGCAGTAGTTTCAGTGTGAAGCTCAAGACCTTGTTCTTTTGCTAAAAACCTAAGAAGTTGTAATAAAGAAAATAAAGTATAAATATTAGATTCATTTATATCAAGCTTAATATTTTCTCTTACTTCATCAGTAATTTCTACTCCATCTTCTAATTGCATTATAGTACCAAACTTTTTAAATAGTTTGGGTAATGCTGCCGGATCTGGATAGTCAGTTACCATATCAGTCAAAATTCTAGAAAGACCGGAAATATATGCAGTTGATACAGTAATACCTGTTATAACTTTTGAAAAGTCATAAGTTATAGTTGTTTCTAAATTTTGATTTTCTTCAGACATAATAAAAGATTTATATACAAATATACAAAAATAGAAATGAATATGGAAAAAAACCTTATAATTCTAAAACAGAATTTAAAAAAAGATATAGAAAGCTCAGGTTGGGCAGATGTATTATTTCCTTATATAGACAGCAAACTTTATGATGATTTAACTGATTCATTAATTAGTTTAGTTGAAGAAGGTAAAAGATTTACTCCAAAGTTTAAAGATATCTTTAATGCATTTAAAGAATGTAAATATGATGATTTAAAAGTTGTAATAGTTGGTCAAGATCCTTATCCACAATTAGGATCAGCTGATGGATTAGCTTTTAGTTGTAGTAAAAAAGATAAAGCTGAAAAGTCTTTACAATATATCAATAAAGCAATTGATACAGATCACACTGATTTAAGGTGTTGGGCTAATCAAGGCGTATTATTGATTAATACAGCTCTTACAGTTGAAGTAAACAAAATAGGATCTCACTTTTGGAATTGGAAACCTTTTACAGAACATCTGTTTAGTAAAATTAATCAAGACAATAAAGATATTGTTTTTATATTGATGGGTAAAAAAGCAGAAGCATGGGAAAGATTAATACCTAACCAAAAAATATTTAAGTGTACACATCCCGCATCAGCCGCATATAGAGGTGGTATTTGGGATTCAAATGACGTGTTTAACAAGACTAATATAGAACTAAATAAACAAGGTAAAACTTTGATAGACTGGTAAAATTTCCTTAAATTTGTAAACTAGATAATAAACATAAATGACTAATAATCAACACAATAGGCTTGATAATGACATAGTTAAGTTTAAACAAACTATGCTCACGCAGTATGGAATTGAGATCATTGTATTTCAAAAATTAAATGGAGAAGGAGAGTATAGGCCAACACTTCAGCAAATACATAAAGCTTGTATAACTACTATGCATATGCTTTATCCTGAACTAGAAAATATCAAAAAACTTTCTGTATTAAACAGGACTAAAGATTTGGTAATGTTTAGAAAAATTTACTGTCATATAGGTCATAGTATGAGATATACTTGTTACGCTGTAGGTAAATATATTGAACGTGATCATTCAAGTGTAGTGCACAGTAAAAAAAGCGTTGATGATATGCTTTATATAAAAGATAAAAGTTATATAAATGCATTTGATAAAGTTAATAAACTAATAAATACATATGTGGGAACTATTCCAAATAATACAGAAAAACAAACTTAGTCCAAATCAGGCAGCTATATTATTTGGTATGAAACTAAAAATAGCTTTACCTAAGATTTTAGAAGATGACAAAAAAGCATTAGTTGATAATGGTTATGTTACATTTGATAATGAGACATATAAATTAACAGCAGATGCAAAAGTCTTTATAGCACACTTAGATAATTATTTTATAAAAGCAAAAAAGAAAACTAATATCCAACTAATGGGTAAAGATTTTGCTGAAAAAATAAATACCTATAGGGAAATATTCCCAAACCAAAGATTACCAAGTGGTAAACCTGCAAGAGTCAATGTAAAAATGCTATCAAGTTCTTTTAGATGGTTGTTTGAAACGTATGATTATACATGGGATCAAGTATTTGAAGCTACAAGAATGTACGTAAATGAATACAGAGATGCAGAGTACATGTATATGCAGACAAGTCAATATTTTATATGTAAGCAAGATAAGCATAAAGTTAAATCTTCTACATTAGCTGATTATTGTGATATGATTAGAGATGGTATTGATACAGAACAACAAACATTTAAAGAAAAAGTAGTATGACAGTAGAACAACAAGCAGAAGTATTAAATAAATTAAACCTTATACTTGAAGATTTTCAAATGCTTAGAGATGGTGAATGGGAACCAGACACTAAATCATGCAATTCAAGCATAGATAATGTAACAAGTATTATATATACAATAGAGAATGGCTAAATCAACAGAAGGATGGGTGGGGCAATATGCTGCATTCAATGAAGCATTAAAATACATGCAAGGCAGACAAAATGGGACTGAAAAGTCTATATATACACCGTGGCCTAAATTTAATGATGCTGCTACTGATGGTTTAGAATGGAACACCTTAACTGTAATAGGTGGAAGACCTGGTTCAGGTAAAACACTTATTAAAGATCAGATTATAAGAGAATCTTTTGCATTAAACCCTGAAGATAATTTTAGAGTATTAGAATTTCAGTTTGAGATGGTGGGTAGAACTTCAGCTATTAGAGAATTTAGTTCTATTACTGGTAAAACATATAAAGAATTATGTAGTGCTGGTAGTATACTTACTTCTGATGTGTTAAACACATGTCATCAGTATGCTAAGGAAAGAGTTAAACACCCAGTAGATATAGTTTCAACACCAATGACTGTAAACCAAATGCGTGAGCAAATTGACATGTATATGAATATGCATAAGGGTAAAAAAACTATTATTACATTGGATCATACCATGCTTGTAAAAAGAGCACCCTATCAAAATAGTACATTAGATATGTTATTTGAATTAGGTGAATTTTTTACACAGTGTAAAAGGGATTATCCATGTTTGTTTATTGCATTATCACAACTTAATAGAAATATTGATAATCCTGATAGAGCAATTGATGGTAAGTATGGTAATTATATTCTTGAGTCAGATATATTTGGTTCAGACGCAATGCTTCAGCATGCAGATATGCTTATTGGTATAAACCGTCCTGCTAAACAAAAGATTAGGTATTATGGACCAGATAGATATATTATAGAAAATGATAGAACTTTGGTATTACACTTTTTAAAGGCAAGAAATGGTGATGCAAGAATGAGTTTCTTTAAAGCAAAGTTTGAACAAATGCAAATTGAGGAAATGCAAACTCCTGGTCAACAAGAACGCAGATAACAAAATTAAAAAATAAAAAAATGGGAATAACACCAGAACAACGTAAACAAAAAGTAAATAAATTAAAAGAAGAGCATGAAGATTACTTTCAAACTATTGGTAATATTAATGCACTGTTTATACCTAAAATGGCATATAGACCACCGGGTAAAGATGACTTACATGTAAGTTTCTTTCCTAGTGAAATGGAAAAGGGTCAAGATATTTATACAGAATTTGTAAGTATAAACTATGACTCAGAAGATCCTAAAAGAACCTTGTACTTTTTAAAATTTAATCCACATTGGAAAGAAGAATATGAAATGATTACAAGTAACTCAGGTTTTCAAAGACATTTAGTTCCTGCAAGTGAACTAAAGGTTATTAATGATGTAACAAGTAGAGGAAAATTAGATCTTGACTTTGCAGAGTTACCTAACCCAGATGATAAACCATCTAATAATGATGAAAATCTAATAGCAGGTAAGTTAAATGAGATAAACAATTCACTTCAACAATTAATTAAAATATTAAAAAAGTAAACAATGGCAAACAGCATATTAATAATAGCAGATTCAGGTACAGGTAAATCAACATCTATTAGACACTTGGATCCTGATGAAACATTTATAATTAACATTGCAAACAAACCACTACCTTTCAAAGGTTGGAAATCTAATTATACAGCAATCAATAAAGAAAATCCAAAAGGTAACTTAGCCTCTTCTTCATCAGCAGCTGGAATAATGAAAGCAATTACACATGTAGATCAAAAAATGCCAAAAATCAAAACGTTAGTTATTGATGATTGGCAGTATATGAGTTCTTTTGAATACTTTGATAGAGCTAATGAAAAGGGTTATGATAAATTCACTCAGATTGCAGCAAACTTAGCTACAGTAGCTAAAATGCCTAAAGATTTGAGAGATGACTTAACTGTAATATTTTTAACTCATTCAGAGGATTCAACTGATATTAATGGTAATAGAAAAATTAAAGCAAAAACCATTGGTAAAATGATAGACAACACACTAACTTTGGAAGGTCTGTTTTCTATAGTTCTATTTGGAAAGGTAAATAAAAATGATGATGGTGAACTTGAATATGGTTTTGAAACTCAAAACAATGGAGAGAACACATGTAAATCACCACAAGGTATGTTTGAAGACTTCTTCATCCCAAACAACCTGCAGTATGTAAAAGACTGTATTAAAAAATATGAAGAGTAATTTATTAAAAACTAATAATTAAAAAGTAAAAATTATGTTTAACACACAAGGAATGACTGCCGGATCAGGCAAAGAAAAACCAGTTATTGGAACAGGTAACCAAAAAGTAAAGATTAATTCTGTTACTTTTGATCAAACTCCATATGATGCAAATGCATATAATATTACATTGCATGTAGAAAGTGAGCCTATGACAGGTGAATTTCAAGGATTTTTAGTAGATCAAAACAATCCTGATGGACCACGTTATTCAGGTCAAGTAGGTAGAGTAAGGTTTAGCCCTTATGCATATAAAGATACTATTCTTCCTAATGGTAATGAAATTAGCCGTGACAATGAAGTTATGAAAGCTATGGTATTCTTGGCTGAAACTCTAAACAAAAGAGCGGATCTAGATAAGATTAATGCAAACACAATTGAGGAATTTATGAGTGCATGTAATGGTATTTTTTCTAATTCAGGTTTTGTAAACGTATGTCTTGCAGCACGTGAATGGGAAAACAAAGAAGGTTATATTAACAATGATTTGTTTCTACCAAAAATGAGTAAAGGTAATGTACCAATAGAAGCACTTGATGTTGAGTCATCTAAATTGATTACATTTGATCCTAACAATCCTCTTCACTTAAGAAAAGTTGTTAAAACAGAAGCTCCGGCAACAACAAGCTTTGAGCCAACAACCTCATCAGCAAGTGACTTTGATTTGTAGTCAAAAATTAACCTAAAATTAGAGGGGGTGTAATGCCCCCTTTTTTTTTCAATTTGATTAATATGTTTAACACTAAAAATTTAGTATTAGAAATAGATGATATACCAAGTTATTGGGTGTTTCAATATTATTTAAATTTATCAGAAACCTTAACAGGACAGGACGTAAAAATACATTCAGTATTTAATCCTAATGAGAAAACACCAAGCTTTTGTGTTTATGTTGACCCAAGAATAAGTCAATATAAATTTAAAGACTTCTCAACTGGTAATAATGGTAATAAAGTTGATTTAGTAAAACTTATGTTTAACATTGGTTACACCAAAGCCGTGATGAAGATTATATCTGACTATAATATATACGTCAAGCAGAATGGTAAAGCCAATATTGAATTTAAACCTGTATCTAAATGGGAAGTGGATTTTATAAAACATAGACCCTGGAATCAACTAGATGCAGATTACTGGTTATCTTATAGAATAGGTATGTCTATGTTAGATTTATATAATGTTAAGCCAATTCAGTATTATAATCTTATAAAGCAAGAAGATGGCCACATTAATACATTAAAGATAGAGGCACCAAGAGTTTATGGATACTTTAATAAACATGGAGAGGTATATAAAATATATCAACCTAAAAGTAAACATAGATTTCATAAAGTTGATACTTATCTTCAGGGACTAGATCAATTAAAATATGAGAAACCTTATTTAGTAATATGTTCATCATTAAAAGATGCAATGTGTTTAAAAAGTATGGGTTATAACGTTGAAGTTATAGCACCAGACTCAGAGAATACTATAATAAAACCTCACATTATACAAAACTTTAAAAAAAAGTATAAAAAGGTTATTACATTATTTGATAATGATGAAGCAGGTTTTAAAGCAATTGAAAGATATGCAAGTGCATATAATATTCAAGGATGTGCACTATCTATATGTAAAGACATATCAGATGCTATGGAAAAACATGGCTTTGATAAGTTACATGAAGTATTAAAACCATTACTAAAACAAACACTTAATAAATGATATGAAAAAACCAAAAAAATGGTGGATACCAGGTTCTGTACCTTCCAGTAAAAATGGAAGAAGATGGACAGGTAAATACTTTATAGCTAGTAAGACAGTAGTTAACTATAGAAAGCTTACTAAAGAATACTATGAAAAGTATGCTGAAGAGTTTAAAACAGAATTATCTAAATGTACTTTACCGGCTAAGATATCTTTTACATTTGTAAGGGGTACTAAACATAAATTTGATTATATCAATCCTGCACAGACAGTACAAGATGATATGGTCAAAGCAGGTTGGATTGAGGATGATAATGCAGAATTTATTCTTCCCGTATTTGTTCAATATACATATGATAAAAAAAATCCCGGAGTATGGATAGAAATATTAACTGATGAATGTAATAAAGAAAAATGATTTCTTTAATATTTTAAGATTACTTAATGGTCTGCCAGTTGATTATGATTTGGGAATGCATTGTTATAATAGTTTAGAGTTATGTGATAAACATATAACTGATAAGCTATTTGCTAAAGCTTTACATTATGATGCAAGAAAATTGTTTTTAAAAAGCAGAAATATTAAATATCCTATAGGTTCTCTTACAATAGAATGTATACTTAATGACATTAGTTATACAAATAATAAAGAAACTTATAAAAAAATATTAGATAAAATTATATAATTATGATGAACATACAAGATGTAGTTGCACGGACAACTAAAAGTTTAATATTTGAAGAGCCCTTTTACGGGCTTTTTTTAATTGGTATAAATAAACAATACAGTGATAAAATACCTACAGCAGGTGTTAGTAAACACGGTATTGGAATGCAGTTAACAATCAATCCTGATTTTTACTTTAACTTAAGTGAAGATCATAGATATGGTTTGGTAAAGCATGAACTATTACACATTGCATTTGGGCACTTGGTAATGAGAGATCTATATTCTAATCATAAGTTATTTAATATAGCTGCTGATTTAGAAATTAACCAGTACATACTGGAAAGTAAATTACCTGAAGGTGGTTTATTACTCTCAAGTTTTCCTGAATTAAATCTTCCTAGAAAAGCAGGTACAAAAGAATATTATAGACTTTTGGAACAAGCACAACAAGATGGAAGTTCTCCTTCATTAGATAATCTAATGGATCAAATGGATGGTGGATCTCAATATTGTCATGACACATGGAATGATTTTGATGATTTATCTGAAGCAGATAAAAAGCTTGTACAAAAGCAAGTAGATCATCAGCTTAAGGAAGCAACACAAGAAACTCTTAAAAAACAAGGTAGTGTACCTGGGGAGTTGGCAGAACTAATTCATAAATTAATGCATATTGAACCTCCAAAGTTTAATTGGAAAGCATATTTAAGAAGATTTGTAGGCAATTCAAGTATAGTTTACACTAAAAAGATGAGACGTAAGTATAATAAACGTTATTCTGAGAATCCAGGTTTAAAGATAAAGTTTAAGAATCATATACTTGTTGGTGTTGATACATCAGGATCTGTAAATACTGAAGAATTAAAAGAATTTTTCTCTGAGTTAGCTCATATGCATAAGACTGGTCATAAAATTACAGTTGCACAATGTGATACTAAACTTAATAGTGTAAAAGAGTTCAATCCTAAAAAAGATTGGGAAATACATGGTCGTGGTGGGACAAGCTTCCAACCAGTAATTGATCACTATAATGAAAAGAAAGGGTTATACACAGCTCTTATATATTTAACAGATGGTGAAGCTTATTCTCCTGATAACTGTCCAAAAAACACTTTATGGGTGCATAGCAGTATATCAGAAATAAATGATGAATTGCCAGGACAAAAAATAAAATTAAATTAAATAAAAAAGTAAAAAATGGGTCAAGTAAATTTAAATGCTACAGAACTAAAAGGATTTGTAAACCACATAATTAAAAACAATAGATTCTTACAAAAAGAAGGTAAGCAATCTGTATCTGTTGAGGTAGTTGGTGAATCTGGTATTGGTAAAACATCAACCATTGTTGAATTAGCTAAAGAGAATGATTTAAACTTTGTTAAGTTAAACTTAGCACAGATAGAAGAGTTGGGTGACTTGGTTGGTTTTCCAGTTCGGCAATTTCAAATGTATAAAGAGACAAAAGTTTCAGAAAATAATAATGACATATCTTATACTGCTGCACAAAGAGCTGCTGCATCATCAACTTTGGCAAAAATGCCTGTAACAAAAACTAAAAAGGTTGGTTTATGGGTTGATGAACTTGCCGTAAAAGAGTATCTAAAAAATGGATACAAAATGACAGGTAAGAACAGAATGTCTTATTGTCCACCAGAATGGATTGCTGATAAAAAATCAGGTGGTATCTTATTACTAGATGACTGGAACCGTGCTGATGTACGTTTTATTCAAGCTTGTATGGAATTGATTGACAGACAGTCTTATATTTCATGGACACTACCACAGGATTGGCATATTATATTAACAGCTAACCCGGATAACGGAGACTATATGGTTAACAGTGTAGATAGTGCACAGAAAACCAGATATGTAACTGCTAATCTTAAGTTTGATGTTAATGTATGGGCTCAATGGGCAGAAGAAGCAGGTGTAGATTCTAGATGTATTAACTTTTTGTTATTGAATCCTGAGTTAGTAACTCAAGAAACAAATGCAAGATCTATTACTACATTCTTTAATGCTATATCAAGCTTTGATAATTTTGAAGATAACCTCAGCATGATTCAAATGATTGGTGAGGGTAGTGTAGGTGATGCTTTTGCATCAATGTTCACAACCTTCATTAATAATAAACTTGATAAGCTTGTAACTCCAAAAGATTTGTTGACACATGATAATCAGCAATATATTCTTGGTGAGCTTAGAAGTTGTATTGGTAAAGATGATAATTACCGTGCAGATATTGCATCTACATTAGCTACACGTCTGGCAAACTATGCTGTTGTGTATTCTAAAGAAAATACTGTAAGTCAAAAGAATACAGATAGACTAAAGGCACTATGTACTGAAGACTATTTTACTAATGACTTAAAGTATTTGATTGTAAGATCAATATTTAGTGGTAATAAGCAAAAGTTTAATAAATTAATGATGATCCCTGAGATTGTCAAAATGACAATGAAATAAAATGGCAAATAAATCAGTATATCAAGATTTTGATGCTGATGCTTTAGCTTACTTTGCATTGGAGAGTGACACCGTTTATGGTGTCCTCTCTAATACAGAGTGTAATAAAGTATTATGCACACAAGATCGGACAACGTATGAAAAAATACACAGTATATTAACGGTCCCTACAGAAGATGACCAAACTTTTAGAACCAAAAAGAAAGCTTTTATATTACCTAAGTGTAATGTATCACAAGATAGATTAAAAGCTGCTCTTAAAGAGCATGGTATAACTGTAACAAATGATTATGAATTAGCAGATTTAATTGTAGGTCATGATGACATTACTACTCATACATTACAGAATGCGGAAAATATCCCATCTACAATAATGATGAATAAGATATGGAATTATGAAACTACAATAGGAGATGCAACAAAAACGGGTGTTCTTAAAAAAGTATCAGATTCTGGTTTAGAGTGTATTATTACACCTAAGATTACAGAGAGAGTAAGATATTATGATATAGATATAAAAGATAGTCTATATGATAACTGGATGATTACTGGTATGGCTATAAATTTAGCGCATATAATTGATACCACAAACGTTAGTGTTATTGATCCTGAAACTGTGTTGCATGCATCTGCTACTAAAATGACTCTTGATGAAGAGCTTTTTAATGATTTAAAAGCACAATTGAATGCTTATGGTGATGATAAGGCTTTAGCTCTTAAAATTATTCCTACTATTGATTATAAGAAAAACTATCATTTATTATGGCAGTTTGCTCAAGACTGTAGTAGTATAACATATGCAGACAATAGAGATAAAGATTTGCAATATTGGTTGGAAGCATCAAACTTTAATGATTTTACCCATAAAAGTGCACAAGACATGATACTATGGTTAGAGAATCAGGATAAGCTTGATAAAATAACATTTAGATATCTTGAACCTATAGTAAGGAAAGAAATAAGTATTCATAATAGAGATCTTTATACTTTTAAAGTAGCTGTAAAAAAAGAATATCAAAAATATTTAAAAAATGACTAAAAAAATATATAATTTTAATTTAAACAGAGAAGATAATAATATAGTTAACAATAATATTCAACTAACATCTGAAGCATTTGATATGCAACTAACAGATGAGCTTTATGTTGGAAGTAGTGATAACTATCATTTATCACCTGATGATCTTGCAAATTTTGGGTTACATAACATAGTTACTGGCAAACAGAAACCATCTGTTATTAACTTACAAGATGTAAAGATTTATAGATATCCTAAATTAAACTTACCAAGACAAAAGTTTGATTTGTTGAAGGAAAGATTTGATTGTAAAATTACTAGAGATAGTGCTAAAGCAGACATACATGTAGTATCATACAAGTTTTTAGAATCTATATTTACATACAATTGGTCTAGTAATAGATTTTTAGAGTACAAAGACTTTGTTAAAGCGTGCATAATAGCAAAAGATAAAGGCATGTTTACTGATGAAGCTCTTAATCAACTTAGAGAAAAATTATCTGAGATGGATCAAAACTCAATTGTTGCATTTACTCAATCTTATTATCATAATAATAATAATCTTCAATTATGGAAAGATGAATTTTTTAAGATTACAGAAACTTTTCATAAAGCAGCAAATCTAGGATCTAGAGTAGTTCTAATTGAAAAGAAAAACGTTGTTCATTATAATAAAGTTATTAATTCTGTAGCTACTGTTGTATTTGATACAGCAATAACAGAAATAATTGATGAAGATTTAGCAGTTATTGAAGATGATCAATATGATACCATAGAACAGATGATTACAAGTAGTGATATAGAAAATAGAACATTAGCTGTTGAAATGCTAGCTAATTGTAATATAGAAAAATCATTTAATGTGGTATCTGGTTTGTATTGGTGGCATTATGATTGGATGAAAGCTACTAATAATTGGAATACAGTAAATGTAAAAGCTATGAGATCACGTTTGAAATCATATGAAGGTGGTCATGGTACTGATAATGTTTATTCTTACAATAGATACATTATGGCCTTGACAGAAGATAGAAAATTGACTAAATTTGCTGTTGACAAAACTAGATTATTGTTTCTTAACAAGTGCCTACGTGCAATGGTTGGACCAGGAGCTGATGTATTTAAAGTTGATTTAGAACATCTTGTATTAAAAGAAAAATATAATAACTCAATAAATGAATAGAAACATTGAAAAAGAAGAGCAGTTTTACTCAAATGATAAGTTTAAGTTTAGCTACTCTTCTTTAAATAAACTTTTATTTTCACCATCCTTATTTTATAAGGACTATATTTTAAATGACCGTGAGGTTAGAACAGATAAACACTTAATAGAAGGTAAGCTTGTACATTGTTTAGTATTTGAACCTGAAAATGTTGATAGCAAGTTTAGTATAACACCGGGTAAAGCACCAACAGATAGTGTTAGAAAAGTACTAAAAAACATGTCTTTATATACTGATGCAAAAAAGTTATTTGATGTTCCATCTGAAATAGTATTGGATTCACTCAAAGAAATGAATTTGTATCAGACTCTTAAGACAGATGAGCAACGTATTGTTAAGATTATAAAAGATGAGTTTGAACCTTACTGGGAATTCTTATCTAATAGTAACGTTGATGTTGTTGATCAAGATACTTTATTAAAGTGTACAGAGCAGGCAGAGTATATTAAAGCTAACAGTGATGTTATGGCAATCTTTGAAGAAGTCTCAACAGACTTTGATTTAGACCCAATAGAAACTTATGCAGAGAAATACTTAAGCTGCACACTATCTAAAATGCCTTTTGGTTTACATGGTTACATAGATTATTATAAAGTTAATCATGATGACAAAGTTATAACTATATGTGATCTTAAAACTACAGGAAAAACAATAGCTGATTTTAATGATACAGTAGAGTTTTATAATTACTGGCTTCAAGCCGCTATCTATAGTAAACTTGTTTATGAAGATGTAAGTAAATCAGTTGATAATGTAGATGAGTATAAAATTGAATTTAAGTTTGTTGTTATAGATAAATATAACCAAGTTTATACTTTTGAAGTTTTAGATACTACACTTAACAAATGGGCGCAAGCATTAAGTAATGTAATAATGGCAGCAGAATATCATTACAATGAAAGAAATTATACTTTACCTTACAATTTCTTAGTTGAAAAAGTTAGATTATAGTATGGGTATTGTGTATACAGACTATTTTCAGAAGAGTAGGGTCTTTCTTTATCCTTTATTGGAGTTAAAGAAAGGATTAGCATATGTTCCAAAGCAAACTTATATAGCTATGGATAATGTGCACTCTTTTGATGATTACAAATTTCTTTGTGAATACAAAGTTAAAATGTGTAATTCATTTGATAAATTCTGTAATAGATACATAAGAAACCATCCTAAATTTGATGAGTATATAGACCTGGGAAATAATAAACATTTATTTGTTTTTGATTTCTCAGGCTATAAAAGTGACTTTAATAAATTTATAAAAGGAAAATATTCTCAATTTAGTTTAAATTCTAAAGTAATAATTATAGATTTTTTTAGTGATTCTAAATCTTCAGACTTTGTTGAAGCATTTTTATCACCAGAAGGATTCCATGAATTTTATGCAGATGAGCTAGATGTTGAGGTAGAACTTTTAGAAGATGTGTTTGAATTATGCAGCCCGCCAGACTTAATAAAAGAAACAGTTATTAATAAAAATGGTGCATTTCTTTCTTTATTAAAAGAATGTGATGTATATTTGCCTAAATAAAAAAAAATCAATATGTCAAAAATTGGACAAAATATGATGTTAGTAGGTTCTAGTTTTAGAAATGCTAAATCATTTACAATGATTCCGGTCAGTAATGACTCACCTTATACAGAAGCTATGTTTGACCCTACGTCAGGCATTTTAGCAGTCATCAGTAAAGTAATGAAACAATCTTACCATATGGTACCTAAATTGGATGATGATGGAAACCCTATGAGATTGAAAGCTCCTAATAAACAAACAGGAAAAACAGTAAAAGAAGAAAGAAGGTTAGTTGATACTTTTTCTGAATTTTATTTATCAGATAAAAAAGATATTGAAGACTTCATTAATATTTTTGCAATCAATGCATCTTCTTATGATTATCAACAATTTTTTGTAGATGTTGAAGAAACAAAAGTTTCTAAAATTATTATGCCTGGTCAATAGCCTCTTATAACTCTATTGATTATAAAAAGAAAAGCTCATTGATTTGGGCTTTTTTTGGCTCTAATATATTTATATGGCTAAATTAACAGATGAAGAAATAATGGATGTAAACATCCTATTTGCTATGACTAAGTGCATGGGTGAACTTGCACATGGGTTACAGTATATACATACACAACAAGTTAAACAGAAGATTAAACAAGTAATCAAGACTGTTAACTTATATGAAAGAGAGATTGATAAAAAGTTAGAGCGTGAGGGATCTCCTGAAGCAGTAGAAAGCATCTATGATAGTATTATGGATTTAATATTAGAAGCTAAAGTAGTAGCACTTAAAAATTATAAAGATGGAAACACTGTTACAAATGAGGGAGAGAATAATGACTTTAGCTCTCAAAAAGCATAAAACTGTAAGAGGTGCCGCTAAAGCTTTAGGTATTAATGAAAGAACTCTACACACATTTAAAGATAAACTTAAAGAAAAAAAACAATGAAGCATTGGGTAATGGATTATGAAACACTTTATGATTGTTTTACTGGTGTTTTTGAAAATTATAAAACTACAGAAACTAAGATATTTGTAATATCACGGTTAAGAAATGATCAGTCAGAATTTATAAGCTTTTTAGAAGACAACATTATAAACAAAGAGTGGCATATATCCTATAATGGATTAGCATTTGATGCGCAAGTAACTCACTATATATTAGATAATGTTAGCAAATGGAAAGATGAAGAAGGTTTAGATCTTGATGGTCATTTAGTTGCTAATATTATTTATAAGTATGCACAAAGATGTATACAGAAATCAAATAACAAAGAGTTTAGTGATTATCCACAATGGAAGATGAGAATAGGTCAAATAGATTTATTTAAAATGCACCATTGGGACAATCCGGCTAAACGTTCTAGTCTTAAATGGATTCAGTATAGTATGGATTGGCAAAATATATTAGATATGCCTATTCATCATGAAACTGAAATCAGAAGTCATAAGGATCTAGACACTATACTTGAATATTGTATTAATGATGTTAAGTCTACAAAAGAAATCTATAACAGATCAAGATCTCAAGTAGCTTTAAGAAAAGAGTTGACAGGTACATACAACATTAATATGTTTAGTGCCTCAGAGCCTAGGATTAGCAAAGAGATATTTGGTTATTATTTATCTAGAAACTTAAATATACCTAAAAGAGATCTTAAACAGATGAGAACTTATAGGGATACAATTAAGATTAAGGATATTATATTACCATACATCTCTTTTTCATCTCAAGAGTTTAAAGTGTTGTTTGATAGATTTGCTTCATTAGAAGTTAACGCAGGTAGTCTTAAAGGTAGTTTTAAATACAACATAAACTATAAAGGTGTTAATACACACTTTGGTTTAGGTGGTGTTCATGGTGCTATAAAGAAAGGTGTTTATGAACCAGATGATGATATGATGATTATGTCTTCTGATGTAACATCTTTTTATCCAAACTTGGCTATTAAAAACAAGTGGTCTCCGGGTCATTTTCCTAAAGAAGAATTCTGTAATCAATATGAATGGTTCTTTGAAGAGCGTAAGAAGATTCCTAAGAGCAATCCAATGAACTATGTATATAAGATTATACTTAATTCTACTTTTGGTCTTAGCAATGATGAAAACAGCTTCTTTTATGATCCTGAATTATGTATGAGAATAACAATTAACGGTCAACTATCCCTAATGATGCTTTATGAGCAAATTATGGAACGTATACCGGGTGCTGTTGCTTTATTACAAAACACTGATGGTGTAGAAACTATAATACCAAAGGCTTTTTATGATGAATACATGCTTATATGTAAAGAATGGGAAGAAAAAACCAATCTAAATTTAGAGCATGATGAATATCAGAAGATGGTTATTGGTGATGTTAACAACTACATTGGTATCAATAAGTGGGTTGATGTAGATATATCTACTTGGAGAAAACTAAAAACTGATAATCCTCATTACTTATTTAAAGTAGAGAATGATAAGTTTAGTTTTGCTCCAGTAAAACTTAAAGGTAGATTTGATTTTCATAACCTACAGTTGCATAAGAATAAATCTAAACTTGTTATACCAAAAGCAATCTATCATTACTTTGTTCATGATACGTTACCTCAAGATTATATAGATACTAATAAAAACATATTAGATTATTGTATTGGTGGAAAGTCTAAAGGTGATTGGCAACAAGTTGCTAGACAAATAAAGAATGGTATATTTGATGAAGAAAAATTACAAAAGATTAATAGATATTTTATATCTAAATCCGGTGTAAAGATTCTTAAAGTTAACAAAAAAGATAACAGGGAGATACAGTTAGAAGCTGGTAAATGGTTGCAAACAATATTTAATGATATGCAATTAGAACCTAAGTGGGATAACTATGATATTGATAAAAAATATTATCTTGAAGCTATAGAGCAAGAGATTAATAATATTATTGATGTTGCTCCAAATCAATTAACATTATTCTAATGGCAAAAACAAATATAACAAAGAGACCACCTAAAGGGTCTATCAGATTTAGTATTACATTATCAGAAGAACAAAAGGTTGCAAAAGAACAAATACTTAAACATCCTTTTAGTTTTATACATGGGAACGCAGGTAGTGGTAAAACACTGCTTGCCGTTCAAATAGCACTAGATCAATTTTTTAAGAGACAGTATAACAAAATTATTATTACTAGGCCAACTGTGGCAACAGAAGATAATGGTTTTTTACCTGGCTCTGAAAAAGAAAAGATGGAACCTTGGTTGGTACCTATAAAATCTAATATGCGTAAGGTCTACAATAAACCTGAGTTATTAGAAAAGCTTGAAACTGAAGAACAAATAGAGTTGGTTTCATTATCTCATTTTAGAGGAAGAACATTTGATCACTCTGTTGTTATTGTAGATGAGTTTCAGAACTTAACACGTTCTCAGTTTTCAATGGCTTTAAGTAGACTAGGTAAAGATTCAATGATGATTTTCTGTGGTGATAATCAACAGATAGATTTGAAAGACAAAAATTACTCTGCAATCAATGAAGTTGCTAAGATTACTAGTTCTCTTCATGTATATAAAGTTGTACTGGAGGATAACCACCGTCATGAATCATTAACAGAAGTATTAGAATTATTAAAAAACAATTAAACAATATGGATTATTTTGAATTAGAATGCGCAGTAGAAAACTGGGCTATGGAAAAGGGTATTCTTGCTAAAGCTACACCAATGGCCCAGGCATTGAAGACATTAGAAGAAACAACTGAGCTTTGCACGGCCATCAATGTTAAAGACCGTGAAGAGATTATTGATGCTATGGGTGATATTATGGTTACCTTGATTATTCAAGCTAAAATGCAAAACATTAGTTTGGAACAATGTCTAGAAAGTGCTTACAATGTAATTTCAAAACGTACAGGGCGGATGATTAATGGTCAATTTGTTAAAGACATTTGATATGGAATTACATGAAGTACCTAGAAACTCAAGAATTAAAGTCATTGGTGATGTTAAAGTACCACCAGGAGCTCCTCAAATTAAAGCTGGAGATGAATTGAACTTTAGAAGTATTGATGGAATGTATTCTTATTGTACAACAGATACAGGAGAAGTAGTACACTTAGTTGCCTGGGCTGAAGTAGAAATAGTGAATGATTAAAGTCCAGAAAACCAAAACTTTAGTTACCAAAACAAATAACAATAGCAGTAATTGCATAGCTCCAAATATTATATATGGATGTTTTGGAGGTTGTGTTGATACTTATTGTTATATGTCTAGATACAATGGTAAAAGAGTTTTTGTAAACAAGAACGTTGATGAGATTTATGAGTCTGTTGTTGAATGGGAAAAAGAATTTACTAAAATCCCTGATCAACAAGACCCTATATATACTATGGTAGATATTGCCTGCAATTCAGACTTAGTACTGATGCAGAAACATATGCCTGAACCTTTGATTGATTATCTTAAAAGGTTTGATGATCACCCACAACTTAACAGTACTATGGCCACTAAGTATCCGGGGTTGTTAAAGTTAGATGTAAATCACTTTAATAAACCACCACGGGTACGTGTTAGTCTTATGCCTCAAAAGTATTCTGATGTACTTGAACCCAAGATGTCAAGTATCTTGAGCCGTATACATGACATTAACCGTCTTAAAGACTTAGGATGGGAAGTACATTGTAACTACAGCCCACTAATATTTTATCCCGGATGGAAAGAAGAGTATAATAATCTTTTTTCTATGGTTAAAGATATTGCTGGTGAAAACAAATGTGAAGTCATTGCTTTAACTAATCACGTTAAACAAATGATTAAAGCCAAACCAGAAGCAAGAGAGTTGATGAGAAGATCTTATGAAATTAAGAATCAATCAGGAGTTATGAGATATCCTTTAGAACATAAAGGAAGATTGTTATCTGAATTTAAAGAAATTTACTCAAAGTATTTTTCTATAAAAACAATCAGATATATATTTTAATTGGTTATCCCATATAAAATACTTATATTTACACCTTAAAAGTTTAAACTATGCGTTATAAAAGAGCAGTAGAAACAACACAAAATTATTTAGAAAGTCAACCTTTACCTAAACATGGTAAGAGTTATACAGTCATATCACATAAACAAGTGATAGATGACACAAAAAATTTATTGAAGAATAGTGGATTTACTATTCGTAAAGAATTATATAGAGCAAACATGAATGCCAATGTAGCACAAGGCATATATCATATCTATCCTTCTCAGACTACTGATGAAGATATCTCTAAAGAAAGAGAATTAGGGATGATGTTTGCCTGGACAAACTCTTATGATAAGAGTACAAGATTTCAGTGTGCAATTGGTGCGTATGTTATGGTATGTAACAATGGTATGGTGGCTGGAGATATGATGAACTTTAAAAGGAAGCATACAGGGTCCGCAGGGCATGATATTAAAATGCAACTGAGTAATCAGATTAAGAATGGTGAAGTTCATTATTCACGTATTCTTAAAGATAGAGATGCATTAAAGTCTACATTGTTAAGTAAAACAGAGCAAGCAGCTTTAGTTGGTAGACTATTTATAGATGAAGAAATTATAACTTCTTCACAAGTATCTATTATTAAAAAAGAGATTAATAAACCCTCTTATGATTACTTAACAGATAATAACAATGCTTGGAGTTTTTATAATCATGTAACACATGCATTAAAATTATCTACACCAAGAGATTGGTTACAAGATTCTCAGAACTTTCATGATTTTATGATGTCTGACATTGTAAATAATCAAACAACTAATACTGAAAAATGGGAGCTAGTGGGCATCAATGGAGAAACAATTGAAATTGATGAAGAACTAGAAAAACAAAGCATTATAATTGATGAATGCATTTTGTAATAGCAATATTATTAGCTTGTTTTTGTTTTTACATTAGTAGTAAAAGTGAAGACTATTAATTATAGAAGGCCAACCAACTAAGAGATTTTTCTCTTAGGCCTTCTATTTTTATATATAACTATGAAAGAAGACCACAAAGAAGAAGCTGAAAGAATATATAATAGAATGGGGTCTATAGATGGTAGAAAGCATCTAGAGATGATAATAGGTTTTGTTAGTGGAATGAATTCAGTTAAATTAGTAGACTATTGGAATATAGTTGATAAACATTTTAAAAATTATGAAAAATAAATTCAATTGGATGGCTATTGCTACCTGGTCAATAATATTAAGTATTTCTTTGTTATTATTTAATTTTTTATATAACCTTGTAGTATGACAGAACAAGAACTACATGTGCTTTTAGAAGTACAGTATCTAAAAGGTAGACTAGATGAACTAGAATACAAAGCAAAACCCAATGTATTTGGTTTACAGAAATCACGGAAGCTTGATCAGCGTATTGACAAGTATTATAATAAACTTAAAAATACTTCAGAGCTTGCATATCATTTACACCAAATAGAAAGAACCAATATTAGACAAAGTAAAAATAAAAACAAAGATGAGTAATGTAATAGGGTTCTGAGAGTTACCCTCTATGATATTTGTAGGACCGCTGTGAGCTAGTGGGAAGTCTATCAATTACATTTATTAAACCAAAACAAAGATGAGTAAAGTAATTGTATTAACTCAAGAAGAGTTGGAAAAGGAAATTAAGCAAGCATTTATACATGGTCAAGGAAACAGAGAGATGATGGAATCTGGGTTAGAAAGAGATGAAACGGAAGATTATGTTAATAGTAGAATGAGAACATTATTAAACCAAAACAAAGATGAGTAAGATTATAGAAACCAAAGACTACGGTAAAGTAGAAATAAGAAATACTATGTTTGACATAGATGGGACTAATTTAGAAGAAGGCATAGAGATAAAGGGAGATGATATAGGCCTTATTGAATTATATGGTTGGAGAGATATAGAAGAATTATCGTGTGATGAAATTAATGAATTAATAAAACAAAAACAAAGATGAATAAAAAAATAGAACCTTTTGGTCACCCATTTAGTGACACACAAGAAGACACTGTGGATCCTGTAGCACTTTGTGAAGAGTTATATCCTGAGACATCAAAAGAGTTTAAAGATATACAGCAGGAACAGTATACATTGTTTTGCATGAAACAACTAGATTACGGACCAGAAAATATTACTCTTGGCAAAGATGTAGAAAAAGCCAAGAATCTTAAGCTTAGTTTATTAGGTATATGGTTTCGCAGTAATGATAAAATACAAAGAATACTAAATCTAGTACAGTCAAACCGTAATCCTAGTAATGAAAGCTTAGAAGATTCATGGATTGATTTATCTAATTACTCAATAATATCTATGTTAATTAGTAGAAATAAATGGGGTAAATAAAAAGAAAGAGGGTAAACATTTCTGCTTACCCTCATTACTCAGAATTTAGTAAAATTTAACTTCATCATAAATTCTTAATTGTATAATCTAAATTCAAAATTACCAAAATTAACATTTGCATTGGACATGGATCCATCAGAAACTTTTTGATGAACAGCTGCTACTGTTGATATATTGTTTACACCGTCTACAGCAAAGTCATCAAAGAATATTTGTCCTCCCCCTGCTTTCTCTCCTGACATTCCATTAATGAATGTCATTACTTTTTTAGCGTCAAATCTATCACGGAATGTAATTGTTATTAGACCTGTACCACTATCAGCCCAAATAACAGTTGCACCTATTGTATCTTCTAATACATTTACTGCTATAACATTACTTGTAATACTAAAGTTAGCAACATATGTTTTATAAGGTAATGCTGCACCACCAGTACCATTAGCAACTGTAGTAATTCTACCTTGTTGGTCAACCGTTATGTCTGCATTAGTATATGCACCTGGTGTTACTGCTGTATCATCTAAATCAATAGTTAATGTATCTGTTGCGGATGCTGTTGATGTTAGACCAACACCTCCTGCTATTAGTACAGTATTATTTGTTTCTATTGCTTGTGAACTTCCTAAGTCTCCAACTAAGTTCCAGCTTGTATATTCTGCTGGTATTGATGGGAATGTAATTAAATTACCTTGGCCGTTTATATACTCAGATGCAGATCCTGCCCATGTAAAGTCTAAAGTACTGTCTCCTGTATTACTGCTATCATTTGTTACTGCAACATCTAATGCATCACCTGCTGTTGTTGCTCCTAATGATAGTACACTTGCAAAAGTTATAACACTAGGGTTACCTGATACCATGCTAACACCGGGACCAACAAACTCAAAT
>Ga0316204_10004070_pt1 | contig 27246 bp, 7 predicted proteins | sample 6monrhotite_MG_2_FD_205661 | JGI IMG/M metagenome (GOLD analysis project Ga0316204, IMG submission 205661) | Microbial mat bacterial communities from mineral coupon in-situ incubated in ocean water Damariscotta River, Maine, United States -... | ecosystem: Environmental > Aquatic > Marine >...
GGGCCGAAGCCGCGCCATTTGATTTTCGTTAAGCCAGTAAAGATTGCTCATATAACCCCCGCAGTTCCGGGGCTTGAATCACGCCGACCTGGCAACCTCAACCAGATTAATAGGTCCTGAGCCTAGGTGGCTTGCGTGGAGGTATCATGACTGCACCATCTAATAAAATAATTCCAAACTGGTTCCTGCAAAAATATCCATAAGCACAGTCGAATTCAACTTCTTTGCGCGAAGCAGTCATTTCCCCCATCAAGTACGAGTAACTCACCTAATGTCATCTTTTTCACATTCCTGCTTATCCCTGAAAAACCGCGAATAGATTTTCTCGGCCCAGAACATCGTTAGGCATTTTCAATTAAGAAATCTGACGCTCGCTTAGCCCTCTTTATGGATACTTACAGAAACTGAAACCAAGTGTCTGTCAATAACGGAGAGTTGATACTTGCCAGTTTCGAGAGAAATTTTCACCCCTCTCGAAACGCCCTGGCAAAGTAGTCCGTCAGAGGTTTGGCCAGATAGTTCAGCGGCGAACGCTCGGCTGTCTTGATGAACGCTTCGACCGGCATACCGGGCAGCAGGGTCTGACCCCCCAGTTTTTCCATCTCTTCAGCTGACGGGATCAGTTCAACCTGATAATAGGACAGGCCTGTCGCCTGATCAGTGAAGACATCGGCGGATACCTTGGTGACCCGACCCAGCACCTCGGGCGTCATGCGCTGATCAAAGGCGGCAAAGCGCAATGAGGCCTCTTGACCCACATGCACCTGATCCACATGGATCGGATCGATCCGGGCGGAGACGATCATCGGCTGATCCTGCGGTATAATGAACATGATCGGCTCTGCGGGGGAGACAACGGATTGCAATGCAAAGACCCGGGAGTCATAGATCACGCCGCCCACCGGCGCGCGCAGTTCAGTGCGGGACAGGGTTTCTAGCGTGCTCAGACGGCGTTGCACCAGTTCGACTTCCTGGAACTGTTGGTCGCGCAAGGTCGATATTGCGTCCTCGCGCAATCGCGTTGTCAGGGCGATCCGTTCGATGTTCAGCGCAGCAATCTGCCCGCGCAACTGCGCCACAGAGGCGGTCAGACTGCCGATCTCTCCCAGCAGGCGCGCCTGTTCGCGTTGCAAGGCCGAGACGCGTGACGCAGGCGTCAAGCCTTTGTCAAACAGGCTCTTTGTGTCGATCAATTCCACTTCGATCAGCGACTTTTGGGTTTCCAGCGCGGCAAGTTGCGCGTCTGCGCCGTCGATCTGGTTTTCGGCCTGCGCAATTTGTTCGGCAATCTGTTCCGCGCTTTGACGCAGCGTATCTGCGCGCGCCTCGAACAGGCGTTGCTGTCCGTCAATCAGGCCCTGTACCTCAGGGTCAGCCATCGCTTCGGCGAGAAGCGCATCCGGGGCGGGCAACGCCACCAGCCCGTCACGCTCGGCTTGCAGCCGCGCCTTGCGCGCCAGCAGCTCAAAAAGCTGTCCCTCGAGGATGGCCAGTTCCGAGCGCAACTGCTTGTCATCAAAGCGCAGAACAATGTCACCGGACGCGACGATGTCGCCATCCTTGACCAACAGTTCGCCCACCACCCCCCCCTGAGGATGTTGTAAAACCTGACGGTTGGATTCGACCTGGATCATGCCAGAAGCGATCACAGCGCCCGCAATACGGGCATTCACACTCCAATAACCAAGAACGCCCACAAGAACGAACAGCGCGGTTGCGCCGACCAAAAGCGGACCAGTGGCTTTCCATTTGCGTGTAGGGGTCTCATCCTTGCTCATCACTGCGATACCTTTGTAAGCGTGCGCTGAATATCCCGCACGTTGCTCACGGTCGATTTCAACACGTCGTCGCGCGGACCATCTGCCTTGATACGTCCGTCTTCGATGACCAGCAGTCGGTCGCATTCGGTGATGGCGGATGGGCGATGCGTGAGAATAATGACAGTTCGGTTGCTCGCCTTGAATTCCCTCACCGCGATGTTCAGTGCAATGGACCCTTCGTGGTCCAGAGCCGAGTTCGGTTCATCCAGAACCAGCAGTACGGGATCTCCGTAGAACGCCCGTGCCAGTGCGATCCGTTGTTTCTGCCCGCCGGACAATTGGCTGTCCTCGCTCATGACGACCGTTTTGTATCCGTCCGGCAGGGACAGGATCATCTCGTGGGCATTCGCTCGTTTGGCCGCGTCTACGATCTTGGTATCATCGGGGGTTGTGCCCATGCGGGCGATGTTCTCGGCAATCGTGCCGTTGAACAACACAACGTTCTGCGGCAGATAGCCAATGTAAGCGCCCAAAGCGTCCGGCCCGTACTGATCCAGTGTGGCGCCGCCAAACCGGACCTCGCCTGCCACCACACGGGTCAACCCCAGAATGGACTTGGCCAGCGTGGATTTCCCCGAACCACTTTTCCCGATGACGCCCAGGATTTCGCCTTCTGAGAGGTAGAAACTGACGGCTGACAAGGTCGGGGCCTTTGCACCTTGAGACATCACCGAAACGCCACTGAACATCACGTTGGGCGCAGGTGTCGGCAGCGCATGAGTTTGCGCCTCGGGTGGTGTCGTTATCAGCAACTCCGCGAGTGCAGCCCATGCCGCGCGGGCGCGCTGAACCATTGGCCATTGGCCGATAGATTGTTCGATCGGCGCCAGCGCACGGCCCAACAGGATGGAGCCCGCGATCATCGCCCCCGCCGTCATTTCGCCCTGCAACACCAGATAGGCGCCCACCCCTAGCATCGCCGATTGCAGGAACAGTCGGAATGTCTTGGTCATCGCAGAAAACAGACCCGTCCAGTCGCTTGACTTGATCGTGTCGCTCAGGGCCTTATCACGCATCAGATGCCAGCGGATGGATACAGCTGCCCCCATACCCTGCGAGCGCACAACCTCGGCCGAGCGGCGCACCTGCTCGGCAAAGGCATTGGCCTGCCCGGATGCCATCAGCGCCTCGAGTGTTTTGCGCCGCGTCAGCAGAGCATTCAGCAATGTGATGACGATCAGTAACGCCCCGCCGAAGACGGCCAGCCATCCCAGTACAGGGTGAAAAATGAATATCGCAGCGATGAAGAACGGCGTCCACGGCACATCGAACAGTGCCAGCATGACAGGTGACGTGAACAGGGTTTGGACCATTTCAAGATCGCGCAATCCGTTCGCCGGCGCTCCACGCTCTTTGGGCAAGAGGGCGCGTTGAAGAACAGCATCGAACACCCGGTCATCCAGGCTGGATTGAAACCGCGCCCCAAACCGAGCCAGAACCCGACCGCGCGCATAATCAAGACAGCCCATCAACCCGTAAAGGGCCGCAACAAGAATGAACAATGCGACCAGCGTTTCCTCGGACCGCGACCCCAGCACCCGATCATAGACCTGCAACATGAACAACGGCCCGGTCAGCATCAAAATGTTGACGAAAATGCTGAACAGAAAAACGGACCCCAAAAGCCCGGTACCCTCGGCACGTGCTGCCCGTAACTCGGGCAAGCCGGTTGGAGTTTCAATCGCCACTGTAAAATACCGTTCCTGGGGTTAATCTCCGCCACAGTAGGCAGCATATGCCAAATCGCAATTGGTTTTTTCAAATACGATCACGCAATGTCATGCAGTGCGCGTGTTGTGGAAAGGGCGTCTCCTGCATTTTCATGTTAAAATCACGTATCTTGGTCAAATCAGACTGACCCTTCACAACACAAACCAAAGTTCGCCGCAGGGCAATCTGACGTCCTTCATGTGAGCACGTGCAGAGCCGTGACAGACGATAGGGTTCTCATGCATTTTCACTCAAACACACCCTCGGCGGAAAACCGCACCACATGAGTTCTACTATGGATTGAAAACCACACAATAGGGGTGCACCCGCAGTGGAATAAATTTAAGTCCTATTAATAATATGTTAGCCGAAAAACACGCCTGTTCCGCTGGCCGTCACCGGCCAAGTAGTTGACAGAATCTGCCCCCCTCGCAATTCTTAAGTCAATATTTTGGCAAATTCTTGCCTATCTGGTTTGATGTGAAGCTGCCGATTTAGGTGGCATTCATAGTTTTTTTTGGGGGACAGGGTTTTGAATTCACCGATTACATCCGAGCAGCTGGTTAACAGTTTCACCGTTGGAAACCAAAATGAGCCGCGCGTCGAGACGCTGATTGATGGAACCTACGTCATTGTATGGGTCTCCAACGGACAGGACGGCGATCAGGGTGGCATTTTTGCACAACGGTATTCGGCGCAGGGCGAACGCATCGGCGCGCAGGTTCTTGTCAACGATACGGCCTTCGAAATTCAGCAAGACCCCTCGATCGCGGCGACGGAAGACGGGGGGTTCGTCATCGTGTGGGAGTCGCGCAATCAGGACGCACCCGGCGCGTTCGATTTCGGCGTCTATGGTCAGCGTTTTGCAGCAGACGGGTCAAAAGAGGGGGGCGAATTTCAGGTCAATGCCGTCAATACAAACCAAACGCAATTCGATCCTGAAGTCACGGGCGTTCCGGGTGGCGGTTTTGCAGTTACATTCATTGATGACCTAGGCGACGCCAGTGTTGATGGCATCCGCGTGCGTTTTTTTGATGCCGCTGGAGTGCCTACTGGTGATGACTTCCAGGTCAACACGGAGTTTTCCTCAAATCAGACCAACCCTACGATTGCTGCAATCCAGCCAAGTGGCGGTGCCAATGGGCTCGCGGCCGGCGGTGTGATTGTCGTTTGGTCAAGCCCGACGTCTGGCACAGCGGGTGACGGGTCCTCAACGGGTGTCTTTGCCCAGATCCTCGCACCCGACGGTACTGCGATTGGTTTTGAATTCCAAATTAACACGACCGAGCTGAATGCTCAGGACGATGCGGCCGTTGCCGGGCTTGCCGGTGGTCGATTTGTTGTCGTTTGGGACGACAATGGTGGCACAGACGGTAGCGGTTCTGGCGTCTTCGCGCAGGTGTTCGAAGGGGATGGCACACCGGTTGGAACCGAGTTTCAGGTAAATGTTGAAGTCTCATCTTCACAAGTGGACCCTGAAATAACGGCCACGACCGATGGCGGCTTTGTCATCTCTTGGACTTCAACCACCAGCGGCACCGCCGGTGACGGTAGCGGGCAGGGTGTCTTCGCGCGCCGTTTTGATGTCGACGGTGTTGCGCAAACGGGCGAGATACTCATCAACGAAAATATCTCTTCGACGCAAGATCGGTCTGACGTGTCGGCACTGGCGAATGGCGATTTCGTGTCGGTCTGGACGTCGGCCACATCGGGGACCGCAGGTGACGGCGATGGTGCGGGAGTTTTCCAGCGTATTTTTGGCGACCCCCTGACGTTCCCCGTGGCATCCGCGCGTCCTGAGGTCGAGGCATTTTCGACAAGCCGCACATTCAGCGAGGCAGATGTGAACGCGGCGCCGCAGCGTCTTGATGTGGAAGGTGCGGTTGCCTTTTCGGACACCGATTCAGCCGATTTCAATGGGGGGCGCATCGTGCTTGCCTCCATTGGTCAGTCTTTGGCCGAAGACGGCTTTCCGGATCAGGACGCAGACGGCCAGCAACAGTTGGGTCTGGACACAAGTGGTCCGGTATCGGTCAGCGGATCAGACGTTAATGTCAACGGAACTCTGGTCGGTGCGATCAGTGGGGACGGCGCCGATGGCGCCGCGCTGATCATTGATCTGAACAGCGCCGCTGATGCGGCAGTTGTCGAAATTCTGCTCGAAAATTTGACCTTTGGCAATTCGTCTGATGATCCGCGGCCTCAAACCACGCTGGAATTGCTGGTGGAAGACGGGGACGGCGCGACCTCGGACCCGGTCATCATCAATGTCGAAGTGACCCCCGATCCGGATACCGACGGCTTTGTAGGCACGGAACGCCAAGTCAACACCGTCACCGTATCAAACCAGACGGACTCTGCAATCGCAGGCCTCGCCGACGGCGGATATGTTTCTGTCTGGACCTCGACAAATCAGGACAACAGCGGCGACAATGACAGGGGCGTTTTTGCGCAGCGCTATGATGCGGCTGGTGGGGCGTTGGGCCCAGAGTTTCAGGTCAATACCACAGTGACATCTTCGCAGTTCGATGCGGATATCGCTGGTCTGACAGACGGCGGCTGGGTTGTCGTCTGGGACGATGATACGATCAGTGGAATACGTCTGAACCGGTACGACGCGGCTGGAATTTTGGTTGACACTGAAATTCAGGTCGAGACCGAAACCTCAGCGGCCCAATTTCAGCCGCAAGTTACTGGTTTGAACAACGGCGGCTATGTCGTGACCTGGACGTCGCAAAGCTCTGGCACAGCGGGTGATAGCAGCAGCAACGGGGTCTTTGGGCAGTTGTTCAACGCGTCTGGCGCGCGCGTGGGTGGCGAGATTGCGATCAACCAACAGACAACCGGCCCGCAGGACACGGCGAGCGTTGCGGCGCTTGGTGGCGGACGGTTTGTCGTTGTCTGGGAAGAAAATGATGTGGCCAATGGCGATGGGTCATCCACGTCTGTTTCGGCCCGTATTTTCGATGCTTCGGGCGTTGCGGAAGGGAGCGAATTCCAGGTCAATACGTTCACGAACAGCACGCAGTCCAACCCGAAAGTCGTGACGCTGACCAATGGCGATTTTGTCGTTGCCTGGCGCTCTGAGGGACAGGACACAAGCTCGGGCGGGATATACTATCAGCGATTCACGGATGCTGGCGTTGTTGTTGGCGAAGAAATTCGTGTGAACGACGCAACCGCGGGCGATCAGACCGTTCCCGATATCATAGCACTCGATACCGGTGGCTTTGTGATTGGCTGGACGGATACGTCGTCGGCTGCACCGGGGTCTGGGGCGGATGTCTGGGTTCAGGTCTTTGATGCAGATGGCACGCGTCTTGACACGCAAACACTGATCAACACCAAAATTGAATCGACGCAGGACGAAATCGCTCTGGCGGCTTTACCCAATGGCAACTACGTAGTTCAGTGGTCTTCCTCTACGTCGGGCGCGGCGGGCGATGGCAGCGGAGACGGAATATTCCAGCAGATCGTCGGGGATCCTGCAGAAATTGCGCAGTCGGCGGCCCCGGTGTTGCAGGGCCTGCCGTTGATCGTAGACCTCAATGAAACTGATGCGAATGCGGGAACCCAAGTTGTTTTGACGGGTGGGTTGTCACTGATTGACCAGGATTCGACTGACTTTGATGGCGGTCTTGTCCGTCTGAGCCGAGTTGTGACGGAACCACTGGCTGATCGTTTCAACGCCCCGGACGACCTGTCGCAGGATTCCGTTTTTGTGGCCGTCGGCGGGGCTATCACCGTGACCGGTTCCACGTTGAGCGTGAATGGCGTTGCTGTCGCAACCATCACCTCTGATGGGCTGAACGGTGCAGACTTGACGCTTGATCTGCTGGCTGGGGCCACGCCTGATCGGCTGGAGACGGTGCTGAACGCGCTGACCTATCAGACGGACAGCGACAATCCACGGGATTCACGGACTTACTCGCTGTTGATCGAAGATGGGGACGGTGGCCTGACCGAGCCGCGCTCGCTGGAAATCCGCATCACTCAGGAGGCAGAAGCAGGTGCGCCAGTGCCTGTCCCGCCAGAAGAACAGGTCAACCGATTCACCCCCGGTGCCCAGGACGATCAGGAAGTGGCAACACTTGCCGATGGCGGCTGGGTTGTCGTCTGGAGATCGCAAAATCAAGACGACAGTGGGGACGGTGTTTTTGGCCAACGATATAATGCCGAGGGCGTGCGCGTTGGCGGTGAATTCCAGATCAACACGGAAACAGTGGGCAATCAGATCGACCCCGTCGTGGCCGCTTTGGCCGATGGCGGTTGGGTTGTGGTCTGGGAATCCAACTTTGTCGACGTACCGGGAGTAAATGACACAGGCATCCTTTCGCAGCGCTATGCAGCAGACGGAAGCCCGGTCGGCAGCGAAACCGTGGTCAACACCATTGTGGACCAGACCCAGTTTGATCCTGCCGTGGCCACGATTCCGTCCGGCGTCCCGGGCTTTGCGAATGGCGGCTATGTGGTTGTCTATACGTCGGATTTAGGTGATGGATCTTCAGACGCAATTCTGATGCAGCGGTTTGCGACCGACGGCACGCCTGTCGGTGTGGAACAGGTTGTGAATACGACGGTCAGCGGAACTCAAAGTGCCGCTGACGTTGCTGTTCTGGATGACGGAAAGATTGCGGTTACATACTTCTCCGGCTCAAGCATGTTTGTGCGGGTGATGAATGCTGACGGCACCGAAGCTGTTGCCGAAGCGCAGATTGCGACCAGTGCATCGCAGGCAAGTCTTGGGGCGACGGCCGATGGCGGTTTTGTGCTGGCCTGGAGCGATTCCAGCGGGCTGGATGGTTCCGGACAAGGCGTCGCAGCGCAGCGGTTTGACGCGAGCGGTGCAGCTGTTGGCGACATCTTCGTTGTGAATGATGCGTTCTCAGGCACTCAGGGTGAGCCGGACGTCATCGGTCTGGATGATGGGCGCTTTGTCGTCGCGTGGCGCGACTTCTCCGGGTTTAGTGATGGCAGCTTTGACTCGGTTAAGGCGCAAGTCTATTCTGCGACGGGCCAGCGGCTGGATGGCGAATTTATCCTGAACCAGGAAACCGTCGCCAGCAACCAGTTTGCACCGCAACTGGCGGCGTTGCCGGGCGGCAACTTTGTCGCCACCTTCGGGTCTGTCACGTCAGGAACGTCCGGTGATGGTAATTCCAATGGGGTTTTCCAGCAAATCTTTGGTGATCCGGCGGACTTCACGCCCGGTGCGGCACCGTTCATTCAGGGCCTGTCGACAGAGGCTGTTTTCGAAGAAGCGGACGTCAATGCAGGTCTTCAACGGCTTGATGCAGACAAGACGGTAGCGCTTGGCGATACGGATTCTGCGAATTTCGACGGTGGCGTCCTGACACTGGCCGTGGATCAGGTTTTCGACGATATTGAACAGCTCAATGCCGGTGACGATGACGGACAACACCAACTTGGACTGGTGTCCGGCGATGTGGGCAACGGAGACGTTCAGGTTTCTGGCAGTGACGTCAGCGTCGATGGCGTTGTGGTCGGAACGATTTCCGGCACCGGGCAATTGTTCCAGGTCGCATTGAACTCGGACGCCACAGTTGAAGCGGTCGAGGCCCTTCTGGGCAATCTGGGCTATGCCAACACATCCGACGCACCTTCAGCTCTGACGCGGTTGCGTGTCGACCTGACCGATGGCGATGGGCAGAACGCAGAGACGCAACTAATTGATGTTACGGTTAATGCGCAAGCCGACAGCACGCTGATCGGCAGCGAAGAGCGCGGCGTGAACGCCTTTACCGAAGGCGACCAACGTGTTTCCAAAGTAGCGGAGCTGGCCGGAGGCGGCGCTGTCGTGGTCTGGCAGTCAACCAACCAGGACAATCCCAGCGACTTCAACACTGGTGTCTTTGCACAACTTTACACTACTACCGGAGTCCCGAGCGGGCCCGAATTCCTCGTCAATACAACGGTTGCCAATGCGCAAAGCGCACCGGTTGTCACAGCGACGGCGGATGGCGGGTTTGTTGTTGCCTGGACGGCCACCAACGTGGACGATCCCGGCACCTTCGATCAGGGGATCATCGCGCAACGCTATGACGCAACCGGTGCCCCACAGGGCGCGGAATTTATTGTAAACACCAGCGTGGCATTTTCGCAATTTTCACCGTCAATAGCGGCCTTCGAGGATGGCGGTTTTGTTGTCACCTACGTGTCGGACGCGGGCGACGGCAACGCCGCCGCCATCCTTAGTCAGCGCTTTGATGCGGCCGGTGCCAAGGTTGGTGCCGAAACAACTGTGAACACCGTGACCGTGACTGGCAGCCAGTCGCAGCCGGATGTGGCGACGCTGGTCGATGCAGGTGGCAACAATGCTGGTCATGTGATCGTCTTTACCAGCTTTGCCACAGGTACCGAAGGAGATGGCGACCGCAATGGCGTCTTTGCGCAGCGGTTCGATGCGGCGGGCACAGCGGTTGGCACAGAATTCCAGGTCAACACAACAACCAACGATGACCAGTCCGAACCCGCCGTTATCGGTCTGACGGGCGGCGGCTTTGTCGTGGTCTGGACGGACGATCTGCTGGATGGATCAGCGGGCGGCATCTTTGCGCAGCGCTATGACGTCAACGGAACAACCGTTGGGGACGAGTTCCGCGTGAACACAGACAGGCTCAATAGCGAAAACGACGCGGACATTGCCGCGTTGTCTGACGGCGGCTTTGTGGTCAGCTGGACTGCGGGAAGCGGTCAGGACGGGTCGGGCGACGGTGTGTTCGCACAGCGTTTCGCTGCGGACGGAAGCCGCATTGACGGTGAAATCCAGGTCAATATTGAGACTTCGTCGACGCAATGGGAGTCTGCCGTTTCGTCCTTCGGCGACGGATTTGCTGCGGTTTGGTCCAGCTTCAACAGCGGTAATTCGGGTGATGGCAGCAGTTACGGCATATCGCTTCGGACCTTCGAATCCGCGCCGGCCCTCAATACATCCCCTGTGCTGGAAGACGTCGAACGGGATGTGCAGTTCTTTGCGGATGACATCGTCGGCGGGCCTCAGATACTGGACGACGGGATTGGCCTCACGGATGTCGGCGGCGCCGGATTCGACGGCGCCACGCTTAAAATTTACTACACATCCGGGCGCGCAACGACCGACCAGTTGAGCATCGCCACAGATGCGGACGTCACCATTTCTGGCAGCACGATCAGCGTCGGCGGCACAGCCATAGGCACGATTGATAGCACCTTTGATGGGGCAAACGGTGAATCGCTGCTGATCGATTTCAACGCGGCAGCCGATGAGGCATCCGTAAAATCGATCATGGAGCACCTGGCCTATGGTTCGACCGATACAGCTGCAAACCTGCAATTCACCAACAAGGGCATCGGCTTCCTCATCACGGATGGCACCGGTGGCCAGACAGAGCCGGACTCCATCTATGTCCGGATTTCGTCCGGATCATCGACCGCGACGGGCCTCACACTGGACGACTTTGGCGATCCCGAGAACGAAGCAACGCAGCTTGACGATCTTCCCGCGCGCAGCGAGGCCGATCTGTTCGCCGCCCCGCAACTGATCGATGCAAATGTGGATTTTGACGATCTTTCCGGCACAAGTTTTGAAGGCGGGTTTGTTCAAGTCTCCGAAGTCTTCAACAGCAGCCAGTCAGAGCAACTTTCCCTGCAGGATCAGGGCTCTGGGGCTGGCCAGATCGGCTTTGACGGGACGAGTGCGTCTTACGAAGGGACAGTGATCGGGACGCTCAATGCCACCTCGAATGGCGTGAACGGTGCCGCATTCCGGATCGATCTGAACGCAAGTGCGACAGCCGAGGGGGTCGAGGCGCTGGTCGAGGCGCTGACCTTCGGGATCACCGGTACGCTGACAAGTACGAACCGGATCGGCTTTGACATCACGATCGGCAATCAGGCTGGCAATCAGACATCTTTCAACCGTCTCGAACAGGAATTGATCCGTGATCTTGTGACTGTCGATACCGGTTTGGCCGAGGAATCGCAGGTCAACACATTCACCACAGGCACGCAGCAGGCGCCACGCATCGCCGAGTTGAGTGATGGCGGTTACGTGGTCACCTGGAACTCGACCCAGCAGGACAATCCGGCCAACGGAAACCGTGGCACCTTTGCGCAGGTTTACAACGCGCAAGGCCAACAGGTCGGTGTTGAATTCCAAGTCAATGACATTTCTACCGGCGATCAGGTTCAACCCCGTGCCGAAGGTCTTTCGAACGGCAATTTTGTTCTGATGTGGACTGAAAATACCGGTCGTGACGGCTCTGGATCGGGTGTGTATGCGCAGGTTTACCAGAATGACGGCACGTTGGTTGGTGGTGCGATCCAGATCAACGAAGAGGTCTCGAGCACCCAGAACCAGCCAGAAGCAACCGATCTCGGCGGCGGCCGCTTTTTGGTCGTCTGGACGTCGCAAACCTCAGGTACGGCGGGCGATGGCAGCAGCAACGGTATCTTTGGCCGTGTCTTTGACGCATCCGGTGCGCCTGAGGGCGGCGAATTCCAAATCAACACAACCACCGCGAGCAACCAGAACCGGGCTCAGGTCACGACGCTGCCTGATGGTGATGTGATTGTCGTATGGGAAGACAATGGCGGCGCGGATGGGGCTGGCTCAGGCATCTTTGCACAGCGCATTGATACCGACGGCAACCTTGTGTCGATTGATGGGGCAGCGTCGGGCGCAGCCGAGGTTCAGATCAACACGACCACATTGGGCGAGCAGGTTCAGCCGGATGTGGCAACTCTGGCGGCAAGCGGCGCACTGCCTCAGGGCGGCTATGTTGTTGTTTGGAACAGCCCGGATGTCAGCGGTTCCGGTATTTTCGGCCAGATATATGACATTAACGGTCTGGCGCAAGGCGCTGAATTCCAAGCTAATTTGACAGAATTATTCACGCAATCTGATCCTGTTGTTGTCGGAACGCCAGATGGTGGTTTTGTGGTCGCATGGGCAGATTCCAGCGGCATTGATGGGTCCGGCGTAGGGGTTACGGCGCAACGGTTCAATGCGGACGGGTCTCTGGACGGCAACCCGTTTGTGGTCAACGAAGAAGTCTCTTCAACACAGAACCAGCCTGATCTGGCGGTTCTGAGCAACGGGACGCTGGCAGCGGTCTGGGCCTCTCAGACCTCGGCCACGGCGGGTGACGGATCTGGCTTGGGTGTGTTCCAGGCCCTGTTTGACCAGCCAATCCCGCCGGTCGGTGCAATGGCTCCGATTTTGGTTGGGGTCGAGGAAACGGCCACCTTTGAGGAAAATGTCGTCAACGCGGCGCCGCAACTGATCAACCAGGACGGTGCTGTGTCTTTGACCGACATGGATTCTGCCGATCTGGACGGAGGTTCGATCCTCGTCCAGCGCATCGTCGGCAGCAGCTTGAACGAAGAGCAGCTGCGTGGTCCGGGCGAAGGGATCGCGCAGGACGTGTTTGGCGTGTTGGAAGGCAATGGTGTCAGCGTCGCAGGCACGCAGGTGTCTGTGGGTGGAACGGTAATTGGCACAATCGTGCAAGATGGCACGGGCGGTATGCCGCTTGAAATCGCGCTGAGTGGAGCGCTTGCGACGCCCGAAGCGGTTGAGGCGATACTGGCTCAGTTGTCCTATCAGAACGTGTCCGACAATCCGCTGGCTGTGCGTCAGGTCGCGATACAGGTTACGGATGGCGACGGGGGGTCCACCGGATCCAATCTGGTCGACATCGTTGTCAACAGCGAGATCGACACGACGGTTCTTGCCCAAGGGGGCGAAGATCAAGTCAATACGTTCGCGCAAGGCAGCCAAAGCGATGCGGCGACGTCCGAGATCTACAACGCTTCCGGTGTGCAGATCGGTTATGTCGTGGTTTGGGTCAGCCAGGATCAGGACCGTGTGCAGGACGCAACAGCGGGTGTCTTCGGCCAACGCTATGATCTGAATGGCGATCCGGTTGGCGGCGAATTTCTCGTGAACCAGCATACCGAATTCACGCAAGCCGATCCAACGGTGACAGGCTTGCCCACAGGTGGCTTTGTTGTTGGCTGGAACGACAACAGTTTTGCACATCCCGCTGGCGTTCCCGCAGGGGAAACCAGCAATGGCAATTTTGCTCAGGTCTTTGATGAAAACGGGGTGCGCGTCGGCAGTGAGTTCCTTGTCAACGACATAACAACGGGAACGCAAAACCAACCTGACTTGGCCGCACAGTCCGATGGTACGATTGTTGCCGTTTACACGGATACGAATTCGGCTGATGGCAGCGGTTCGGGCGTTTTCCTGCGCCAGTTCGACAGCACTGGGACCGCCTTGGGCGGGTCGGTGCAAGTCAACGTCGAAACCTCATCAACGCAAAGCGATGCCACCGTCGCTGTTCTGACGGACGGGCGCATCGTGGTGACGTGGTTCTCCGAAACGTCCGGAACTGCTGGTGATGGTAGCGGCCGAGGAATATTTGCGCGGTTGTTCGAGGCGGATGGAACGGCGGTTGGCGGAGAATTCCAAGTCAATACGGCAACCTTTACGACCCAAGACGCCGCGCGGGTGGCCGCGTTAGCGGACGGGACATTTGTTGTCGTCTGGGATGATGACAGCGGCATTGACGGCAGTTCGACCGGAATCCAGATGCAACGCTTTGACGCCGACGGAACGGTGATTGGTGGCGAAGTCCTGGTCAACGAAACAACTTCGAGTTCGCAATTTGATCCTTACGTCATCGCACTTGTTACCGGCGGCTGGGTTGTTGCCTGGTCTGACAGCAGCGGCGCGGATGGCAGTGGTCAGGGGGTGTTTGGCCAGATTTACGGGGCTGACGGCAGCCGCGTCGATGGGCAGTTCCAGATCAACACCGAGTTCTCCTCTACCCAAGGCGAGGCGCGCTTGGTGGCGTTGCCGAACGGCGGCTTTACCGCGATTTGGACGTCGTTCACCTCCGGGACAGCGGGCGATGGCAGTTCCAATGGTATCTTCCAGCAAGTGTTTGCAAACACAGGCGACGTTCTGGTTTCCGACAATCCGGTGCTGGTGGCGCTGGACGCCGAGATCACGCTGGATGAGGCGGACGTTAATGCATCGGGCCAGCTCTTTGCCTCGGCTGTGGGTCTTGGAGACTCGGATTCCGCCGATTTTGACGGTGGCTCACTGAGCGTCTCCATGATCATGAACGATATAATCCAAACGCAGTTTGCAGCCCCCGATGACGGCACGCAAGACCAGCTTGGGTTTGACACGACGGGGGTGGTTTCGCTCTCGGGCACGACGCTGTCCGTCAATGGGGTGACCATTGGTATGGTCACATCAGATGGCACGGATGGTGCGGAGCTGATTGTTCAACTGAACAGCGACGCGACACCCGAACGAGTCGAAGATGCGATCCGCAGCCTGACCTATGCCAACACATCGGACGATCCTGTGGCGCAACGCCTGGTGTCCGTCCAGTTGATTGATGGCGATGGCGGGCAAGTGCGCGATTCTATTCAGATCAATATTACCCCTGAGACGGATGGCGCTGTCGTTGTCGGCGGCGAAGTTCAGACCAACTCGTTCGCGACGAATGAACAGTCCGACAGCCAGATCGCTACTTTGGCGGATGGTGGGTATGTAATTGTTTGGCAATCCCGCAATCAGGACGCGACCGGCGACAATGATTTCGGCGTGTTTGCCCAACGTTATGATGCGTCCGGTGCGCCTGTTGGCGGCGAATTCCAAGTCAATACAAACGCCGCGGCTTCACAGAACAATCCGCAGGTCATCGGCCTTGCGACAGGCGGATTTGTTGTCGCGTGGGAAGACAATTCCGGCCTGATCGGGACAGATGCCGACGAGGAAATTGCGCTTCAGGTCTATGACGCCAACGGGCAACGTGTGGGCGGCGAGGTTTCCGCACCCAGCACCACGCATTTTGACCCGGACGCACCAGCCCTCGAGGCCCTTGCCAACGGTGATTTCATCCTTGCCCGCCATGGGCGTGATCTTGACAGTCCGTTCCCGGACGAAATCTACGTCCAACGCTTCAACGATCAGGGCGGTACAATAGGCGGCGAAAGCGTCATCGCCCCAACGGGTTCCGGCGGTGCAACAAACCCGGACATCGCGTCACAGTCCGACGGAACGTATGTCGTTGTGTTCACCGACCGAAATGTTGACAACCCCGGCGACAATGATTTTGGCGTCTTCCTGCAGCGCTTTGCTGCCGATGATAGCCAAATTGGTGGACCCATTCAGGTCAACACGCTTGAACGGTTTTCGCAATTGTCCCCCAAAGTCGCAGCGACCGAAGACGGTGGATATGTCGTTGTCTATGAATCCGACATTGCCGATGATTTCGGGTACTCCACATCGCCCGGCATTTACGCGCAGCGTTTTGACGGGGCGGGCAACCGTGTGGGCGAAGAATTCCTCGTCAACGAAATTGTCGACAGCTCTCAGTTCAATCCTGATGTGATCGCGACTGAAGGCGGCGGCTTTGCCATCACCTACACGGACAGCAACAGTTCCGATGGCAGCGGTCAGGGCGTCTTCCTGCAGCAATATGACGCAGACGCCAACCGGATCGACGGCGCGCTTTTGGTCAACCAAGAGATCTCTTCAACTCAAGGGCAGGCCGCAATCGCCAGCCTGTCAGCCGGCAACTTCGTAGTCTCCTACACCTCGGCCACGAGCGGAACAGCGGGTGATGGCAACAGTGATGGTATCTTCCACCGCATTCTCGGTGACCCGGCTGATTTTGCCAGCGGTGGTGATCCCGTTCTTGAAGGGATCAACCGCCAGGTCACCTATCTGGAAAATACGCTGAACGGTGTGCCGCAACTGATCGACGCCAATGGGGCCGTGGCGGTGTCAGATCCGGATTCGGTTGATTTCGATGGCGGAGCAATTCTGGTTTCGAACCTGATTTCTTCTGCACCACTGATCAACCAGATCAATGCGCCGGACAATCTGACCCAAGATCAGTTGGGCTTGCGTCAGACAGTACAAATCACGATTGCGGGCACGGTTGTGTCCGTTGACGGCACCGAAGTCGCCGATACTGTTCAAAACGGTCAGGACGGCACCCCGTTCGAACTGCGTCTGAACGCAAATGCGACAGCCGAGATCGTGGAACTTCTGGTCGAGAACCTGACCTATCGCAATATCTCGGATGATCCGTTGCCCACGCGCGATCTGCGCATTCAGGTGACGGATGGCGATGGCGGCGCGTCCGAACCACAAATCGTGACCATCACGATCACACCGACACCCGACGCCGCACAGCCGGTCGGTGGTGAGCAGGTGGTGAACACCACAGACACCGGAAACGAAGACAATCCGGCCATTGTCACACTACCGGGCACGGATGGCGATTTCATTGTGGTCTGGGAAAGCTTGGGCACGGATGGCGCGAGCGAAGGTATTTTTGCGCAGCGCTTTGACATCAACGGCAACAAGCAGGCGCGTGATGGCACCGGCCTCGCTTCTGGCGACGACGATGAATTCCAAGTCAACACAACCACAGCTTCCAGTCAGTTCGATCCACAAATCGCCGCCTTCTCGGATGGTGGATGGATCGTCACCTGGACCGATACCAGCGGTCAGGATGGCAGCGGCCAAGGCGTTATTGCGCAGATATTCAACCCCGATGGTACGCCGAACGGCGGGGAAATCATTGTTAACAATCTGACATCCTCCAACCAGCAGGATTCTGACGTCGCGGTGCTGAATGACGATACGTTCGTTGTGACATGGGACTCTATTAATTCAGCGGGGGCGAGTGACGGTAATGGGACAGGCGTTCTGGCGCGCCATTTCATGGCAGACGGCACGCCGATTGCTGGCCAGTTTGTGGTCAACACTGAGGCCTTGAGCACGCAGGAAAATCCGTCGATCACCCAGTTGAACGATGGCGGTTTCCTTGTCACTTGGCAGTCATTATCATCTGCGGGCAGTGCAGACGGCGACGGTTTAGGTGTCTTTGCGCAGCGCTTTGACGCCAATGCATCCCCTGTGGGGACCGAGTTCCAAGTCAACACCTCAACCCGCAGCAGCCAAACCGATGCCGAGGTCACGGTGTTGAGCGATGGCAATATCGCGATCACATGGACAGATACCGTTGCGGACCTAAGCGGCCCCGGCATCTATGCCACAATCATTGCGCCTGACGGGACACCAATTGTCGAGGAGTTCCGCGTTAATGATCAGCGATTCTCCACCCAAAACGACCCTATCGTGGCTGCCTTGGACAACGGCGATTTTGTCATTGCGTGGACAGATTCCAGCGGTGCCGACGGGTCGGGGCAGGGTGTGTTCGCCCAGCAATACGATGCAAACGGCGCCCGTGTGGACAGCCAGTTCCAGGTCAACACGACCACGTCCGGCACACAAAACCAGCCCGATATCGCGGGCCTGCCCGGCGGCGGCTTTGTCATCACATGGAACGGATCCGTCCTGATCCAGATCTATGGAAATGACGCTCCCACGATATCACCGGTTTCGGCCAACGGGGATGAAGACACGGCAATCGTTCTTGATGCCCCAATTTTTGAAGCTGGCTTCTTTGATCCCAACGGCAACACGCTTGAGGAAATCCGTATCGAAACCTTCCCGGTCAACGGATCTCTGGCGCTGAGCGGCGTGCCTGTGATTGCGGGCCAGGTGATCCAGCGGGCAGACCTGCTTGCGGGCAATCTGGTCTATACGGGTAGTCAGGATTTCAACGGATCTGACAGTTTTCTTTGGACGGGTTCGGACGGAATTGCGTTCTCTTCCGACCCACCGGTGGCTGCAAATATCACGGTCGACCCCGTCAATGACGCGCCCGGGCTTGAGGCTGGTGCCGATACAAGTGTCGGGGAGGGCGCGGCCCTCAACCGGACGCTGACGCTGAGTGATCCAGATTCGGACACGCGCACTTTCATCGTGGATTACGGCGATGGTTCGCCCGTCGATACATTCAACAGCGCGTCCTCGTCGCCTGTCCTCAATTATGTCTACAACACCGAAGGGACATTCACTGTTACTGTAACGGTGGATGACAATGCAGGCGAAGCAAATTCGGTCGAAAGCGATACGTTCGAAGTCACTGTGGTCAATGCGAACCCGGTGGCGGGGAATGATTTCGCCACTGTCGACGAGGACGGACCGTCGGTCACCGGCAATACGCTGACAAACGACACTGACCCTGGCAATGACAGCCTGACCGTCACTGCTGTGAATGGTATTGATACCGATGTGGGCGAACAGATTACCCTGGCTTCGGGTGCCCTGTTCACGCTGAACGCCGACGGCAGCTTTGACTATGATCCCAACGGTCAGTTTGAAAGCCTTGCCGACTTCCAAAACGACAGCGAGCAGATCGAATACGAAATCTCGGATGGTGACGGCGGCACAGACACCGCCATCCTGTTCGTTTCGGTCCGAGGTCAAAATGACGATCCGGATGCGAAGGATGACGCCTTCACCGCCAATGATGACAGCGCGATTTCCGGCAACGTTCTGAATGACAATGGCAACGGCGCAGACAGTGACGTGGATGCAAGCTCGACGCTGACGATCACAGAAGTGAACGGTGTTTCCGCAGATGTGGGCACCGAGATCACGCTTGAGTCTGGCGCGTTGCTGACGCTGAATGCGGATGGAACTTTCGACTACGACCCGAATGGCGCCCTGAACGGCGGCGGTGCAGACAGCTTCGACTATACTGTATCTGACGGCCGGGGCGGGAGCGACACGGCGATGGTCGACATCACCATCAACGGCACAAACGTGGCTCCCGAGGCGCAGGACGATTCGATTGCCGTGGCCGAAGACAATATTGTCTTCGGCGATGTGCTCGCGGACAATGGCAACGGGGTTGATACGGATGCGAACAGCGATCCGTTGACGGTCACGCAGGTGAACGGAAGTGCCGCGAATGTCGGTGTTGCAGTTACTCTTGCCGACGGCGGCCTCGTCACCTTGCAAAGTAATGGCCAATTTGCGTTTGATCCGAACAACAGCTACGAGACATTGGGTGTCGGGGAAACCGCGACAGAGGTTTTCACCTACACAATTGAAGACGGACAGGGTGGCAGTGACACTGCAACCGTGACGTTGACGATCGCGGGTGCCAACGATGCACCCGTTGGCGTGACGGACAGTCTGACCACAACCGAAAACGCGCCAGCCGGCGGAAATGTCCTGACCAACGACACGGACATTGACGCAAACGACACGCTCTTTGTATCTGAAGTGGGTGGGTCCACTCTGGCTGTTGGCGTCGCAACCGCGACGTCCGGTGGTGGATCCGTGACGCTTGGGTCGGATGGTGTTTTCACATACGACCCCGGAACCGCCTACGACTTCCTCGCGGTCGGAGAGTCAGCGACGGATTCGATCCAGTACACAGTCGCAGATGGCAATGGTGGGTCGGACACCGCATCGCTGCTTATCACGGTGAACGGACAGAACGATGCACCCACTGCCAATGACGATGACCTCGTTGTCGGTGAGGATGATACGCTGAACGGCAATGTCACACTCAACAACGGCAATGGTGCCGACAGCGATCCTGACACCTCCGACATTCCCTTCGTCACCGAGGTTAATGGAGTGGCCGCCGATATCGGCAGCCAGATAACGCTGGCCTCGGGCGCGCTGCTTGTCCTGAATGGTTCGGGCACGTTCAGCTATGACACGAACGGTCAATTCGAGACGCTGAACACGGGCGAGACGGGCACAGACAGCTTTACCTACACACTTTCGGACGGCAATGGCGGTACAGATACCGCCACGGCCACGATCACGATCAATGGGAACGCGGATTTACCCGTTGCCGTCGCGGACTCGGTCACGACAAACGAAGACACGGCCACCAGTGGCGCCGTTCTTGGCAACGACACGGATGCGGACCTGGACGTTCTGGTCGTCAGCGAAGTCAACGGCATCGACACAGATGTGGGTCAACAGATTGCACTGGTTTCCGGTGCGCTTTTGACGCTGAACGCGGATGGGACGTTTGACTACGATCCAAACGGCCAGTTCGATGCCTTGTCCGTCGGCCAGTCGGGTACTGACAGCTTTGACTACACCGTGTCGGACGGCAACGGTGGGACAGATATTGCGACTGTCACTGTGAACATCACGGGCGTGAATGATGCGCCTTTTGCCGGCAACGATGCCTTCTCGACCAATGAAGAGACGGCGCTGAACATGCTTGACCTCTTTGCCAATAATGGCGGTGGGCTTGATGCAGATGTCGACCAGATCGACACGATCGTGATTTCCGAAGTGAACGGGCAGGGCAGCAATGTCGGAGTGGCGTTCTTGCTGACTTCGGGCGCGCTGCTGATTGTCGCATCAGACGGGTCGGCGGATTATGATCCGAATGGTGCGTTCGAGTTCCTGGCGGCAGGCGACGATGTGTTTGACAGCTTTACCTACACGATCAGCGACGGCAATGGCGGCACGGACACGGCCACGGTCACCATCGACGTGAACGGGGTGAACGATGCGCCGGATGCGGTTGATGACGGCTTTGGCGTCGCCGTGGATGGCAGCCTGAGCGGCAATGTCCTCGACAACAACGGCAATGGGCCCGACAGCGATCCGGACACCACGGATGTGCTGAGTGTCACCGCTCTGAACGGAGCCCCCGCAGCGCTAGGCGTGGCAACGACGTTGGCGTCTGGTGCGGCTGTCACGCTGAATGCCAACGGCACATTCGACTATGACCAGAACGGCGCCTTTAGCGGCCTCGGGTCCGGTGCAACCGCGACGGACACGTTCCAGTACACGATCTCGGACGGCAACGGCGGGACGGACACGGCGACGGTGACGATCACCATTGGGGGCTCCAACCTGGCGCCGACGGCGATCGACGACGTGTTCTCCACAGACGAGGACTCCCTGCTGACAACCGGCAATGTGTTGCTCAACGACACGGATCCGAACTCGGATACTCTTTCGGTGGTTGGTCTGGACGACTCCGGTACAATCGGCAGTGTGTCGGACAATGGCGACGGCACGTTCGACTACGACCCGAACGGCCAGTTCGAGAGCCTGGGCGTGGGGGAGACAGCGACGGACAGCTTCACCTACACGATCAGCGACGGCAATGGTGGCACGGATACGGCCACGGTCAATGTCACGATCACCGGGGTGAACGATGCGCCGGTGGCTGTTGATGATGCCCTGACGGTTGACGAAGACACCGCAGGTTCTGTCGTCGTGACGCTCAATGACACCGACATAGACGGCGATGACGTCGAAGTTGTCTCCGTGGATGACACGGCGACGGTGGGTGCCGTTCTGATCGACGCGGATGGCGATACTGTCAGCTACGACCCGAACGGCCAGTTCGAGAGCCTGGGCGTGGGGGAGACAGCGACGGACAGCTTCACCTACACGATCAGCGACGGCAATGGTGGCACGGATACGGCCACGGTCAATGTCACGATCACCGGGGTGAACGATGCGCCGGTGGCTGTTGATGATGCCCTGACGGTTGACGAAGACACCGCAGGTTCTGTCGTCGTGACGCTCAATGACACCGACATAGACGGCGATGACGTCGAAGTTGTCTCCGTGGATGACACGGCGACGGTGGGTGCCGTTCTGATCGACGCGGATGGCGATACTGTCAGCTACGACCCGAACGGCCAGTTCGAGAGCCTGGGCGTGGGGGAGACAGCGACGGACAGCTTCACCTACACGATCAGCGACGGCAATGGTGGCACGGATACGGCCACGGTCAATGTCACGATCACCGGGGTGAACGATGCGCCGGTCTTTGATGCGGCCGGGCCGTTTGCGATCGACGAAAACACGACCGACGTTGGCACGATCCAGGCATCGGATGTGGATGGTGACATGCTGACGTACAGCATCATCGGTGGCGCAGACGCGGCGCTCTTTTCCATCGACGAGAACAGCGGCGCGCTGTCCTTTATCACTGCGCCCGACTTTGAGGCGCCAGGTGATGTTGGCGCTGACAACACCTATGAGGTGCAGGTCGAGGTCTTTGACGGAACCGAGGCGGTAGACAACTTTGTCTTTGTCGATGTCCTTGACGTGGATGAAGGCGGCGGGGTGAATGTCATTCAGGGTACACCCATCGGCTTTGAGGTTCTTGTCGGCACCAGTGGTCAGGACGAAATCCGCTCGGGCGGAGGGTTCTACGACCGCATGACTGGTGGCGCGGATGCGGATCTATTCGTCTTCGAAGCAATTGGAGGCGACGGACGTCAAACCGTCGAAATCATGGACTACGAAGTCGGTCTGGATTCAATCGATCTGGGCGGTCAAGGCGTCTTCTTCCAGTTCTCGGCCGCAGATACCACTTACGTCTATCTTGATGGAGGAGACTTCGACACGTTGATTGTCAAAGGGGCCTTCAGCTTTACAGATATTGATTTCGTGTAAAGGTAGAAATCGGTATTTGGAGGATTGCAAATTAAGACAATGATCTGTTCACGGGCAATTTGTTTCCAGTTTTCCAGATGGACAGACGCCTGAGAATCAAAGAGAATAATGCAAGTCATGGGATATTTGAAATGTTCAAACGGTTAATAATTGCTGCGGTACTCACTTTCGGAATGCAAAGCGCGAATGCTGCGACACTTGATAGTGTAGAAGTTATTACTGGTGCGCCGCCTCTCGTCGGCACGGGCAGCGTGACGTCTGACGGATCTGGTGGTGTGTTTTTCTCCGGCTCCGGGTCTATTTTGGTCGATTTTTTTGTTGCGGTGTCAGCGAGTGACGCGAGCTTTTCCGCCACGTCGATTTCGTTTCCGCCGCCACCATCTCCGCCAATACCGATAATTAATACTCTCACGGCAGGCCCAGCCATCGACAGCAGTTCTTCTGCCGGTGTGGTTCAGTTTTTGTACAGTGCGACTTCAAATACGCTTGGGTCTGACTACGACCTGTTCCGCGTGTCCATCCTGCACAGTGGCGGCGATCTCTTTGGAACGTCACAGCAAACACAACTCGATGCGACGATAACCCTTGATGCTGTGCGCGACGTCCCGCCGATCCCGCTTCCCGCTGGCATCTGGTTGATGCTTTCTGGTGTTGGTGGCCTGATGTACTTTGGGCGCAGACGGGCTTGACCAAGCAGGCATCGTTGCGCTTGCCTTTGCTGTTGTCGCGTAGCCCTTAATTGTGAGATGAGAAATCCAACGAAATCAACGGCTGTGCTTTGCCCTTAAAGCGGCGAGCTTGAACCTTGAATCGGGGGATTCCCACTTGTTGTGATTTGTGATTCATCTCGTTGTGGGAGGATATTTCATGTCAGCAGCACTATCGTCAGAACTCCGGACGCGTTTTCGGGAATATCTTGAAGAAGGACTAAGCGGGCGCGCCGCTGCGGCCCGCTTGAGGCTATCTGCAGCGACGGGTGTCCGCTGGCAGCGAAAGTGGCGGGAGACGGGATCGGTTGCGCCGGGGGCTCAGGGTCGCCCTCCTGGCCAGGGCAAGCTTGCAGCGCATCAAGGGCTGCTTGAAGAACTGGTCGCACAGGACGGTGACATCACTTTGCCTGAACTTGCAGTAGCCCTAGCGTCCGTCACCGGCGTTGTCGCCCATGCCGCATCGATCGGACGGTTTCTGCGCAAGCTTGGGTATACGTACAAAAAAGTCACTGGTCGCAACCGGATACTACACGTCGCTCGAGGCGCCTTCGCGTTTGTCAGTGGCGCTTTGCCTGACACAGGCGGTGGCCCCCAAGGCGGAACTTCTGGCGGAATTGGCGTGCAATATTCCTTGGCCTACACAGGGGAAACCGCACGGCATCCACGTCGACAATGGCCGCGATTTCCGGTCGCGGGCCTTTGGGTCCGCATGTGCGGAATGGGGGATCGATCTGGTCTATCGACCGCCGGGAAGTCCTCACTTCGGAGGTCACGTCGAACGGTTGATCGGGACCATGATGGGGGCCGTGGACCTGTTGCCGGGAACAAGGCAATCCTCGGTCGTGGCCAAGGGCGACTATGACGCCGAGGGCATGGCCACGATGACCTTAAGCGAATTCGATCGCTGGTTTGCTCTGGAAATCTGCCGTTACAACAACAGCATTCATTCAAGTCTTGGCTGCATGCCCGTTGCCAAATGGGAGCCGCTCTCAGAGCAAATGATGGGCGACATCCCCTTTGAAATAGAAGCCTTTCGGGTGAGCTTCCTGCCAAGCGAGCTGAGCAAGGTCAGGCGTGACGGCATCCATCTGTTCGAGATACGGTACTGGTCCGATGCCCTTGCAGGCCACATTGGGCGCGGGGATGGAAAGGTGGTCGTTCGCTACGATCCTCGCGATGTCTCAATGATCTGGGTCGAATTGGACGATGGCCGATATGTTGAGGCGCGATACCGAAACCTGGAAATTCCGTCCGTGTCACTCTGGGAATATCGCGATGCGATGAGGAAGGCCCGTGCCTCTGGCAAGTCCGGGTCCAATGAGCTGGTCCTGGCTGCGTTGATCCGACAGCAACGCCAGATCGAAGCGGAAAGCCGGGGCCTGACGAAGGCCGAACGCCGATCCCGTGAAAGAAAAGGGACATTGGCGGGCACCAACTCGGCTGTCTCGACAACCGAAGGGCTGCGCGCGATCGACACGGGTGATACATCGCACCCATTGTTCAAGGTGGAGAGATGGTGACTTGAGGGCAGGGACAACAGAGGAAGACGGTCGGATCGCCCTCATTCAATCGGATATCTGGATCGGTTTTCAGCGGGCTGAACAAGTGTTGGACCGTTTGCAGGGCATGATCGAAGCGCCACGGCAAACCCGTTTGCCTGGGCTTCTTGTGCATGGCGCGTCCGGGATCGGAAAGACGATGAGCGCCCGCGCGCAAAATGTGGCATCCCTCGAAGTCCGTGTCATCGCGCTCTTGCGCGACCTTGGCCTGCGGACGATCATGATCGACGAGGTCCACAATCTCTTGGCCGGTACCCACCGCGAACAGCGCCGCTTTCTCAATGTTCTGCAGTATCTCAGCAATGAACTCGAAGTGTCGCTGGTCTGCCTCGGGGTCAACGAGGCCGTCGATGCCATCCGTGGTGATATCCAGCTTGCCGGGCGGCTGGACGAACATCATCTGCCAAACTGGCGCGATGATGCCGAGTTCTCGGACATGATTCAGACACTCATCGCGGCAATGCCCCTCGAGAAGAAATCCAATCTGAAGGTCAAGTCACTCAAGCAGATACTTGCGCTGACCAGCGGGGTGACTTCGCGTTTCTTCGCGCTGATCAAGAATTTCCATCGACGCCATTGTCACAGGTGATGAATGCATCACCGATGACGCAATCGCAAAATGGACGCCGGTTTGGTCGCGCCACGCGAACGCCGATCGGCGGCTCGAGAGGTCCGGGGTGTGAAGACGCGACCGCTGCCGAAGACTGTTGCGCCACTGCCAGACGAGTTGTTGTCAGGTTGGTTGTCTCGGCTGGCTGCGGCCAACTACTGTAATGACGCGGAACTGCTGGCTCATATCAAAATCGATACCGCGCATGGCACCGCCTTGGACTTCAACGTCGACGCGGTTGCGGCGGAGAAGATTGCCAACGCCGCACGGGTCGACCCAGATGTCGTGCGATCTTTGACCTTTCCAGCAATGACGCCACGAGAAGCCTCGCTGACGGCTCAGATGCCATTCCAGCATTGCCTGCAATGCTCCAGAGAGGGCCTTTCGCTCAGGCATTGGAGGCGGGCCTGGGCATTCGACTGTAAGGTTTGCGGGACGAGACTTGTGCAGAACCTTGGCAAAACCGGTGACGAACAAATATCTGAGAAACTGATATACCGAGCGCGCAGCGGGGCAGCGATGCTTGAGTGCGCCGCGCGATCACGCAGCCCCAAGCAACTTCGGCGCGCAATGCGCGCAGTCACCTTTGCCATGTCGCTAAAGACCTCCCGCGGGGATCCGTCGTTCGCTGTCCAGAACCCCAGATCGGAAGTAAGGGTGTTCTTCCTCGCCGCAATCGCCGCCGCTCGATCTCATCCCTTGGCTAAAGCAGCCATCGTCAGCCACAGCTTCGACGACTATGCAAGGGTTGCTCTCTTGCGCGCTTTCAATAAGGAGCAACGTCTGCTTGCCGCGGTTGATCACATCGCGCAAAGGCGCGTGAGAAGCGCAGGCCCCATGACAGCCGCATCTCGCATTTAGGGGCAAAAATTGTCGCCAATCGCGTCGCGTCTCAGATTTAAGGGCAACGCGACAGCTGTTGTCGCGGAAGAGATCAACGGCCTGGCGGAGACGAACGCCAAATGGGCCGAGGAAATCGCTACGCGCATGCGTGCCTGATGGGTTGGTTGCCGGTTGGCGGTAAAAAAATTTCGGTGAAATCACGTTGCTTTCCAGCCGGATGCCCTTGCGGTTCCGCGCGACTCGGACTAGACCGCTCAGACCGATTGGCGCGGGATGGAGCAGCCCGGTAGCTCGTCAGGCTCATAACCTGAAGGTCGTAGGTTCAAATCCTACTCCCGCAACCAAATTTTCGCCATGATTACAATGCATTAGCGCCCCTTGAGGCGCTTTTTGCGTTTATGGGTTGCGCGCTGGTGCTACTCTGGTGCTACGGTTGACGCAGTGTATCGAACAAGAGAGCGACTCAGCACAAAGATTTAGTAAGCGGACGTTCCTTCGACGATAATTTCAAAGCCAAGGTTAGAGGTGGTCCTAGATTTTCGACCATTTTGCAGCCTTGTTAAGGTGGATCAGGGTTTCATTTAGGCTGCCAATCTCATTGGTTCTGTTTTGCTGTCATAGGCCTCATCGGGGGTCAATATGCCGT
>Ga0316204_10004071_pt1 | contig 27232 bp, 18 predicted proteins | sample 6monrhotite_MG_2_FD_205661 | JGI IMG/M metagenome (GOLD analysis project Ga0316204, IMG submission 205661) | Microbial mat bacterial communities from mineral coupon in-situ incubated in ocean water Damariscotta River, Maine, United States -... | ecosystem: Environmental > Aquatic > Marine >...
ATCGGGTGAAACAGCTTCTTCAAAAGTACGGGCTCACGTTTCCAAAAATCGGCTAACAGGCAAACCATGCTTGGCTCAGAGACTTTAGAAGATTGCTGTCTCCACTACAGGTTTGCAGTGGAGACAGGCTATGTATGGCGTCCCCAAGGGGAGACGATAGATGGCCTGTTTTCGTTGCATACCAAAGATATACACCGAACGTTGCTTCGAAATTCGGAAAAACCCTCAACAAAGCAGCAAGTTAGCCATCAACAAGTGCGGGCATTATAACAAACGTTTCAATAATTTCCAGCTAAAATATGGCCATTTTATGTTCTGTTCAGCTCAATAATCTGAATTTATAGCTCAATTTCTGACTCAGGAGGGAAACTATAGGTAGCTCGATCATGCGCCCACTCCTCTGAAACGCCACAAATCTTAATTTCATCATAGAGGAGTGAATGATAATTCTTGGCTTCAAATTGCTCCCGACTCTCATAATGAGCAATAGCCTTATCTAGCCCAGCTTCATCGTCTTCATCCAGGCTTTCAACCCCCAGATAGTCACACCGAACCATCCCGTAATTCGTTTTCTGCTAGTAGGGGCATAAAACACTACTACACTACGCCACTTCTAGCAGCCCACCAGTCACAGCAAAATGAATCCATGCTCCACGAACGGGTTGCCCATCTGCCATTCCCAATGCCTCTTTATACAACTTCAACTGACCTGAGTATTTCACAGCAGTAGATTCCCACTTATCACGCGCCAAGGGCGAACTCTTATGATCGATAATCACCCAGCCAGATTCAGTTTCTAATGCTAAATCTATCCAACCTTTTACGACCTGGCCGTAATCATTGCTGTAATGAATCGGATATTCCACATGCCATTTCTGTGGGTTAAATTGTGTTTCGACCTGGATAATAAAGTTATGAGCCAATGCCATGGCATCTTCTGCCTTTATCGCATCAGTCACACCAAAGTCATTCAAAATACGCTGCACTCGTGAAATACTTTTGTCCCTGCCAATGACTTCAGTTGCGATGATCGCGTGTAGCGCACTACCCAATAAGTCCATCTCCGGCGTACCCAATAACTGAGCACGCTCACCAATCTGAATAATCTGTTTAATACAAGCGTCCTCCAACGGCTCCGCCTTTGATGGCGTAAAAAATCGTGGATATTTTGGGCTACTAATAGGCTCAGGGGAATCAGGCCAATAAATATCACTTGCACTATGGCCCTCACTTGAATCCCCTTCCTGTATTTCTGACGCCGCAGAAGGAATGATTGTGCCATCAGGTAACTCAAGCTCATTACCCTGTGGCAGCATCCAATCTGCCCCCAATGATTGCATCCATTCACCAGTGACTTTCTTAGCTGCCATGGGAAAAATCAGGCGATCTCTCGCCCGAGTAAGTGACACATACAACAACCTCTTATCTTCTTCTGTTGCCCGGCGATGCGCTTCCTGCCCCTCTACTCCACTCTCAACCGCATCTTTTATAGCGACACCTTTAGAGTTATTGCCAAAAAAACCAGGCCAATAGCGTAACGAACGATCAGCCAGTGGCTCAGCCCATTGAAAGCCCTCTGCCCTGGATTCAACCGTTAACCCCCACAACCTCATTCTGGTATCTGATGCCAAGTCCATTGCAACAACTATCGGCCACTCCAACCCCTTGGAACGATGATGAGTGACCAGCGTAATTGCATCACCATATGCGTCGGCCTGCCAATCCTCGTCTTTTTTCGCAAGCTCATTTAGCCAAAGTATCAAGCCAGGCACTGTCGCTGCTAGATTTTGGGTATTGCAGTGTTCAAGGTACTCCTTTGAAAAAGCCAATAATGCATCAACGTTATTGAGCCGCTGTTGTGCTTCGAATGGCGTGCTACACCAAGCTACAATCGACTGCCGTATATCTGTTACCTGTAAAGCAAGTTCAAAGGCTTCTGCAGGGGTAAGCAAAGCCAAACGCTGTCGCTGTAATGCCAATTCACTTAGCGCAGCTAGACTTTCTTCACCCCATTTTGAACCTGGTTGTTCTGTTTGAAGGAATCTAATCCGGTCAGTCAGCCAGTCTTCAGGGGATTCTTTACAGAATAATGCCCTGATTTCCGCCGTAGCCAGCGTGTCGCGTGAATCTGCCAAACGCCGCAAACAGGCCAAGGTCAAAACAGCTTCTGGTGTAGCCAATAGCCCGGCCCGCTTGTAGTTGGCAGGAATGCCAAAATCAGCTAATGCATGAGCAACGGTTTCAAGATTTTCGTTTGAGCGACACAGAATTGCTATATCACCATAACAGGTCGGCCTGAACGCTTTTGTGTCCTTATCAAACACATTTTGTTCATCATCTTCAACCATCTTGCGAATAGCAGATGCCATGCATGAAACTTGTATAGGTTTATTCTTACCCTGGAGAGTCCAGTGAGTTACTGCTGGACCGTCTAGACGATCCTCTCGCGTCGGCGATAGTTTCACATGCTGTTCTTGTAAGGTGTTATCAAAGGCCGGTACGAATAACTGATTGATGTATTCAACTAGCTCAGGGCGAGATCGCCAGGAATGTGGCAATACTTCTGGCTTCACACCCTTATCATCAAGATACTGGATCACCGAAAGCATTAACTCAGGATCAGATCCACGAAAGCCATAGATAGACTGTTTTACATCGCCTACCCATATCACCCTATCAGCAAGCTCTGCCAATTTTATAAAAAGTGCTAACTGAATCGGCGAGGTATCTTGAAACTCATCTACCATCAATAGTTCCAGTTCATCTGTAAGTGCTTCTCGAACCACAGGGTGATCCAAAAGCTGATATAGCTGATTCTCTTGGTCTACAAAATCAACCATACCAAGTCGTTTTTTCATCGACTGAAAGGTTTCCATGCATTTTCCAGAAATAGAAAAGGCTAACCCAATGAAGGAGCGTATATCGCTATGCAATTGGGCATGTTTGCCAAAATCGTTGGCCAGCAACTGTATGGCTTCCGCTAAACCGCGACTTTTAGCCCCTGGTGCCTGTTTAGATAACTTAATCCATTCTGGCCAAGTAAGCCTGTGATTAATCAATCCTGCCTGTACACCTTTTAAAAACTGAAAATAGTCCCTCGACGTTTTGGTCTTATCAAACTCAGAATCAAATGCACTCAGCGCCGCATTAACGTGGCCAAGTAATTCGGAATTTAAATCACGCGTGGTGACTTGGGGAAAGTAACTTAGAAGTGATTCAGCACTTTTCTCGGCAAATTTTGTGAACTGCTCAGCCTGCATATTGTTGGCACGGGCCGCACTGACTATATTTTCAATTTCTTTTTGCCATACTAATTTTTTGCTCCTTGAATCTTCAAGGCCCAATCGCTTTGATAGAGTATTCATTTGCTGGATCGTAGAAACATCGTTCTCAAGCGCCGCCTCCATGGCTTGTGCAAACAGCTGTTCCGCATCTCGTTCATCCATAACTTTCTGTTCTGGCGATAATCCTGCTTCAAATGAGAAGCGTTTTAAAAGCTCTCCACACACGCCATTGACTGTGCCGATCGTCGCTTGCCCCATGGCATTAGCAGTAGCGGTCTGGCCGGTTTCAATCAATTTTTGACGCACTCGTTCCTGTAGCTCAGCCGCAGCAAGCTTAGTAAAGGTGGTCGCCATCACCCCTTTAGGCTGAACCCCCTGGTTAATCAATAAATTCTGCAATTTGTCAGTCAAAGAAAAAGTTTTACCGCTACCTGCGCCTGCACTGATGAACTGTAATTTATTCATTGTTCATCCCTCCAGCCAGTCAAGGCACTGAAGTCATTGTATCGATCATTACTCTCAGGAATAATCAGTCCGTACTCACCTGGTTGAGACTCGATGTTTGGCTCTGTCCCTGACACAGTCACTTCGATTAAGCCTCGTTCTACCTGATCCCAACGCCACTGCCAGGTTTGTTCGGCCCGTTTCCAGTAAGCAGCTGTGCTTTCACCAGACTCCGATACAACCTGTTCGCCTTTGGGGAAATAATCCAGTGATGTGGTCAACAACAAATGCTCAGTAATCAAGTAATACCCCAGCTCTGGCCAGTTCCCTGTCTTCTCTTTACGTAACCTTGCATAGGTCGCCAACTGCAGGTAATCATCTTGACGCAAGCTATCCCGCCTATACTTTGATCCACCCCATTTAATATCAATAACCGCCTCAACACCCTCGGCATTTATGGTCAGCAAATCGATACTGCCGTTTAGTTCCCCCCCCACAAATGAACCTTCTTGCGGCTCTTCCATCAAAACTTGAACCACCCGGGCGGCCTGAAGCTGTTCCACCAAGCCCTTTAGGGCAAGAACAGACTGCTGTTTAAAATATTCACACTCGGAACGTCGCCCAGGCATCAACAACACAGCACCTTCCTTTTTGAGTAACTCATCAAAATGAGCCATTACCCAATCGGAAACATCATCTATCTTGGCGGCTCCAATGTCATCATGTTCGGTAAAGAATGACTCAAACAATCGATGAGCCAAACTACCTTTTAATCGATTGTTGTCACTAAGTTCGCTCAAAGCACCTGCCCGAAGGCGAGCTTGATAATTCAATACCCACTGATAAGGGCTATAGATAAACTTATCAAGACTAGAATAGGACTCAGACTCCCGTTTCGGTAGACTAATATCTTCAGGCAACTGCCACCAACGAGTCTTAACTGGTAATGGCAATAATTCGATAGGCTCATGCGAAGTCCTAATATTCTTACCAACCAAGGATAAGACTTCATTACCTAGCATCAAGTCTTCCACTGACTGATGTACACCACCATCAACTAATGAATACACCAGATCCATAACAGGGTGATGCTGTTCACTCTCTGCATGCTCAACGATAATCAGCTGTTTGGTTGCGCTTAATATTGGTCGCAGCCAAGTGTGGGCTAACTGCGCTAATTGATAATCATCCTTCCAAAGAGTCACACCCTGCTGCTCCAATGCAGCTCGTTCGCAGGGCAACCAACGCTGCTTGATCGTAGACCCTGTTTTTTGGCAATCCCACCATACAACGACATCCTTAGGCTGAAGTAACACAGCGGGCGATTGGGCACGATTAATAGCAGGATAATCTGACCCCGTTTCGGACTCACGATCAACGAGGCCGGTACCACTTCCACGCACGTCAGCAATCAAATGGCGAAGCAGTGATCTATTGACCACATTCATGCCAGCTTGTTGAAGATGCTGTAGCGCAAATATAAGCTCTTCTACTTGCTGAGAAGCAGCACAATAAAGTTCGAACTCAGGTGTCTCAATAACTACAGCCTGCCTAGCAGACAACCACGCACCAAGTTTACCGCTACGATTGATAGCCACATCCAAATGCATACCTTCTTCAGGATCAAACCGTTCAAAATGCAGCCAATAATCAATATCTTTTTCTATCATCGATGATTTTTTGGGATCATCAGTAGTAATATCATCTAAATATTCACGAATTGAATCTAACCATTGTTGACTACCAATACCGGGCGAGCTTGCGACCACACCCGACAGAGATGAACGTAAGCGTGCTGGCAACGGATTAACCGGATGGCTCAAGAACTGCAAAAGCGCTAGTGGATTAAGTGGATTCCAGGAGATTTCAAAAACAAGCGGCAGCAACTGAAAGGCCGGACGCCAAGGTGAGTCAGCGTAATAACCAAGGCGGGGCAAGCCATCATGGGCAAGGCTTGCGTCAAGTGTAGAACCGTTTTGTTCTGCCAGTAAAGTGTACTGAAGTCCTTCATCTTGATGATGACGTGAGCGTATAGCCTTCGCTACATATTGAGATGACAAGTGCACCGTATTTGCTTTAAGAAACACCACAGATCCATCATCCTGTAGGGTATTCTTTATAAACCCCTCTGACTGAGACTGATTGGATAACACAGCAGCCTGCAAACAGGCCAGATCTGATCCAGCCTGTGCCAAAACAGTTGGATCGTTAAACTCTTTAATTTCAATTCCTTTTTGATCGTTCAACAGGTTGAGTAAGGACTGCCAAAGAGGTGGATAATGCTCAATAGGATCAACTAACTCAATGGTGTCTATCTGCACATTCTGATCGGAAAGCGTTGCCATTACTTTCTGTAAACGTTGTCCTTCTCCACAATCAACCTTGTCGTGCGCAAACACCTCAACATCTGCCAGGTCCAGAAGCCTTTCAGGAGCCTGTCCATTAAATGAGCCTTGCCACCCTCCCTGATATAATTCATCTCGCCATAGCAACAAGGCCTTAGCAGTAGAAAATGGGTCTGCTTGAAAGGAGTGATAGAAAAAACGTTGCTCGGTTAATGTCTGCTGAAGACAAACATGATATTGAACCAAACGACGGGTAAAAGAGGCGTTCATACCCGCTAAACCTAGCTGAGTTTCAAGCAGAGATAAAAATCCAGTCGTTCCTACAACCACAGAACCATGTGAAGTTTCTGGACTAACATCTACGTCGCACCCGACCCCAAAGGTGACATCAATCATGGATTATCGCTCCTCGATGTATCTTCTATAATAGATTTAGACCTGACTATGCCGCACTTTTTACTGACCAATAATTTTCAAGAATATCTTCCCAACATACCCATGTTTATCTTCTTTCTGAAACAGCACATGGTTATTATCAAATCGCTGCTCAACACCACTACCATCACTCCACCAGTCAATTTCACGTTGATACGTATTGGACACAATGAACGACTCTAAAACAATGTCAGGATCACCCAATCTAATTTGAATTTCCTTAATAGTTTTATGAAAGCGAATTTTTGGATCATCAAATCCATGTATCCGAGCCAAGCCTTTAGGATCGATAAAAAAGACGTACTGTTTGCCACCTGCAATCAGCCACAGGATAAAGTCCGGATAAAAGTTTCCGGCCTCGAAAAATCCAACGCCCTTGCCTTTGCTCTGATTACGCAGTAGATAAAGCTCTTTGCCATCAAATACCGGCGTATTGTTAGAGTAGTATTCTTTTAAATCCTCGACAAAATCACGTTCACCCTCGTTTAAGGGAACAGGTGCCAGCTTGACGACTTCATTGTTCTTAAAATAGATCAGTGGTTGATAAAGGTGTTTGGAAAAATCAAAGGCTTTCATATTCCCAAATGACCAGGCATCACGAAAGGTCTTATTTTCCAATTGATCTTTCAGTTCATTGATTTTGCTAATCCAATCTTCTGCATTGCGGTCGATGGTGGCTTTGTATTCATCAATGAAGTTGTCGTCAGTCTGGCTAACGTCGTAATACTCAAGATGCGGGCCTTCGTATTCCTGCTTCCGAAAGTTGTAGTAGCGCTCGGCATATTTTTTAAGTAATGACACCGCTATTTCTTGCCACATGCGGACGCGCTCGAAATTAGTCACCTCTAGCAAATCTGCGGGAATAAGCAGGCGGTACCAACTGGGATCAGCCAACAGGCCTTTTATCTGATGGCGATTAAGTTGTAGGTTGTACCAAGCCTTTTCATTTTTGTATTGCGCCAAGGTAAAGAAAATTTCATTGTAATCAATAAATGCTAGGTGCTTCTGTTCTAAAAAACCTTCGTGCAGACTTTCATCTAATGCCACCGCAGCTTGGCTGACGGAACGTTTGGCTTGAATGCGGGGATACCAGTTCAGGGTGACACGACCACTCATGTCCTTTGGTGGCTCTTCGAGATAAGGTTTTTTTGCCTGTTTGAAAGGTTCAATATTTTGATCTAAACGAATCAGCTTCAGGTCAGATCGTGCTAGGCGCTTAATCACCGGCAAGGTAATCACTTCCGTGGTTTGCTCGCCTACGCCTTCTTCTTCCAAATACTCTTCAAACTCTTTCATGTAATCCGACCGAATACCAAATACATTCAGAGTTTCCAATGTCTGTAGATGCTCTGGATGTTTGATACCCGGTACATGGTTACTACGTTTGAGCGAGAACTCATAGCCACGTAGGCGAACACCACGCCCAAACAGCTGGATAATTTCAGAACCTTCTGATCGGCCAACATTCATCAAACCCATGGTGCTTACGCGCCAGGAACTCCAGCCTTCGGTGAACTTCTTGGCCCCTACCAATAGATTGATGGGTGATTTCTGTTTATTAATCCCTTTAAATAGCGAGTTGGAAAAGCTTTGATCGGTCACTACCGTGTTAGGTAGATTGGCCTCTTCACACAGGTTGATCAGTTTGGCTGAATCACCGACATTGATCACGCCAAACCATTCACTTTCACCTACACGCAGACCGATTTCACCACCACTACCTTTTAGATGCACAAGATGCAACATGCCACTGGTTTCAGCATTAAACACACAAGCCAACACATCACTAAATACCGCATTAGCTTGATCTGCCTGCCACAACTTTTGCAGATAGTTAAAGGCCCCGACAAAAATGGGCTTGCCACTAGCGTCGCGTAAATCATCCTGTTGATTCAAAAAAAGCTCAATGAAATGGCTAGACTCACCGCCTTTATTGGCTACAAAGCGTGCCACAAACTGCATAATGGCCTGAATATCTGAGACTGTTTCTGCGTTGGCCTCATTCTTTGCCGTCACCTTACCACCGACAAATATCCACAAAGGATCGGCGAGCAGGTATTCGGCAATGGATTTCTGCTTATCCTTAAACAACTTCTTCTGTTGGTAGAAGTTTAAAATACAACCGGTGAGATAGAGCTGAGTTTGTTCCGGTGTCCACACATCACTCAAATTCAAAATGAAGTGATCTTTACCGTAGCCATCGCCATGAAAGAACTTATAGGAATAATCAAACAGAATACACTTGGCGTATTGCTGAATCAGACGATATTTAGGCGATGAACTTTGCTTGCCGGTGGGCGCGACATCCTTACCATTGGCCGCTTTTATTGCTTGACCGAAGGTAGCGGAATACTCGAAGGAAAATCCGGTTTCACACAACTGATTACGCTTGGCCATCCAATCCACGCCACTGGCACCACGATGGCCTTCATCCACCAGTACCAGGTTGTTGGATTCAAATGATTCCACCGCGACTGTTTTTTCTCCGGACTTATCCTTGAGTTTATGAATATCGATGATTTGCGCGGACGACTGGGTAAATAGCGAACCACCGTCTTTCACAAACAGATCCGAACTGATCGCGGAGGCATCCATCTCATCCTTATGCTGAACGGAGAGGCCCTCATTCGGCGTTAACAAAATGGTGCGATTAAACTCATTGGCTTTACCGGATTTTTTCAGGTAATGCTGAAACTGCAAGATATTCACATGCATGATCAGCGTCTTACCACCACCCGTGGCTATCCATACCGCCAGCTTGTTTAGCTCACTCTCTTTAAAAGGTTCAATAAAATGGGCTTCTGCCTGCTTGCCTTTTTGCTTAAGGTGCACCTGGTTATAGTCCACCAAAAAGTGGTTAAGTTCTGCGCACAAGGCGGCTTTATCGTCAAAGTAACGAGTGAGATAGTGCTCAGTGAATAGTATGGACAAATATTGAAAATAGAGCGGATACAGCGTATTGCCCGTTTGGTTACGCCTTTCTGTAATACATCGCCAATGCTTGACGATGTTATCGTCATACTCGCGTAGCTGATCATTTTTTACCGGCCTGCCTGCTTCCGGTATCCAGCTCATTAACTCATAGAGGTAGCGACTGGAGTTCTCTTCATCAAAGCCAATCAATTGATCAGATGAAAGCGTCTTGCCCAGTATCTCCAGGCTTTCCACACCAAACTGTCGCAGCATCCACTGCCCCAGAACTAATTTTGTTTCAAAACGTGCCATGTTCGATGCCCCTTATACGTCTTTCACATCAAACATCAGTCGCTTGAATTCTATTTCTGTCATTTTCACCTTAGATTGTGGATCTTCAAGCGTGTGGTCACCATTGACATAGATATGCTCAAATTCGGTATCACGCGGGTTATAGCCCTGCTTATCCAGAAAGGCTTCCAGGGTAGCATTGTCTTGCTCGTTTATATTGCGCCATACGACGAGTACAGACTCACCTTTTGGATTAGTGCCGGTGACAATCTTAAAGCCACGAATCCTATCCATGGTTTTTACCGTCAGGCCAATGAGGTAGTTAAAGGTCTCCACCAAATCCACCTTGGTCGGTTTGGTGGCACCGACACTGCCGGAACCGATGTTGAGCGTGTAGTTGCTAGGGTCTTCAAACTGCTCGATGTTAAGCAAAGAGGGGCTGTCGGCGGTTTCTGCATCCAACCAGTAGCCTAGGTGGTAATCTTCGCGCAAGGCGGTATGACTATTAAGCAATGGCGATGTATTGTTACTGCTTTTGAGTTGAAGATTGTTTAAAGCATCTTCATATGACTCCAAGCGCATATACTTAACACATTGACTCAGGCCATCTCTGGAAATAGGTTTTCCTAATCTCCATTCCGATGCATATACTGCCTTTAAAATGCGTGGTTTCAGTACGGCATCAAAGTGTTTTCCCATTTCAACCAGGAAGAACTTTCGCTTCCCTCTATCTTCTCGATTTAGTTTGATAACAGCATGTGCCGTACTGCCAGAGCCGCCAAAACAGTCCACTATCATGCTATCTTTCTTAGCCGCATGCATAACAAAACGCGAGACAAAATCTGCGTGCTTGGGGGCTAGAAAGATACCCGACTCACCAAACAGTGCTGAAGTTTGCTTTTCACCATCGGAGTAGTCGGCAAAGACACTCTTACCCACATTGGTCTCTACCTCATGTAACATTCTTTTAATGCGAGGTACTTTATTTTCATCTTCACCCCAGGCAATGCGACCATCTCGATCTAGTGAAACAAAGCTGCGCTTGCCCGGCGAATCCGCATCGTCGTCGTAGGCGAATTTCCAGCCACTTTTAGGATGCGGTGCTGGCTTTTGAGTAAGGGGATGCAATGGAGTATAAAATCGCCAATTTTTGTGATTTGAATCTCGAGTACTCGCGGCCTGCTTTGTAGCAGGCATGGACAAATCTGCCTCTTGCCATACCCAAATAATTGCTTGTTTTTCATTAGCCTCATTTTCACCAACTAATCTGCCATTAGAATCTCGATATTCAGCATGATTGTAGTTATATAGCCCTTTCCATGGGTCATTTCTCTTTTCTACCTCCCAGTCCAACCCTTGCGAGTCTGCTTCATTTCGCAGCTCTATCTTATGCTGCTGATAAAGCTTCTTTATCTCTTTTTCTATCTTTTCAATCGTTGGATATTCAGGATTGAGTTTTGCAATCAAACCCATGACCTCTTCAAACCCTGGCTTGGGTTCACGGAACATGGATTTATCGCTTTCTGCTGTAGCGCGATCTTTGGCGTACACCAGCACATATTCATGATTTGTGGAATAGTTTGGTGCCTGGCTGTTATTGGTATTCATGGACCAAATCAATTCTTCGACCCTGTTGTCTCGGCCAAAAACATTATCCATCGCATACTCAAGTATCGTTCGTTCTACTTTGTCGATACTGGCGAATATGGCGCTCTCTTTATTCATCAAGCCTTGGAGCAACTGCACACGGTCTCTCATCATGGTGCCCCATGAAGAATGTTGATAATCATTCTTATAAGGAATAGCGCTACTACTTGTGTTGTAAGGTGGGTCGATATAAACGCACTTTACGCCCCCCTTATGTTTGTTCTGCATCAGATTAAGCGCTTGAAAGTTCTCTGAATGCAACAACACCCCGTCGCACTTTTCATCTAGCCCATCTATTGCAACAAGCAAAGTCTCTTTGAAAACATCACTAAAAAAAACCGTATCCAGCACCAGAGAAGGATAGGCTTTCAAGAAATCCACGGTAAGTGGCGTGCTATAACCAGGCTTATCTGGCGACGCCAGATCGCCCTTCTCTTCCTTTATTAGATCAATGGAAAACAATCTCACCCATTCATCAATCTGCAGCTCATTGCTGGCGATCTCTTCGTATAAACTTTCCGGCACTCTATCAAGGGTGATGCAGTAGTTGGTCTCTACCACAAACTTCTTCTTGAGCCAGAGCTTTTTCTGGAAGTCTTCGATCTGCGCCAACATGCGAATAATCTTTTGTGCGATGGTGCGCAGTACTTTGATCTTGCGCAGTTGCTGTTGGGTGAGTTCAAAGGCGGCATCGTCGATGTCATCCAGGTGCATCACTTCGTTTTTGATGTAGAAGTCTAGCTCGCGAGTTAGAAAGCCGCCCAGGTCTTTATGAATGAAGTAGTCGAAGGTGTTTCTTGCCGTGTAGTCGTTTAGGTGTTTTTCCAACAAGGTGCGCTTGGCATCTTTTTCTGTGGGGGCTGGAGTGCCCAATTTTTGCATCCAATCGGCAAAGGCTTCGTCTTTGATGTTAAAAATAGCTTCGACGGCGGCTTTGTTGAGGTCTTTCTGTTTTTTCTTTCCCGCCGGGATGTAGTTGAAGTGGACGAGCAGTTCGCCCTCTTCGATACTTAGCGGGTTTTCTTCATCCAGTACAAAGCGGCGCTCTTCACCCTGTTTGGCTTTAACGTTGTCTTTTTCGGTGTCGGCCTCGACCAGTTTGATACGCACGGCCTGTTCGCTATCTTCACCCTGGTTAACTAAGAAGGCATAATCGCGCAGGTGCTCAGAAGATTTTATGTAGTACTGGTCGTGATTAGCCCAATAGAGCTTTACCTCTTCACCTTCGTAGGGAATAGCGTAGGTATCGGCCTTGTAACGACGTTGGGAGATAAAATCCCCTTTGTCGTAATAGCGGCTAAAGAAGGTGTGCAGTTTGGAGAACACGTCGTTTTCTAGTGCGGTGACATCCACTACACTAGCCAGCTGTTGGCGTAGCTCCACCACCTTGGGCGATTGCTCTGGGTCCATGCCTGCATCGCTTAGAGTTTGAATGAGTTTATCCAGTTCGGCCTGTGCGCCTTGGTTGCCATCGTTACTGTAATCGGCAAAGGCTTGCTTGACCTGGGGTAACAGGTCTTGCTCTAGGAAACGATTAATCTCATCACGCTTTTGGTTCATGATGCGATAGATACCAAAATCTAGATCTGCCTTGTCCATCTCGAAGATAGTTTGCAGAGTGGCGATTAGCTTATTGTATTGTTCGCTCATTTTTATCTTTCCAGTATTCATTTTTTGTTAGGCATGCGATTTAAAATTAATTCTATTTCACTAATTTGTTCGCTATTGAAAGAATGTCTATATAAAGTGAGTGAATCTGCAATGAAATCACATAGTTCACTGGGGGTTAATTTACCTTCCACTTCGATAAAGCCACTATCGTTATTTGATAAGGCGACCCTTGTAAAGGGTTTAATATTTTTCACATCAAATGGTTTAACTTTTCTTTTTTTATTTTTCATAAACTGCTTTGTTGTTGTCTTATACGTTATGGGTAATATCAACTTTAATTCTGCTAAAATTAATTGTTTATTTTTTCCGTCTAGACAGTTTACAAGTATATTTAAGTACCTAGTATCACCATGCTCTAAAAAATGCTCGATTGCGAGCTGAAGGCATCCATTCAGCGCATCAGCCATTTGTGCCTTACTTAATGAATTCAAACAACCAATAGTCGTGGTAATTTTATTGAACTCTTCTTTGTCAGTCATCAAATAACTCGCCAGCGAATAGTGAATAATTCTTTTACGCCTGTTTTCTGTTTTAGGCGTTGTTCCAGCTGCTCGATGAGCTGATCACGCTTTTCCATGATCTCGTCTTCTACATCAAAGATTTCCTGACGTTGCCTTCTTTGTTGGCGCTCTAGGTCACGCAGTTGCTTTTGGGCACTCTGCTGTTCTTCCATGCTAAGAGCCTGGCGGCTTTCCCGTTTGAGCGCCTTTATCCTGGCCTTAGTATCTTGTAGGGCTTGCTCAGCAGAGAGGACTTTGTCGTCGGCCCATTTTTCTAGTTTTTGCCGCTCTTCCTGAAAGAACTTGTTGTTGGCTTCCATGGCCTGGGACAAGGTGGCATCCAACTGGCGCTGACTTTGCGCTGCCAGCGATTCAGGTTGCGTAGCGGGATTCACTGCGGCATCACCCACCTTGCCAGGCAGGTTAAATAGCTTTTGGCACACTTCGCCATCTAGCAATACGCCATCGTCAGTCAGGCCGGTAAACACCAGATACTGATCTGTTTGCAGGGCTTCAATGGTGAGCAAGTTTAGGCTTAACCAACCAGACTCCCCTTGTAGCTGTTCTGCAACGGAGACTTTTGCATCGTGTTGCTGATAGTCAAAAATTATCTCTGCAACTGGGGTATTAGTCGTGCAGCCTTGCTCAATAACATGTTCACCCAATGGATGAGATAGGCGATAGGTGTGGCTATGAGGGCTTATCGTTCGCGCTTCACCATTGAGACGTAGTAGTTCATAACTGCCTGCAGGTGCGTCTTCTGAAATAGATTCAGCCAAATTAAAGCTATGCTCTGCTTCGTTAAATTCGGCATTGTTTGCCAACTGGTGCAAGGTGAGCGCCCAAAACCAGCGGGTGACTTTATCTAGCCGTTGTTCGGCTTGATCCAGTTTTATTTTTAGCAGGTCGTGAATATCTTCATCGAAATTTTCCAGCAATAGTTGCTGGGTCTCTCTCATGCGATGGCTGATATCGGTTTCAAGCTGCTGTTGTAATTCATCAAAAGCCTGGGCTATAGCCTGCTGTGTGCGGCAGGTGTCATAGATTGCTTGAATGCGCTTTTCAAAATCAACGCCGGATTCAATACTGCCTAATATGTCATCGGATGCACCAAACACACCGTCAAACAAACGGAATTTTTGAGTGAGTAGTTCCAATACTCGTTGGTCCGCGTAATTGCGTTGGTTAACAAAGTTAATCACCACTACATCAAATTCCTGGCCATAACGATGGCAGCGACCGATGCGTTGTTCAACCCGCTGCGGGTTCCAGGGCAAGTCATAATTTATCAGCAAGGAACAGAATTGCAGGTTAACCCCTTCGGCAGCCGCTTCAGTGGCGATCATGATTTTTCCATGATGTTTAAAGTGATCGATAAGAGCGGTACGTCGGTCAATTTGCGGTGAGCCGGTAATTTGATCTGAGCCTTTGTTTTCTTCTAGCCATTGGCGATAAATTTTAGTGGCCTCAGGGCCATTATTGGTACCACTGAAAGAGACGGTTTGGCCGTCATAGCCTTTGCTGGCGAGATACTGGGCGATATATTCCTGAGTTCGCCTGGATTCTGTAAAGATAATGGCCTTGTCTTGTGCTCCCATTACTGCCATTTGTGAGAAGCCAGTATCGAGCGCCTGCAGCAGTGCTTTTAGTTTGCTGTCTGATGAGATGGCCTGGGCCTGAGCGATAAAGCGCTCGATATCCTGAATTTCGCCGTCGAGTTGTTCCCGATTGATGGGTTGTGTGTTCGGTTCTTCGTTGGCGTCTGGCTCGTACTCATCGAGATAGTCGGTTTCGATATCTTCTTCGTCAATGAGCTTTAGCAGAAAATCATCGTCGATATTTTCATCGCGCAGGGTTTCAAGCCGACGTTTGATGGTCTTTAAAGTATTTAATACTGCATTAGAGCTGGAGGCTAATAACTTGCGCAGAATTAGCCCGGTTAAATGCCGATGCTTTTTGGGCAAGGCGTAACTTTCTTCCATCTCCAAAAAATCTGACACGCCGTCATACAGTGCCTGCTCTGGGTCAGAAGGGGTAAAAGGAACGGTAACGGTCTTACGCTCGGTATAACGTATGTATTCGAGCACATCTTTACGCAGGGTGCGCTTAACAAAACCGCTCAGGCGATCCTTTAACTCCGGGATATCACCACTGCCTGCCATAAATTGTTTACGAAAGGCTTTGTCATCACCAAAGAGGTGTTCATCTATCAGGGTAGAAATACCGTATAGCTCTATCAGGGAGTTTTGTAACGGCGTAGCTGTTAAAAGCAGTTTTTTACGACCATACAATGCACGCTTGAGGGCTTGGCCCATTTTGTTGCTTTCACGATGGGCATTACGCATCTTGTGTGCTTCGTCAATAACAACCAAGTTCCAAGGCTCTGCCACCAGTTTTTCTTCAAGGCGTGCTGCATAGTGATAGGACATGATCACTATTTGTTTATTGTTTAACGGATTATAGACACCTTCTTTTTGCAGGTTTGACCAGGTGCGAGCGTCCAGCACGATAGAAGGCAGGTTGAATTTGTCTTTCAGCTCTTGCGCCCATTGGCGACGTAGGGATGCAGGGCAGATGATAATCAACTTACGTTTGCGCTCTGCCCAATACTGGCACAACACCAAACCTGCTTCGATGGTTTTACCTAAACCAACCTCATCTGCCAGTACTACGCCTTGATTGAGCGGATTATTTAGCGCAAACAGCGCAGCATCTATTTGATGTGGGTTTAAATCAACGCTGGCGTCAAATAGCGATTGAGACAAGCGATCAACACCATTATCAGCATGTTGAATACTTAGCTCGTGGGCGTAGTATTTAGCGTGATAGGAAGTTATTGATCCCACTACTTACCCCTTCCCTAGCAGTTCATCATCGAGTTTATTACGACTAGGTGCTATTGAAAGGTTATTTACACCGTAGAGGGTGGGCGTATTCCTTAACCAGAGGTGATATTCAGCACCTTCAAGACTGTGGTCCTCCGTACAATCGACATTCCATCTTCTGAGTACATAGCCCGCTACTGCTGCACGTACGTTAACTTTAAGTACGCCCGCCTTCATCCCATAATCCATCTCAATCGTTTCGGGGTGTGGCAGTTTAGGGTGGGGTACGATTTCCATCTCTACGATGCGATTCCACTGAATATCAGCTTCACGAGTCTCTTTTTCTTGAGGCTCTCCTTCAATCAACTTCGGCTCACTAATACGGGTAATCACAAAATCGATAAACGCTTGGCGCTTACGGCAGTAGGCCCTTACATGCCAGCGCAAACCATTGTCTACCAATACAAACGGGACGATTTCACGCTGACTTTGACCCGACTCAATGGAGCGATAGTTGATACGCACCGCCTTACCCTGATGTATTGCCCTGGTTAATACGGCAAGTACAGGTAACACAGGATGACTAAGATTGGTGGGCATTTCACAGGGAACAACTGCTTTATGAGCACCCACAAAGTCCTCACCAAACCCTTGTGACAAAGCAGCGAGCACTTGTGTTGGCGAATACTCAAACATTGGCTTGAAGCTTGGTTTAATTACATAGGATTTAGCCTTGGTATCGTATTCAAGGTTTTTGGGCGCTAACGCCCTATATGAGGCTATATCACGGGTAGCGGCTGCTTCTTTGATGCCAAAGCGACTCACGAGGTCGTTTCTACCTACAACGCCAAGAAAAAATGCTTTGAAATCAATATGTGACAAGCGCTCTTGCTGAGCTTGACCTATGTCTGCCAGTTCCAATGTAAACACCCTTTCGTTGTGAATGTTCTATTCTGCATCAAATAGGGCTATTTTACTAATACAAATACCGTACGAGATATTTATTATCTATTGACATCATCATTTTGATGATGATTAAATATAAGAAAGGCGGGGTTAGATCGGTAGCTACATATAAAAGGCGCTTAGCTACACGAGGGAGCACCTAAAACTACATGTTGTGGTTGAAATGCAATACTGCCACCCACATGTAGTAATAAACAGAAGAGACCGGATAAGAAAGATGCAAAAAAACAACATTCCATTTCGTGTTCTTAGCCTCGACGGCGGAGGAATGCGCGGCCTATATACTGTGGCCTTGCTGGACAAACTGGCGCTTCTTTTTGCTCGTGGAAAAGGTGAAGACCAGTTAGATATAGGGGCTGGCTTTGACCTTATAACCGGCACGAGCACGGGTGGAATCATTGCTGGCGCATTGGCTGCCGGGGTACCTATTCAGGAAATGATCGCCCTATACAAAAAAGATGGCCCGAAAATCTTCAAAGACCCGGTTCCAGAACATTCCTTCAAAAAACTAGCTTGGGCATATAGGCATAGAAACCGAGCTGGTAATTCCAACCAGCCTCTTAAAGATGCACTTTCAAGAATTTTTGGTAGTCAAACATTGGAAGAGCTATACCAAGAACGAGGAATAGCGTTATGCATTCCTTCCGTAACCATGTCTACACACCAAAGCAGAGTGTTCAAAACGCCTCACTTGCCACACTACCAGATGGATAACAATCTGCCTGTAGCAGATGTCTGCTTGGCAACCAGTGCTGCACCATTAGTGTTGCCACTTGCGGTTACTGATGATCCTGACTCACCTGGGCACCACAAAGTATTTGCGGATGGTGGACTATGGGCAAACAACCCCGTACTGATCGGAATGATTGAGGCACTGGAATTAGCAAAGCCCGGCCAGCCCATTGAAATCCTATCCCTTAGTACCTGCGCACCGCCTAGCGGTGATGATATCGATAAAGATGATGCCAATTGGGGTTTGCAGGACTGGCACGTCGGACTAGGGGCACTGGAAACGGCGCTCGATGCCCAGTCATCGGGATACAATTTTATGGCTATCAAACTTGCGCAGCATCTAAATAGAGAATGTCGTGTAGTGCGGCTACCACCATCTCCTCCTTCTCAGGAAAATTCAATCCATATTGGCTTGGACAAAGCGAGTGCTAAAGCAGCTCGTATTCTCATTGATCTCGGACAAACTGATGCCGCAAATGTATATGGAAAGATTTCAAGAAAAGAGAACCCAGACATGGAGTGTATTGCCAGCATTTTCAATGCAATGCCCCCTTTAGAAAAAAAGACACCATGAACCCATTACTCATTTTTGCAGCAGCCAGCCTGACTGTTTTGGGTGTAGCACATATTTTATCCCCTCGTCACAAAAAAGGAGCCCCCTCCATGCGAAAAACTCATACAGAAATTTCAAAATATCATAATGACAAAGTTCGGCTTCCACAGTCTACCCAAGACAAACTTCGTGAACACAGGCAGGCTAACCGAAATCGATTGGAAAATGGTTTACAAAAAGCTGATAAGCCTCGTCAAAAAGACTTTATCGCACAAGGCTCATACGCCATGCATACCATTAACCAGCACCAAAACAATGACTATGACATTGATGATGGTGCGGCCTTCGATAAGGATGATCTTGTTGGTGATCGCGGAGCCGAAATGTCGGGACTGCAATCTCGTCAAATGGTTAGAGACGCCATTGATGACGGCAGTTTTAAGAATGCGCCGGAAGTAAAAACAAACTGTGTCCGTGTTTATTATCAGGAGGGACATCACGTAGATATCCCCGTGTATCGTAAATGCAAAGATATGTGGGACGAGGAATACTTAGAGCTTGCAAGCAGCAGTTGGAAAAAATCAGACCCAAAAGGCGTAACAGACTGGTTCAAAAATGCGGTAAAAAACAAAAGTCCAGACAGTAACAATGATGGGCAGCAAATGCGAAGAATAACCCGCCTATTGAAGAAGTTCTCCACCAGTAGAGATTCATGGAACTCACCATCGGGGTTCATCATCTCCGTTCTCGCTGATGAGTGCTATAGCAGTAAAATTGATCGTGATGATGAGGCGCTCTACGAAACCATGAAACTGATTCATAATCGATTACTTTCTAATCTGACAGTCAGGCACCCAGTTCTCAGCGAGAACCTTACAAAGAGTAACGAAGATGCCTGCATGACCGAGTTCAGAGATCACCTGGAAAAAGCATTAGACGATTTACAGGTTCTGTTTGATGATGGCTGCACTCACAAGGCCGCTATGGCAGCCTGGAGAAAAGTATTCAATGACAAGTTTTTTGACGAACAAGTTGCCTCAGAAAACCGAGCCGCAGCAGGATTTGCAGTAGCCTCCTCGGTACCTTGCACTCCCGTGCAAAAACAAGGTGGCGGACGTTTTGGTTAACAACCCCTTAGTTCATGACCAGTCACATGCAATAAACATATTAGGGGACTATTTGCATAGAGACTGGCCCGGTACGACCAAACTAAGCCAGCGCGAGCTAAAGCAGTATCGCCAACAAAATTCTATTGTAGGATGGAGAGTCCCCCTTGTTGTAGACGATACTCCCACCTCTATAGATCTACTCATTGGGAATGACTACCCATACGAATTACCTGATGTTTATTTGGTCGGCGAAAAAAAGGCTCTGTTTTGGCCTCACGTTGAAAGCGACAACAAGCTATGTGTTTACCCTAGCAACGCTACCTTCAATCCGGCTGATCCTGCCGGGGTTGCCTCTGATTTGCTTTCATCGAGCAAGGCTCTGATCACTGAGCTAGTCAGAGGTAATTGTAAAACTGATTTCGCAGATGAATTTCAAAATTATTGGGTTCAAACTGTAGATTTTAATCAACCTAAGGCATTGTTACTTAATGATCTATTACCCCCGTCTCGCCACATTATGTGTTGGCGCGGAAAAAGCCACACGTTGTTCTCTGACAGCACAGATGATGGCATTCGATGGTTAAAAAATCACCACCAAGAAAGATTTTCAGAAGATGACTTCAAGCAAGCGCTATTTCTTTGGTTCGATTCACCTTTAATGCCTGAGCAATACCCCCGTTCCAATATAGATATAATGAAACTGGCCGAAAGTTGCGGTGCTGAGAAGCTGCTTCATGCCCTTATAAATGAGAAATCAAATACACTCTATGTTGTTATTGGTTTCCTCACCCAAACGGGGCCTACTGCCGCAGCCATTCGAGTACAACGCCCTCCTAGACAGAGCATCCCCAAAGACAGAGGAGTTAATCCGATTGTAAAAGGGTTCCGGCCAGGGCATGTTCCGCAACACATTCTCAATATGCGCATGCTCTCTGCCGGAAGCAAAACCCGCAATCTGAATACAGTGAGAGTGGATGAATCATGGATACATAGTCGCGGAGGGAACGGCCTACCCAAGAAAAATAAGCGTATTTGTATTGTGGGCTGTGGATCACTCGGCGGCCAGGTATCCCTTCTTCTTGCTCAGACTGGGTACGAACTGGAGTTAATAGACCCAGACAGTCTTGATTGGGACAATGTTGGCAGGCACATATTGGGAAGCCCCAGATCTATTCAACAGAACAAAGCAAAGGCTCTAGCTACTCATTTATCACAGCAGCTACCTCATAGAGATATCCAACACCATGCCACGACATGGAAAACAGTATGGGAGAAAACACCCGAAGTAATAATGAACTGTGACATTATCGTCTCGACAACTGGTGACTGGCCATCTGAGTCGGCGCTTAACAGATTAAACAGAACTGTTGCAGGATTTCCTGACCTGATAATAGGATGGACAGAAGCACACGCACTTGCCGGACACGCCCTAATTATTCGCGATATTGGCGGTTGCCTCTGCTGTGGAATGTCTGGCGTTGGGGCTTTCAGCCACGAAGCTATTGTATGGAAAGAAGAGCAAATGGCACCCATTCCGGCCTGCGGAGGGTTCTATCAACCCTATGGAGCTATCGACTTATCCCAGATTCATGGGCTAATCGCTCGCTCAGTGATGGATCTTGCCGAAGGTCGAATAAAAAAATCTGAACATAGAATTTGGTTTGGAGATATTGGGCGTATAAACACATTGGGAGGAACCCTAGCACCAAGATGGAACTCTCCTGAATTTGATATAAGGCAAGGACTGAGAGAATACCAACATCATTGGGCACTAAATTCTCAATGCAGCCTATGCGCACCATCACATCAATGATCAACTATAACAGCCCCTCAACTGAAAAGCTCATCATCCTAACTAACGAAGTGTTAGAGCACTTTAGCCAACATCGTCAGACAGGGGCGAATAGTAAAGAACTTGGTGGACAGTTATTTGCTAAGTTTGAAGACGAACGAATTGTCATCGCAAAAGCGACCGGCCCACGCACCACTGATAAACGGGGAAGATTTAGTTTTACACCTAACAGAAAAGCCGAGCAGCGCGAAATATACAATATGTTTTCAGAGGGATTGCATTATGTGGGGGACTGGCATACACATCCCGAGAAAAGACCATCGCCTTCACGTACAGATATTGACAGCATGTCTGAGTGCTTCCTGAAATCTAAGCATGAACTTGACTCATTTATTCTCATTATTGTAGGACAGAATAGTCCACCTGATGGCATTTGGCTTAGCCTTCATGGAACGCTAGGGTATACGGAACTCTTCCCGGCCCCTAAAGCACAAGCGTGATCACTCAGCATAAATCAATACGTGCATTATCAAGTAGTGTTTCCAATCTAAAATCAAGGATTATTTTTTTAACCCAAAAATAATTAACCCTTGATATTCCCTCCCCCTCTAAGTTAGCGTAATTCTAATTCCGCCCCACTGATCATTCAGTGGCCCTTGTTGGCACTGCCAACACCCAAAGCGCCTCCGCCGAACCGTGTAACAGGCGCAACGACCCTTCGGTCGCCGGTTCATTTTCCATCCAGCCTAACAGCATTCTTTTTTTAACCCTGCCGGGGAGTTCTCCCTGTCACGGGATATCTCTCTGCGCATTTTTCAATTGCTAACCAAGAGAGGTAATCCATGAATATCAATGGCGTTTTAACCATTCGTACTATCCAAGGTCGTAACGGGCCGTTTAATGTCGGTCGTCTGATCACTGATTTAGGGGAGTTTGCCGTTAAGGACACTCTGCTGGAACAGTATGAAGAAGGTCGGTATGAGGGGAATTTCAATGTTACGCAGATATTTCCTTCGTCCTATTTAGCTGGCGGTCGTTTTGTCGTTGAGGTTCGGGCAACCATCAAGAGTTTGAATCTCGATGGTGTTGATGACCTCAAGCCTGAAGATAAAGAAGTTGCGGCTGAACCTGATCCAGCAGACAACCAACCTGAATCAACCGAGGTTGCTGTCTCTGATCAAGCTAATCAACCCACCGAAGTTAGTATCGAAAGCAGTGGTGAGCATGACGACGACGGTGGCGATGAAGCATTGTTTGATTCGTTGTGGCCGCTTGGAACTCAGGTCAAACTCGATCCAACGGTGGATCGACTGAAATTCCGTTTACAGAGGAATCGTCTCAAGGATCTTGGTTATACCTTTGACCCTCGGGAGCAAATATGGAGCAACAACGCCGCTAACGCGTAAATACAACATCAAACCCAACCGGGGAAAGTTACCCCGACGGGTGCTTTCTCTGGTTAATTTTTTTGGAGAAAGCAATGCAACAACCACTAATGCAGTTAGATGTCATTCCTGATCTGTATGTCGATGCCAGTTTGGTAGACGCTTACGACAAGCTGTTGTTTTTGTCTTTATGGGGACGTGATACCGCGATTCAGGAATTCCTGGCCGGAGTATCACTCGCCAACGAAGAAGGCGGAATCAATAATTTTTTTCTATCAACCTGCGCTAAATCCAGTGGCAACCCGCAACGTAAGTTAGTGCAAATCGGTGAAGCTAAGCGCTTGAATCATTACACCGGGCGAATGCCTGCCAGTAATGTTTTCGGTGGCGATATGGCTCATTTATGGGTGTTTGACCGCTTGGTCACAGACCCTGATCTTGCTAACCGCCGCACTATCGCCATATCCAAAGTAGATAGTGATTCGGTAGATGATAAAGCAGCAGCTCAAAACCGAATCTGGCAGTTAACGAAGGCAATATGCCATCTGCCACTACTCGATCACTGGGCTGAAACTATTATCCAGACATTCTACGAGCGAGAGTGGATCAAAGATTTCAATGGCATTGGTGTTAACGGTGCTTTGATCGATCTGAGTCTCGCTGAAGAGGTCGAAGAAGAGGTGACACGTCTTATCCGAGACGGTGCGCTTGCCCTTAACTAGCTATAGCCCCCACCTCTCCGGGGGCTTCCTTGATATTCCAAGACTGGGATATCAAGGAAGATTCTGGAGCGCGTAATCCAGAAAACAGGTTTCACCGTGGCTACTGCGATCAGTAGCACCTTTGCCGGTTTTTTACTGGCACCCAAATAGGCGTTTCATCGAACTGTGAGACAAACGCCCCGGCTATGTTGCCGTCGGTTCATTTTTTACTTTTTTCATTCACCTGCAGGGTATTGCCATACCCTTCGGGGCTGTGGTGTGCCTCGCTCTTATTCATTTTCAAAAGAGGAGAACACCATGGGTTGGTTATTTAGACAAGGCGCATCCAAATCAGACACCATTAGAAACTTAGTGAAATCTGAGGAGAATGACAAACGCCGCTGGGACACCATCGCACACTGTGTACGTGGAAACGTACTTTGGACGGTAGCCCAAATCACTTTTAAGCAGGATAAGCGGCAAGAGCGCTTTATCACTTGCTACCTGTTACAAAAATCGGAAGGCTGCGGTTGGGGATATAAGGACATGACGGAAGGTATGCACCCATACCACTACTCATGCCCATTGAAATATCTCGATATGACTCCGGTCGCTAATGAAGCATGGCGAACAGAAGTCAGGGCCTATCACCAGCGTTGTAATAAAAAAGTTGAAGTCGGTCAGAAGATCGGTCTTATCAATGCAACTATCCCCTGGATAGTGATTACCTCGAAGCGCCCTCTTTTAGGGACGCACGATGGCAAACGCTATCGCATACCCCGCCGAATGCTTGGTGAGGTGATGGCTTAACAATTCAACACCTAAACCCGACTGGGGAGAACATCTCCCTAACTGGGGCGGTGTCTCTCCCGGTCTATTTCAATAAATGACAGGAGAAACACCATGGCTTTAATGTTTCAACGCCTTGCGCGTAATTTTATCAAAAATGGCTACTTCCCTACGGATGCCGACACCATGGCACGCGTGCTGTCTGCGCTGGCGGCTCCAAAAACAGGGCAACTGCGCATCATCGATCCGTGTGCTGGTGAAGGGTCGGCCTTGGCTGAGTGCAAACATCATCTAGGTGCTGAACGTGTAGAAGCATTTGGTGTTGAATATGACAATGAACGCGCTTGGCATTCAAAACAGATCCTTGATCGCTGCATCCACGGTGACATCCAGGACTGTGTACTTGGTCAACGGCAATATGGTTTGCTCTGGCTCAATCCACCCTATGGTGATCTTGTCTCTGACAAAGGTAGCACTGGGGATCAATGTGGCGGCAAAGGTCGTAAACGGTTGGAGAAGTTATTCTACAACCTGACCATTTCAGCATTGCAGTTTGAAGGCGTAATGGTACTCATCATTCCTCAATACACATTGGATAAAGAGCTGGTTGGCTGGATCACCACGCACTTCCACCGGATCGAGGTGTTCAAAGCACCTGAGCAGCAGTTTAAACAGATTGTGCTGTTCGGTGTACGCCGTCGTACCAAGGAAACAAGACGTGATCTGTCTGGGGCAAAAGATCGCCTTTTGGCCATCGTGAACGGAGAACTGGAACCCGAGGTATTACCACAAACGTGGACATCGGAACCCTATGTTATCCCTGCGTCTATCGGTGGTGACGCCAAGTTCAGCTACGTGAAAATGGACAGTGTTCAGTTAGCGGACGAGATCGACCGTAATCCCTGCTTATGGGATCAGTTTGATCTTAAGTTTCGTTCCATCGCTTTAGAAACCACAAGGCGACCATTAAGAAAGATGTCAAATTGGCACCTGGCTTTGGCGCTTTCAGCAGGTCAAGTCTCTGGTGTGGTTCGTTCGCAGAGTGGACAGAAGTTTTTAATCAAGGGTGGCACACACAAAGAGAAGGTAAGAACGGTTTCACAAGAGGTTGATGACGAAAATCGGTTGACCTCGACCACCGTACTGACCGACCGCTTTGTACCCGTCATCAGAGCCATCGATTTCACCCCAGGCGATAACTACGCTCGCGTAGTTGAGATCAGGTAGGAGTTAATTTTTCACTACTAACTATCAGGGGCTAGTTCCCCTGATAGTTTTTCTTTTTCACTCTCTGAGAGCCTTGATTTCCACCGTGGCCATTGCGGACTCAATGGCACCCTTGTCTGAAACTATTAATTTTTCAGACGCTCAAGCACTTTTGTAGAACCGGGTAGGAAGTGCGATGACGATATGTCATCGGTTCGTATGTTTACTCACTTTTCAAATCTAGTTCACCTTTACGGGAAAACACATCTCCCGTTTGGGCATGACTGTTTCTTCCGTTCATCATTCAATCAGGAGAAGCACTATGTCACTACATAAATACACCACACAACTTCGCAACATTGAGCTTGTGGTCACGATGGGATGGGATCGTCCTCTACAGGGCTTTTTCATGACCATCATACAAACTAACTTGGAACCCGAATCAGTGGATAAAAAGTATGAGGAAGACGATGAGGTATTCCTCTTCAACAACTTAGAACAACAAGTTTCTCATCCGAAAGGTATCGAAGCTTATCTATTTGAACTGGAACATCGTGGCATTGAGGTTCCAGAAAAGATGATCAACGAAGTCCTAGCGGACGGAATGCACAACGTTGGCAACAAAATCGTCGAACACACCCGTGTGAACGGCATATACAACAGAGAACAAACGCTCTAAACACACGCGCTCACCAGCGCATTACTTTATCCCACGACAGGGGCAGTTTCCCCTGTGGGGCTGTCCCTTTTTATTTTAATGAAAGGAGATGACAGTCATGAATGCAGTTGCAGAAGCAGTTGAGTTAGAAATTGAAGATGGTGCAGAAGATGCAGCACCCAACGTAATACCACTGTCTCAGTTTGTTACCGATTTTGGTGATGATCTGTTGGCAGCGGTATCACAACAAAACCCGCCTGTTTACGACGGTACGCCAAATACTCATCGTGAGTTGGTCATGGATGGTCTCAAACGAGATCCATTCGATGCCCAACGCGATGTTGTGCAGGCAATCACCCGTTTACTGGTTGATGAAGGCGAACAAGCCTCAGTCATTAATGCAGAGATGGGCACCGGCAAAACCATGATGGCCATTGCTACTGCTGCTGTCATGTATGAAGAGGGTTATCAACGCTCTCTGGTGATTTCACCACCGCACCTGGTTTATAAGTGGCGGCGTGAAATTCTTGAGACTGTGCCCAAGGCGCGTGTATGGGTGCTCAATGGCCCGGATACGTTATGCAAGCTCTTGCAGTTAAGAGACGCATTGGGATGTAAAGACTCAGATAGCCCTGAGTTTTTCATTCTAGGCAGAGTCCGTATGCGCATGGGTTCCCATTGGCAACCTGCCTTTGCGGTTCGCAAAGCGCATGTGCGTAGTTATACCGAAGCGGGTAATGAAAACTCTATGACGTTTGTACAAACCGAGGAATACGCAAGTTGCCCACGGCGGTGTTTTTCAAGATAGTTGTCACCATTTTCTTTTTAGGCAGCCACTTTTATCGGTAGCTCCTTTTGTTCTTCCGGGTTCAGCGTGACCGCTCCGATCGGATTACAATTTCTCACGTCCTTAGACCACCGATCAGGCCTCGCTGCTTTTGCTGCCTCCAGCACTTGCTTACGCTTTAGCAGTAACTCTTTGTCCT